>Ga0114970_10001114_pt1 | contig 20180 bp, 18 predicted proteins | sample M_140205_XF_Meta_FD_87030 | JGI IMG/M metagenome (GOLD analysis project Ga0114970, IMG submission 87030) | Freshwater microbial communities from Lake Montjoie, Canada to study carbon cycling - M_140205_XF_MetaG | ecosystem: Environmental > Aquatic > Freshwater > Lake | place: Lake Montjoie... | reverse complement strand
TTTCACCCTGAATGATGAGCACTTGGCAAAACGGACGTTCTCCATGACTATCACACCACAACCTTAATCAAACCATGCCGCGCAAACTCAGCCATATCGCACCGGACTGGTGGGACTACACCACTTTAGAAAACGATCTCATCAACGACGCCGCCCGGCTCACGGAACGTGATTTGCGGCAGCTCTCACGCCCCGGCTTCAAGGTGGTGATGTATGACACACTGGAGGATTTTTACCTCGCTGAGGCGCTGGAATACATCCACGCGTGGAAACAGGCCACGCCGGACAATCCAGCGGGCATCTGCGGCCCGATCGGACCGACGGAGCAGCTCCCGCTCGTCGCACGGCTGGTGAACGATCTCGGGATCTCGATCAAGGACGGTCACTTTTGGGGCATGGACGAGTGGTATGACGAGAATACAAAGAAGGAGGTCTCGATGGAGCATCCGCTGTCGTTTGAGAAGGCGGACCGTGAGCTGTGCTTTGACCGCATGCAAAAGAAGCTCTGCATGCCGGACACGCAGCTCCATTTCCCGAAGGCGGACACGGCGAATTACATCAAAAGCTGGCAGAGCGGCGTGCGCTGCGCCGTGATGCAGGGAGGACAGGGCGACATCAAGCACTGGGCCTTCAATGACCCGCCGAAGCGCACCGGCAAATGGAAGAACGAGCCGCCACCGCCTGCGGAATATCGCAAGCTGACCACGCGCATCGTCGAACTGCATCCCGTGACCCTCATGCAGAACGCCCGCACCTCGGGTGGTGGCAACATCACCATGGTGCCGCAAATGGCGATCACCGTGGGGCCAAAAGAGACCTGGATGGCCGAGAAGATCAGCATCTGGCACGCAGGCATGCATGACAATCCGCTGGGCCAGCGCCTCTCCGCGCTGATGATCTCGAAGCGTCTCGCCGACTCGTCCGTGCCGATGTCGCTGCTCGCTGATCACCCGAATGTGCAGTTCAACTACTTCCGCGGCGGCCTCGGCCAGTGTGCGGTGGAAATGCACTGACCGCCTGCGGCGGTAATGACGAAATCCGAATGAGGAATGCCGAATGATCTGAGCCGACTTCATTCGTCATTCTGAATTCGACATTCGTCATTTGCGGCCCAGATCACTCTCAAAGTCCAAGATAACCTCCCGCACCATGCTCCAGACACTCGACGTTGCCCTCGGTCTCTCGTTCATCTTCTTCCTGTTCAGCGTGCTGGTTTCGACGACCAGCGAGATGTTCCTCTCATGGACAAATGCACGCGGCAAGATGCTGTGGAAGGCGCTGTCGCACATGCTGCCGCAGAACGGTCATGGCCCGGATGCCAGGCCGCTGAATGAGTTCGTGGATCATCCGCTGATGACGGCAGTGCATCGTTCCACCAATGCGGACGGCAGTCTGGCGAAACATTTTCCGTCCTACCTGCCGCACACACAGTTCAGCCAGGTGCTGATGGACATTCTCGAAACCAAAGGCACCGAAGCCAAGGGGGAGACGCGCTGGGAGCAGATACAGGCGGGCATTGGCAGTCTCGGCGAAGGCACACGCGGTCCATTGCAGGCGCTCAGCCGTGAGGCGGAGCGCAATCTGCTGCCGGGACAGGAGCCGATGGGCGTGTTCCAGTTTCTCGCCAGCCAGTGGTATGACGGCATGATGGACCGCACTACGGGTTGGTACAAGCGTCTCTCGCAGGTCTGGAACTTCGGTGTCGGCATCGTACTCGCCGTGGTTTGCAATTTGAACACTATTGCCATCACACGGGCGCTATCGACGAATGACGACCTGCGTAATGCTTTCGTACAAAAGGCCGAGGCATCGGTGAAAGCCCAAAGCGAACTCGCCGCGAAGATGGGGGCTGTAGCATCCAAGGGAGCACGCGCCGTGTTTGATGAAGCCGTGACAGAACTCGCTGACGCTGGTTTCCCCGTCGGCTGGAACAAGACTACAGCCAAAGCGTGGGCCACAAATCCATTCGGCACGTTGTTCGAGAGCTTGCTTGGCTGGCTCATGGCTGGTGCGGCAGCAGCGCTTGGGGCGCAATTCTGGTTCGATTTAATGAAGAGAATCATCAATATGCGTGGGACAGGCGCAAAGCCGGTATCAAGCACTGCGATACCAATGGCGAGGTGGGTATGGTCGGCCCGATCCCACCCGCAGGGTTGATCATCGATGGCACGGCGTCGCAGCAAGGTTGACCCCGTAAGGGCAAACAATCCAAACTAACGTTTGCTATTGCCACGAAGACGCCGACATAACAGTCGCAAGTTAACCTGATAAAGGCGAAGCTAAGTCGTTCATCAGGTTGTTTCTTTGGTGTTCTTAAATCCGATCTCGGAGCTTATTTCAGCCTCATGCAGGCTGACTGAACCCAAGAAATCGATATGAATACCAAAATGTATGTGGGCAATCTGCCCTTCACCGCCACCGAAGACGACGTTCGCGCTCTCTTCACCGACTACGGCACCGTTACTGACATCCACTTGCCCATGGACCGCGACTCCGGTCGTCCTCGTGGCTTTGCTTTCGTGACCATGGACTCCCAAACTGCCATGAATGAAGCCATCCGTGGCCTCAATGAAAAAGACTTCCAAGGTCGCAACCTGACCATCAATGAAGCTCGTCCGAAAGAAGATCGTCCTGCCTACGGCGGTGGCGGTGGTGGCGGCGGATATGGTGGTGGTGGTGGCGGTGGCCGTGGCGGCAAAGGTGGCGGCGGCGGTGGCCGTGGCGGCTACTCCGGTGGCGGCGGTGGTGGTGGTGGCGGTCGCTACTAAGCGACCCGACACTCCAAAACCAAACAACTCACGGCGGCATCCTGGCAACGGGATGCCGCTTTTATTTGCTGCAGCACGAAGCAGCGGTCACGCTATTCCACGGCATCTTCGCCAAAATCATCGCGAGACCGCAAAAGCCTGACAGACCGGCGAACAGCAGACCAGCACCGAAGAACATCGTCAGATAGACCCAATGGGGATCCACAAAGGCGGTCAGCAGCGAACCCGTGAGCACAAAGAAGCCAACGGCGATCTGCACCTGGCGCATCAGCGGCATCACCTTGCGAGACCCGGCGGCGCATGGCATGCCAGCATCTTTCCAAGCATTCAGACCGCCCTCGAGATTGCGCACATCGGTGAATCCGAGTGCGCGCAGTTTTTCCGCCGCCGCCTGACCGCGCTTCCCGGCCTGGCACATGACGATCACTGGACGTTTGCGGTCGATTTCACCACAGCGGCCCTCGATCTGGCCCAGCGGGATGAGTTTGGCACCGGAGACATGCGCTTCGGCATGCTCGACGGGTTCACGCACATCAACGAGCTGACAGCCATCGAGCTTGAGGCGTTCGGCAAGCTCGTGCGGGGAGAGGGAAGGAGATTCGGCGGCAGTTTTCATGGGATTGGGGTATTTTTGTTGGATCAACGATGTTGCTATATCACTATATAACGATATAGAGTCAAACCATAACAAGCCATGGCCAGGAAATCACCCACCACGCGCAAGCGAAAACCCGCCGTTCCGAAACCTCTGTCGGATTCGGCCTTGGAGATGATCGCTCACCGTTTTCGTGCCTTGTCCGAACCGGTGCGGCTACGCCTGCTCAGTACATTGATGGCTGGAGAGCGCAACGTGACCCAACTCGTCGAAGCGGCGGGCACGGGCCAGGCGAATGTGTCGAAGCATCTCTCCGTGCTCAAACACGCCGGCATGATCGCCACCCGCCGTGATGGACTGAGCACCATCTGCTTCATCGCCGATCCTTCGATTCATCAGCTCTGCGAGATCATGTGCGCCAAGCTCAAGGCCGAGCACCAGGAGCGCATCAAGGCGCTGGGCTAATCGTTACCACTGGAGGGTTTTCACATCCACTCGCTGCTCATTGTGGCTTTCTTTGATGATATGACCGTCGGACAAATGCAACACGCGATCGGCCATGGCAGCCATGGCGGCGTTGTGGGTGATGACGACGGTGAGCGTGCCGAGCTCTCGATTGATGCGTTCGATGGCCTCCAGCACCGTGATGCCGGTAGTCACATCGAGGGCACCGGTGGGCTCGTCGCAGAGCAGCACTTCTGGTTTTTTCGCGATGGCACGGGCGATGGCCACGCGCTGCTGCTCACCGCCGCTGAGTTGTGACGGGAAATGATCGAGACGATGGCTAAGGCCGACACGGTCGAGTGCGTCCTCGGGCTTCATCGGGTCTGGAGCGATTTCGGTGATGAGGGCGACGTTTTCGCGGGCGGTGAGGCTTGGAATGAGGTTGTAGAACTGGAAGACGAAGCCCACGCAATTACGGCGAAACTGGGTGAGTGTGCGTTCACCGCCACCGCTGAGGTCCCAGCCTTTGTAGCGCAATGAGCCAGCGGTAGGCACGTCGAGACCACCCAGAATGTTCAGTAAGGTGGATTTTCCGCTGCCAGAAGCGCCGAGGAGCACCACCAGTTCGCCCATGTGGAAGTCGAGATCTACCCCTTGCAACGCTACCACGTCGAGTTCGCCGGTTTGATACACCTTCCGCAGGCCCCGAGCCTGAAAAATTGTCTGGCTGGCCGTAGGGGAAATGGGGGCTGCTGATGGCTGCTTGCTTGGATTCGGGCGGCGGGGCATCTGCCCAACTTGCATGGCTAAACTCATTGCGCCATCACGATGATCGGTGGTTGCGTCCGGCGTTCCACGCGCAATTAATAGGCCATGCCCATTCTGGTAAGCGATGACGCGCCCGACATCCATACGTCGAGGGTTCGGCTGACCCCACGAGAAAACACCCGCGGTCGTACGCTGGTCATTGGTGACATCCATGGCTGCTCGACCGCTCTGAATTTGATGCTGGAGGAATTGGCCCCGCAAAAAGATGATCAGGTCGTGACCTTGGGTGACTACGTGGACCGCGGTCCAGACTCTCGTGGTGTGATTAACATTTTACTAGAACTTGAAAAGCGCACCCAACTCATACCGCTCCTTGGCAATCACGAGATACTCATGCTCGACGCCAGGAATAGCATGGTGGATTCCGACTCTTGGTATGCCGTGGGAGGCCGCCAGACCATGCAGTCCTATGGCTGTATGGACAAACCGGACTGGAACGCCGTGCCGCAGGAGCACTGGGATTTTCTAAGCCAACGCCTACGCCGCTGGCATGCGACGCCGACTCACATCTTTGCACATGCGAATGTGAACGCCATGCTGCCCATGCCGGATCAAAGTGATGACTGGTTGTTCTGGCGGCGGTTTGATGACTCTCATCCCCATTTCTCCGGTAAGACTCTGATCTGCGGTCACACCGCACAAAAAGACGGTCTGCCGCGCATTCTGCCCGCCCGGATCTGCCTCGACACTTGGGTGTATGGTGATGGCTGGCTTACCGCGCTCGAAGTCGGCACGGAAACCTTGGTGCAGACCAGTCAGCGTGGTGAGGTGCGGCGCTTCAGTTTCGACGAAGCGCGCATGCTCACCGAGAAAGAGTGATCCTCCCGACATGACGCACGCGCGCTGGACCCTCTCCGCTGTCACGTTGCTGGCGCTCTGGCTCATCGGCGCATTCCTGCTGCTGCCACGCATGCAGCATGAGCTTGAAACAGCCGCGCAGCAGACACTCGCGCATCAATCCACGCTGGCACAGCGGCTTGGCCGGTTGCGCCTAGCCTTTGACGGCCAGCAGGCGCACCTCAGCGGCAGCGTGCGTACGATTCAGGACCGCCTAACCATCGAAGCAACGATGCGTGATCTCGTGCGTGCACCTACGCCACTGAGTGCCAGCCTCGGCCTGCGGCTTAATCCTGTATGCGCCGTGCAAAACGAGATCGAAGTGGCTCCCTACCCGACCGGTTGGATGCTGCTGGCCGCCAGCGGTAAACGCGCGCGACTGCTCGGCACTGCTGCGAGTGAATATGAGGCACGCGATCTCGCACGCAGTGTCCAGGAAAGCTGGAGTGTGAAAGGGGGCGTGGCAGAAGGCGCTCTCGGCACCGACAGAGAAAACCACGACGAAGCAGCCAACGTCTCTGCCACTCTACGCAGCGTTCCTGAACCGCAGCAGAACACGCAGGCTCATCTCGCCCTCATCGGCCAGCCTTGGCGGGAAATTTCACTCCAACAACCAGACGAATCCCTGCGGGCTGAAGCTCTCTCCCTGGGCATCAGCGAAACCGAATGGCAGCAACGCCTGTTGCCTGCCCTGCACGAATTGCGTGAAACTTTGCAGCAGCAACGTGCCGACGAGACTGAACACAACCGCCTCGCCAAACTGGCAGCAGGTCATTTGTTCATCGCCGTGCGTGATCAGCAGGTCATTCTGCGTGGTGAAATCGGATCAGCTGCGATGAAACGCGCCATTCTCGATGATGCGATCAGCGTCTTTTCACCACGACGGTTGGTCGATGAAATCCGCATCAGTAGCGAAAGGCGGCCCACCGGTGACTTTGGTCCCATCACCACGGCTTTGCTTCCTTTGCCAAAAGAACCGAACGGTAAATCCTTCTATCTCGGTTTGAGTGGTAAGGCTTGGAAAGCTGTTGATTGGCAGATTGCGCGTGAGGCACAACCTTGGAAAACAGACCTGCCTGTAGGACTCGATGCCGCTAAACTGCAAAACGACAGCGCCACAATCATCGACTGGTTGCAAGGCGCTGACAAAGTCATGCCTGCTCCCGCTGAACCTCAGCCCGCCATCATCACCCTCGCTCTCTTCGGCTCCAAAGCCATCCTCTCCGGTCAAATCGCCGAAGAATCGTTGCATGCACAGCTCGTTGCCGCAGTCCGTCAGGCTTACGCACCGCGCATCCTTGTCCTGAGCGACGAACTGCGTATCAACGGTAACTGCCGTTCCTCTGGCGGCGCCTTTCATACACTCAAAAGCCTGCCTTTCACCCCTCCTGCCGACAGCGCCGGTATCTTTGCCATCGCCACACCTGATAGCATCTGGACGCTCATTCCTGTCACGCGAGAGCTAGTTGAAGCAGGCGGCATCGCAAAATCTAAACTACTTCCTACTGGCACACCCGCCGCCCTCATTGAACAGCTCTCTGCCGAAGCTATTGAGCAGCTTCGCATCCATCTCCAATCGATTCCTTGATGTCCTCCTCCCTTTGGCTCTTGCTCTACCTCGCTCCACTGCTCGGACTTACCGCCGCAGTATTCGCTTGGTTTGGTTGGCAATGGCGTGGCAGCGATTTGAAAAAGCAGATCGCCGAATTGCAGGCCCAAATGGACGACACCCTGAATGCCCTGCGTATTGCTCAAGCTGACAGCGAATCCGCGCAGCGCCAAGCCATCGCAGTTCCTGCCAACACACTCAATGAGCAAATAGAGAACGAACTCTGCACCCTGCGTAAAGATTTAAAGTCGGCGCAACACGCAGCACGTCTTCACGAAGAACAGGCCATTAAGGCCCGAGAAGCCAGCCTCGCCCTCGAAACCGAAACGGCCAAGCTGCTGGGTGAACTCGAACTTCTGCGCAAGGAACGCGATCAAGCCGTCGCTGCGCAATCCGAACCCACCAATCGCCAAGTTCAGCCGCTGGAGCCAGAAGTTGCTGCTGACGTCACACCCACGCTTTCGGCCAAACCCAAAGGCAAGCGCACCGCAACGCCCAAAGCCATATCGAATGCTGCAATCTTGGCCGCATTCCAAGAAAAAGCCGCCACATTCGCGGCAGTGGCTGATGACGACCTCACGCAGATTAAAGGCATCAAAAAAATCATTAATGAGCGACTTCGAGCCCACGGCATTCGCAGCTGGAAACAGATCGCACAGTGGGATGATGACGAACTCCATGCGATCAATGAGCTTCTAGCCCTCAAAAACCGCGCCACCCGCGAAATGTGGCGGGAACAGGCTCGCGCACTGCACGAGGCCGCCTACGGTCCCCTTTGACTCTTCATTTCTGCATGTCAGCCGTTTCACGTTTTCTTCTGCCTCTTCTTCCACTTTTCATGGCCGCCTGCGTCAATCTCGGCACCGCCGATGAACGCCGCGTGCAGGCACGTCAGCTCAGCCTCGAACTCCAACAGCTCAGTTCAACTGTTCAAGCAGTTGAGGCCGACAAACTAGCACTCACCGCCATTGAGGAATCCGCTAGGCTCTCAGACGATTTCAACCCGTTGTGCTTTCCATGGATGAATAACGGCCTGGTGAACACTGGCCTGCGCAAACGTGGTCTTTGCTATCAGTGGCGTGATGATTTGTTTCCGTACCTGCACCGCTTGAATCTTCAAACACTCACTTTGCATCTCACCTCGTCACGTCGAGCCACCATGCGTGAACACAACGCCATCGTTGTCACTGCTAAAGGCCAGCGCTTTGAAGATGGCCTCGTGATTGATCCATGGCGCAAAGGCGGCCGGCTCTGGTGGGGAAGACTCAGCGACGACAAAGGTCATCCCTGGAAGCCACTGCCGCGTGATCTCACGCCTGTGGTGCTCCGCCCCTTGCTAATGCCGGAACTGTATCTCAAACACTGAGATTTGGGGGCTGTTACTTGCCCGGCTTCAACGCTGGCGGTGGCGAAACCTTGATTCCCGCTGCTTCCATCACGAGATGCTGAAACAGATCCTTCGGCTTGCCACTGTCTGGCACAAGGACGTTCTGCACCATGTACACCGTGACGATCTTGCTCTGTGGGTCGATGCAGCCGTTCGTCGCAAACGCGCCGCCATGCCCAAAGCTGCCTACTGGCATTTGTGAGTTCACGCGTTGTGTCTCGATGTTGCACTGCCAGCCGCAGGCGTAGTTGAGTTGTTTACCACCAGCGGTGACGGGCGTGGTCATGTCACGGACAGATTTTTCGCTGAGAATTCGCACGCCATCGAGTTCTCCACCATTCGCGATCATGGCATAGAAGCGGCCCATGTCAGCGGCGGTGGAAAACAGGCCGCCGGAGGGTTCAACCATATGCGTCACAGTCACATCGCTGGTGACGAAGGGATTGTAGCCGGGCACCAGATTGTGCGTTTCGTCGTCCATCTTGTAGGTGCGGGCGATATGGGCGCGATGCGCTTCGTCGGGATTGAACATGGTGTCCTTCATACCAAGCGGTCCGAAGATTTTTGCCTGCAAAAACGCTTCATACTTCATGCCAGAGGCGAGTTCGAGGATCCGACCGGCCACGGTGGGGCCGAAACCATATTCGTAGGCACTGCCCGGCTGGAAGGCGAGCGGTGTCTTGAGCAACGAGCCCACGTAAGCCTTGAGCGCTACCGCTCCATCTGAGGGCGCACGTTTGGGGAACGCAATACCAGCAGTATGGCTGAGCAACATGCGCAAGGTGATCGGTTTTACCGGAGCGCTACCATCGGCGAGTTTCACCTTCGCCAGCTCCGGTAGCCATTTCGAGGCTGGCTCATCGAGCGCGAGCTTGCCTTCATCGACGAGCACCATCACGGCGCTGGCGTTGATGGATTTCGTCATTGAGGCAATCCAAAACAGCGCGTCTTTTTCCATCGCGCGACCTTTAGCGACATCGGCCATGCCTGCGGCATCGTGATGGACGATCTTACCTTTTTCCATCACCAGCGTGACGATGCCAGCGGCCTGCTTCGATTTGACCGCTGTCTCCATAGCGGAATGAATAGCTGCGAGCTTTGTTTCATCGAGAGCATGAAGCAGAGCGGGGAGCAGAACGAGGGCGGAAACAACAGAACGTGCGATCAGATGCATCGCGAACAAACGCCTGCGCCAGTCTTGATCTAGCGGCGCCTGCGCCTGCCGAATAGAAACATACCCGTGCCAACCATCACCAGCAGCGCACCTGAGGGCTCCGGCACGAGGGCGAAGTTGTTGCTCACTACGAAATTCGCCACGTTGGCACCGATTATCTGACCATCCGTGACCGAGGTGCCAAACTGCGTGCCAGCATAGATGCCGCTGAGTGCCGCCTCATTCGCTGCTTGGCTGAAGCTGGTGAAATTGCGCGTCAGATCCGTGCTGCCATCGCCATTGATATCACTACCCAGACTGAAAGAGACGCTATTGCCGAGATAATTGGCGAGAACTGTGGCGGCGGCACTGCTGAGCGCACTACCGAGCGAGACGTACTCTGGCAGAGAAGGTGAGTTAATCAGCGGTGCCCAAGAAATATCTACATCGGTGTTGATGTTGCCATCGGCATCGCCGTTCGCGATGGCTGTTTCAGGCCGCCAAAACTGAGTGTCATAGCTGGTGGCCATGGCGACGATGCCAGCATCTGCCATCGCGGTGTTCACCGCCGCGATCAAGCGTGCCGTATCGGTGACAGAGAGCCCGACTCCAGCGGCAGTCGTTTGCGCCACCTTATTCCACATGTCGGTCATCTTTGCTGTGCCAGCGCCAGCGGTCCAGAAGTAGGCTTGGTTCGTCTGATCGGAGGTGCGTGTGATGCTGAACGCTGAACCCAAATCCTTCACGAGGTTGTAGTCAGTAGCATATTGATTCGTCTGCACGTAGGACGCTAATGAGCCAAGCGACAGCGAACTCATGTAGGGTCCCGTTCCTGCTATCGCAAAAGTGCCCACTGTTCCCCAACCCGGCAGCATGGCACCTGCAGCGGAGGTTTGCTGCCAGTAGCCGACGGTTCCCACGGGTGAGTAAGGTGTGATGGCCGCTACAGATGCACCGTCCGTCGAGCGCCAGCTCAGCATGTTATTCGCAATCGTTGTGCCCCATGCGATGCCGTCCGTCTTCGCCTGACCGTTGGCAATCGCGCCGAGCTGCGTGTTATAAAGGGTCGTGAAAGCCGAGCTCGATCCCGAATACAGGCCCTGCATCACTGTGTTGGCGGCGGCGGCCATCGCCGCTTCATAGGAAGCCCCGGCTGGACCAGAACCTGGCGCTGCATAACTGCCGAACCCATAGGTCTGGTAGGTGCCGCGAATGCTTTCGGAGGCATTGAACATCGAGGTGCTCAATATCGCCAGATCACGCGCCATCATCGGTGCTTCCGTGCTGGTGCGCATCGTCGTCAGCGCCAGATTGTTCCAGTCCGTGACCAAATCCGCCCGTGACACCGCAAACGGCGTCATCAGCAGGCATAAAGCTGCCAGCAGGCGATGGAAATGGGGGGTGCAGATCTGCATCTGAGTCTATATATACTCAATCTACTATAATTACCACGATTCATCAATTACTTTTACTTTGTTAAGTATTTCTTCATCGGCAGCCGTTCTCCTTCGAAATTGCCTTTGACGTTCACCGTTGCAGCCGGACAATCCGGCCGTCACGACAGGGGCGTCCCGCGCTAGGGACTGAGACTTTCCGCAGGGAAAGAACCCTCCGAACCTGATGCGGGTCATGCCGCCGAAGGGAGTTCGCTCGGAGGTTATCTCGGTTTCTTGTGCTCAGCGCTCCATCCAGCATCGAGAATCCCGCACCCCGCATCCCTTTTATGATCGCCGACCCCAAAACCTCCTTCGAAGCCCACTCCAGCGAGCAACTCCCAGCCTCCAGCCGCGTCTATCTTTCCGGCGTCATCCATCCGGAAATCAAGATCCCCATGCGCGAGATCACGCTCTCGCCCACGAAAGCCTTCAACGGTCGCATCGAGCAAAACGAAGCCGTCCGCGTGTACGACTGCTCCGGCCCTTGGGGAGATCCATCCTTCAAAGGCGACTCCTCCGAAGGCCTGCCGCCCCTGCGCGAAAAATGGATCGCCGCCCGCAATGACGTCATCGCCTACGATGGCCGCGAAGTGAAGCCTCAGGACAATGGCTACCTCAGCGGCAAGCACGCCGAGTTCGCCAGCACCGCCGAGCGCAACCGCCTCGTCGAATTCCCCGGCCTCAATGGCGAACGCCGTCGCCCGCTCAAAGCCACCGGCCACCCCGTGACCCAGCTTTGGTATGCCAAGCAGGGCATCATCACCCCCGAGATGGAGTTCATCGCCATCCGGGAAAACATGCGCCGCGCTCAAATGGCCGACTTCACCAGCGACATCGTCCGCAACGACCTCGACAAGCAGCACGCCGGCTCCACGCAGATCCAGAGCGACTACACGCCATCCATTTTTAAACGCTTCCCTCAGCGCATCCCGAACGAAATCACCGCCGAATTTGTCCGCAGCGAAGTCGCCGCAGGCCGCGCTATCATCCCCGCCAACATCAATCACCCCGAGCTGGAGCCGATGATCATCGGCCGCAACTTCCTGGTGAAGATCAACGCCAACATCGGCAACAGCGCCGTCGCCTCAAGCATCGAGGAAGAGGTCGAAAAAATGCGCTGGGCCACCAAGTGGGGAGCCGATACCGTCATGGACCTCTCAACAGGCAAGAACATCCACGCCACCCGTGAATGGATCCTGCGCAACAGCCCAGTGCCCATCGGCACCGTGCCCATCTATCAGGCGCTCGAAAAAGTGAACGGCAAAGCCGAGGACCTCACCTGGGAACTCTTCCGCGACACCCTCATCGAGCAGGCCGAGCAGGGCGTCGATTACTTCACCATCCACGCCGGCGTTCTCCTGCGCTTCGTCCCCATGACCGCCTCCCGCATGACCGGCATCGTCAGCCGCGGCGGCAGCATCATGGCCAAATGGTGCCTCTCCCATCACAAGGAAAACTTCCTCTACACCCACTGGGACGACATCTGCGACATCATGGCCGCCTACGACGTCAGCTTCTCCATCGGCGACGGCCTCCGCCCCGGCTCCATCGCCGACGCCAACGACAAAGCCCAGTTCGGCGAACTCGAAGTCCAGGGCGAACTCACCAAGCGCGCCTGGGCCAAAGGCGTCCAGGTCATGAACGAAGGCCCCGGCCACGTCCCCATGCACATGATCGAGGAGAACATGGCCAAGCAGCTCGAATGGTGCCACGAAGCCCCCTTCTACACCCTCGGCCCCCTCACCACCGACATCGCCCCCGGCTACGACCACATCACCAGCGGCATCGGCGCCGCCATGATCGGCTGGTATGGTTGCGCCATGCTCTGCTACGTCACGCCTAAGGAACACCTCGGCCTCCCCAACAAAGAAGACGTCAAAGCCGGCGTCATCACCTACAAACTCGCCGCCCACGCCGCCGACCTCGCCAAAGGCCACCCCGGTGCCCAATACCGCGACAACGCCCTCAGCAAAGCAAGGTTCGAGTTCCGCTGGGAAGACCAGTTCAACCTCTCCCTCGACCCCATCACCGCGAGAGAATACCACGACGAAACCCTCCCCCAGGAAGGAGCCAAGTCCGCCCACTTCTGCTCCATGTGCGGTCCGCATTTTTGCTCCATGAAGATCACCGAAGACGTGCGCAAATACGCCGCCGAACAAGCCATCTCTGAGGAGGAGGCGCTTCAGCGTGGGATGGAAGACAAGAGCAAAGAGTTCGTTGAAAGCGGAGCCGAAGTCTATCAGCCAGCCTGATCCATGAAAAAGCCGTCCGTCTCCAAAAAAGCGATCACCCCGGCCAAAACGAAGCCGGACGGCCTCACCACCCTCCTCACCGAAGTCCGCCAGCTCATCCAGAGCGCCCGGCGCGGCGTGTCCACCGTCGTGGACACCTTCCAGGTGATGACCAACTTCGAAATCGGCCGCCGCATCGTCGAGCACGAGCAAAAAGGCGCGAAGCGTGCGGCGTATGGCGCGGAGTTGTTGAAGGAGCTTTCTGCGCGGCTCACAGAGGAGTTTGGGAGAGGGTTCTCGGAGGACAACTTGTCCAACATGCGACGCTTCTTCCTGACCTGGACGGACCGAGTCGCTCAGATTTCCGAGACAGCGTCTCGGAAATTGGTCCCCGCCTCAATTCGCCAGACGCCTTCTGGCAAATCTCCCTTCACCCTCAGTTGGTCGCACTACGTCGTGCTCATGACCATCAAGGACCCGGACGAACGCAGCTTCTATGAAATTGAATCCCGTCAGGCAGACTGGGATGTCCGCGAACTCAAACGCCAGAAAGCCTCCTGCCTTTACGAGCGCCTCGCCCTCAGCCGGGACAAGGAAGGCATCCGGCGGCTCGCCAAAGAAGGCCAGGTCATCGTCAGACCGGAGGATTTGCTGAAGGAGCCGCTCGTGCTCGAGTTCCTCGGCCTCGATGCGCAGGCCAGCTACTCCGAGACCGACCTCGAGCAGGCCATCATCGGTCGCCTGGAGCACTTCCTCCTCGAACTCGGCAAAGGCTTCCTCTTTGAGGCCCGCCAGAAGCGCTTCACCTTCGATGAGGACCACTACTTCGTGGACCTCGTCTTCTACAACCGCCTCCTCCGCTGCTACGTCATCATCGACCTCAAGCTCGACAAAGCCACGCATCAGGACCTCGGCCAGATGCAGATTTACCCCGTGAGATATTTTCAGCGTGAACTTTGCCTGCCAGCGATGTCCGCTGTATCTCATGGGGTGAACCCCGTGAGATATGAACATGCACTACGTCTATGTCCTCCGAAGCCTCGCAGACGGAAACTTCTACGTCGGTTACACAAACGATCTCAAGCGGCGCTTCGCCAAACACGAACAGGGCAAGGTGCCTTCCACAAAGTCGCGCCTTCCAGTAGAACTCGTTTACTACGAGGCATGTCGGTCACGCCAAGACGCCACCAAACGAGAGAAATATCTCAAAACCGCCTGGGGCAAGCGCTACATCAAATCTCGCCTCGCCAGCTATCTCACGGGGTTCACCCCATGAGATGGGATACGAAGAAGCCGTCCAGTCATCGAATGCGGCTATCTCACGGGGTGAATGTGAACTACTACGACCGCGAGGTGAAGCTCCCCGACGAAAATCCCACCATCGGCCTCCTCCTCTGCAAATCCGCCAAAAAGACCGTCGTCGAACTCACCCTGCCGAAAGACGCCAACATCCACGCGAAAGAGTATCAGCTCTACCTGCCCTCGAAGGAGTTGTTGAAGCAGAAGCTCGACGAATGGAGCGCCGCCGCTTCCCGCTGAGCATTGGCTTGCCAACCGAACCACTCCCATCCACCACTTGCCCATGAAGATCACCGAAGACGTCCGCAAATACGCCGCCGAACAGGCCACCTCCGAGGAAAAGGCGCTTCAACGCGTGGCAAAAAAGGAAGCGGAAGGATTTTGTGGAAACTGGGGCGAATGGCTATCAGTTTGATTAACGCCTTCCTAATGTCATTGAAGCATAGTTAACCAAAATTGTCCGTTATGGCCGCCACACGAGTCTTTGTCAGTTCGACCTATTACGACTTGAAGCATATTCGCTCTTCAATGGAGGTCTTCGTTGAGTCGCTTGGATACGATGCGGTGCTCTCTGAAAAAGGGGCTATAGCATACTCGCCTGACCAAGCTCTTGATGAGTCCTGTTATCGGGAGGTAAAGAACTGCGAGATTTATGTCTTGATCATCGGAGGCCGATACGGGTCCGAGGTGTCTGAGACTAGAACCTCAACACCAAAATCTTTCTTTGATCGTTATGAGAGCGTAACGAAAATGGAATATAACGCCGCATTAAAAGATGATGTGCCGATCTACATTCTCATTGAGCGGGCAGTCTATGCTGAATACCAGACATTTTTGAAGAATCGAAGCAATGAAAACGTGATTTACGCTCATGTGGATTCAATAAATGTGTTTCACTTTATAGACTTCATACTCGCGCAACCTCGAAACAATCCGATCCAAACATTCGACAAGTATGCGGATATTGAATCATGGTTGCGGCTGCAATGGTCAGGCCTGTTTCGTGAACTGCTCAAAGAGCGGTCAAACGAAGCTCAGTTAAGTGACTTGGCCACGCAAGTTAATCAATTGTCCGAAGTGAATCAAACGCTGCGACGGTATCTTGAAGAAGTCGTAACAAAACTTGCTCCAGAAAACGAAGCGACTTCGCTAATTAAAGCAGAAGACGCTCGCCTTTCTGAAGCTGAGATTCTTCACAAGCTAAACGAAAATCGTTTTGTCCGCTTCATTTGCGGCGGCTCAAAATCCATGTTACAACAGGTCAGAAGCGCTATCGAAAACGCAAAGACCATTAATGGTTTTATTGACACAATGAAAGCCATGCCAGAAGTTTCCGCTGCTCGCCTTGGCGCGTTAAATGACTCTGAATTGGCAAGAAGTGATTTCAACGATGCACGCCAAATCCTCGGTCGGACCAAGCTCATGGTTGATCAGGAAGAGACTCCATCAATCAAACCCAAAGCTGGCAGACCGAGAGCATCACCGAAAAAGTCTAAGCGAAGCAAAGTGTAGCAAGAGAAAACGTGATTAGGCTCAACTGGCTGACAATAAACTCCACAATCGCTACCGCCACAAAACCCCAGGAAATTTCTTCGCCACCGCCTGGCGATGCTTCGGCCATTCGCGGGCCAGAAAAGTCGTCCAGTCGGTGGTGGTGGCGAGGCGTTTGCCGTCGGGAGTGTGAAGGCTGAGGAGGACGGGGAGGCGGCCTTCGCAAAGCGTCGGGTGCTCTTTGAGGGCGAAGCAGTCCTGGAGCTTCACTTGGCCTTCGGGGGTGTCGTTGACGTAGCTGAGCTTGATCGGGCCGCCGCTGGGCCAGGGGACGGTGAGGGGCACCAACTCATCGAGCCAACTGACCTGGCCTTTGTCGAGATGCTGATGGAAGGCGGGGATGAGAGGCGCGGCTTGGGCTTCTTTGGCCAAAGTGAGCCCCTTGAAGGCGCGGGCGAGGCTGGTGGTGATGGCGGCTTCGTCGAAGGGGGCGAACTCGAGTTCGGGCAAGGTGGCGTGGACGAGATTCACGCGGGCAATGAACTGCTTCAGCCGGTGATCCATCAGCGGCAGATCGAAGGCTCCGGCACGGTAGGCTTCGGCGAGGCAGCGGCCGCTGGCGATGGGATCGAGGTCGCGCTGCTGCGCCTTTTGCTCGATGACGAGATCGCGATAGCGCACGAGCTTCATGGCGGCGACGCGCTTGTTTTGGACATCGAAAAGGTGCTCGATGGTGGTGGTGAGATGCTGCGGAAACATCTCGGCGATCCATGCGGGCTGCACGGCGGTGGCGAGGCTGAGCAGGGTCTGGCGCGACGGTGTTTCACGTAGATTCGCGGCGACGAAGTAGGCGGCGTCGGTCACCACGCTTTCGCGCACGAGCTGGCCTTGTCGTTGGTCGGTCAGATCGCACTCGGGTTTGCCTTGAGTGCGGCGTTTGGCGAGTTGATCGACGAAGCCGGCCATGAGGCAACGCAGCAGGGCTTCGTCATTCTTTGATGGGCTGGCAGGCGCGGCATCGCGATCGTAAAGGCGCTGCTGGTGGGCGGCGTGCAGGATTTGCTGGCAGGTCTGCTCCACCTGTCGGGCGACTTGGGCGTTGATGCCGTAACTGCGGCAACGCTCAAAGCTGAAGCCGTTCGCTTTGGCGAAATCGTAGGCTCGCATCAGTGTGATGAAGTCGGAGTCCGCGCTCTCCTCGAACATCTCGCGTGCGGCTTTGGTTTGCGCATCATCGCGATCCAGTCGGGCAAGCAAATCACGACCACTCACCAACGCGGCGCACAAGGCGGCATCGGGCACGCAACCGCGCTGGCTGGCCTCGATCAACATGCGCGAGTAGCGCGGGTGCATGGGCAGGCGCAGCATCTGGCGGCCGATGGGCGTGAGGTCCGCATCGAGCAAGGCCCCGAGCATGGTGAGTAGGCGCTCGGCTCGCTCGACAGCCTGCGGATCGGGTTTGTCCAGCCAGTCAAACGTGGCGGCTTCCCGAATGCCGAGCGAGTGCAGCAGCAGCACCACCTCCGCGAGGTCACTGCGCTGAATCTCCGGCGTGTTGCGCTCCTCGCGGTCTTTGTGGCCGAACACGGTCCAAAGGCGATGACAGGTGCCCGGCGCGGTGCGTCCCGCGCGGCCTTTGCGCTGATCCGCACTGGCGCGGCTGATCGGCTCCAGCAACAGCGTGCCGATGCCGCGCTCCGCATCGTAACGTGCCACGCGGGCGACGCCGCTGTCCACGACATGGCGGATGCCGTCGATGGTGATGCTGGTCTCGGCGACATTGGTGGCGACGATCACTTTGCGCAGCGAGTTCGGTGCAAAGGCGCGGTCCTGCTCCTGCGGTTCGAGTTCGCCATGCAACGGGATGCACGCCACGCGCTCCTGCATTCTCAGGCCGCGCAAGGCATCCAGCGTGCCATTGATCTCGCCACGCCCCGGCATGAAGACGAGGATGTCGCCGGGCGACTCGTCATGGATGATGCGCTCCACCGCTTCCGCCGCCTGCACGGTGATCGCACGTTGATCAGGCATCGAGAGATAGCCCACGTCCACCGGATAACTTTGCCCTTCGGATAGGAGGATCGGACATTGATCCAAATACGCCGCCACCGGCTCCGCATCGAGCGTGGCCGACATCACCACCATCGCCAAATCCGGCCGCTGCGTCTGCTGCAAGTGCTTCACCAACGCCAGCGCCACATCGCTGAGCAAGTTCCGCTCATGGAACTCATCAAAGACCACCGCCCCGACATTCGCCAGCGTGCGATCATCCTGAAGCCAGCGCAGCAAAATGCCCTCCGTGACAAAACAAATGCGCGTCCCCACGCTCGTGTGATCATCGAACCGAATCTGATAGCCCACCTCCGCCCCCAGCTTTCCTTCACGCTCCCAAGCCACCCGCGTCGCCACCGTGCGAGCCGCGACGCGTCGAGGTTGCAGCACCACGATCATCTTCTCCCCCGCGATCCCCGCATCCAGCAGCATCTGCGGCACCTGCGTGGTCTTTCCTGAACCTGTCGGCGCCACCAGCACTAGGCGATTGCCACCACGCAGCGTGCGCAGGATGTCGGTGTGGATTTTCCAAATGGGAAGCGCGGTGGAGGTGGGCATGAAGTGGGGCGTGCACGCTAGGGCGGTGAGTGGGAAACGCGAATGCGAACGATGCACTCCAATGACGGGTTGAAGAAGCTCTAACAGCCGCCTAAACTCTGCGCCATGATCAGCGCAGAAGAACTGGTGGGCGAGGAGTGGGCCGAGTGGTATCGGCTGACTCCAGCTCAACGCTGGACAGAGACCTCGCGTCTCTGGCAGACTTACCTTGCACTTGGAGGCTCCCTTGATCCCGAACCCGATACGCAAAGTCCTTTCTTCGATGCGCGAGCACCAGGTCCAGTGCCTGCTCATGGGCGGCCAGGCCTGCGTGTTATACGGCGCAGCGGAGTTTAGCCGCGATACCGATCTGGCGATCCTCGCCAGTGAGGAAAACGCCGAACGGCTCACGAAGGCCATGCAAGCCCTCGAAGCCGAGGTCATCGCCGTGCCGCCGTTTCTGGTCCAGCATCTCCATGCGGGCCACGCGGTGCATTTCCGCTGCCGCCATCCCGAAGCCACAGGCATGAGAGTGGACGTGATGTCCCGCATGAGGGGCGTGACAGATTTTCACACGCTCTGGGAACGCCGCACCACGCTGGTGATGGATGACGACACCCTGTGCGATGTCCTTTCCCTTGGAGATCTCGTGCAGGCCAAGAAAACTCAGCGCGACAAAGACTGGCCGATGATCCGCCGCCTTGTGGAAGCGAACTACTTTGCCAATCAAGCCGCTCCAAGCCCCGAGCAGCTCACATTTTGGTTCCAGGAACTCCGCACACCCGAATTGCTGCGTGATCTCACCCAGGCGCATCCTCTCCTCGCCCGAGACGCAGTCACATCCCGTGCACTGATCCAACACGCTATCTCAGATGATGTCCCCGCACTCGCCTTGTCTTTGGAAGACGAGGAGCGTCAGGAACGCCGCGAAGACCAAGCCTATTGGCAGCCCTTGAAACTGGAATTGGAACGTCTTCGTCGCGAACGGTCGTAAAACTCACTCCGCAGCAGCCGGACGGAAGCGCACAGCGATTCGATCCACACCACCGCGTTTGCCTTCCACTGGTTCGAAGCTTTTGGTGACCGCATTCCATCCCGTCTGCGTCGGATACGGATAGATCGTCATCTCCCACGAGGGCTTGCCATTCTCTGCATGGCGGCCTTGCAACGCGAACGGCGCGGTGCCTTTCTCGCGCCAGACCCGCACGGCATCGAGGAGGTTTGGGCCCTGATTGATCCCAGGGCCGCCGCCGTGGGCGAGGCCGGGGACGACGTAAAAGCGGAAGAAAGACTGCGTTTGGTCGAGTCCTCCGAGACGCTCGATCAAGCGCTCGTAGTAGTCGATGGAAGAGTGGTAGGGCACGACGGAATCGGCGGTGCCAAGGGTCATGATGAGCTTGCCTCCGCGCTTGGCGAAGGCGCTGAGGTCGGGATTCTCCGCGTTGAGATACGGCGCGAGCTTCGCGGTGTAGGTGTCGATGTCGGCTCCGAAGTTGATGTCCTCCGGTTTCTT
>Ga0114970_10001113_pt1 | contig 20193 bp, 12 predicted proteins | sample M_140205_XF_Meta_FD_87030 | JGI IMG/M metagenome (GOLD analysis project Ga0114970, IMG submission 87030) | Freshwater microbial communities from Lake Montjoie, Canada to study carbon cycling - M_140205_XF_MetaG | ecosystem: Environmental > Aquatic > Freshwater > Lake | place: Lake Montjoie... | reverse complement strand
CGGTGCGCGCCAAGCGATCATCTGCCACGAGGAGGAGGCGTGCCGGGAAACAGGCCGAGCTAACCCCGGCGTCACGGGATTGTAACAGCACGTCGCTTGACGAAACGTGGCGCGCTCGGCGTCTTCGTATGCGAACGCATGAGCGAGCCAACCACCATAGCGGCTCCCGCCGCACCCGCCGGATTCGCGATCCAAAAGAAGCGGCTGCGTCTGCTTGGGTTGACGGTGGATGATACGATCAAGGCCTTTTTCGGGGGGAATGCGGTCGTGGCTATCGTGGTACTGACCCTCATCACCTTTTTTCTGATGCAGGAAGGGTTCGGGTTTTTTGCCCAAAACCGTCAGAGTCTGCAGGTTTACCGACAGGCTGGTCTGGAATATGTGGATTTCATCCGCACCGAGGTGGACGATCACACCGCCCTCACCCGCTACCTTTCCGATTTGCGGCTGCGGCAGCTCACCGCGTTGACCGAAGGCGGGAAGCTGTCGCTCGACGAGGCCAACGCGGCGCTCGCGAACTTTGACAAATTTTCCGACACGTTTTCCAGCACAGTCGATCCCGTGCGAAGCCTATTGTCGGACCTTACCGAGCAAGCGACTGCGATCAAAACCAAGTTCATTGTTACCGGAGACAAAAAAGAAGAGCGTGCGCAGTTGCTGGCCGAAGGTAAAACCGCCGAGGCAGCCGCAGTCAAAATCGAGGAAACGGATTTTGCGGCGGAGTTGAAACCGCTGCTAGCGACGCTGCCGGCTTTCAAGGAGGCCAATCGGGAATTTAGCCGAGCCTTGACGGCGAGTCTGGAAGGAGCGCCCGTGCCGCCGACGCCGGAACTCGTCGCGCGGATGGAGCGACTGAAACAATTGACGCGCGACTACCTCGCACGTTTGCCGTCCGTCGAGCGCAGTTTGCAGACGTGGGACTACACGCTGCCCATTCCCGCGTGGAAGACCGTCTCGTCATTTGTGTTTGGCCGGCAGTGGCTCACGGCCAGTTTCTGGCAGGATTGGTATGGCGTGATCCCGCTGTTCATTGGCTCGCTGATGGTCTCGATCGTGGCCTTGACCTTGGCTGTGCCGCTCGGCGTGGGCGCCGCGATTTACATCAACCAAATCGCGTCGTTGCGCGAACAACGCGTCATCAAGCCCTGTATCGAATTTATCTCGGCGATCCCCTCGGTGGTGCTGGGGTTTTTCGGGATCGCCGTCCTCGGTCAGGCGCTCCGGGCACTCTCGCAGTTCTCTTGGTTGTCGTGGGTGCCGGGCTTCCCCTACAGCGAGCGGTTGAACATTCTCACCGCCGGCTGTCTGCTCGCGCTCATCGCGGTACCGACGATTTTCACGCTCGCCGAAGATGCCCTGAACAACGTGCCGCGGGCTCTGAAAGAGGCGTCATTTGCGCTGGGAGCCTCGCGTTTGCAGACCATCGTGAGGATCATCGTGCCCGCATCGCTTTCCGGCATTATTTCCGCCGTGCTCTTGGGTCTGGGACGAGTGGTCGGCGAGACTATGGTGGTGCTACTCTGTGCAGGCAACCGGATCGCCATTCCTGATTTTACGGACGGCCTTTCGGTGGTGACGCAACCGGTGCACACCATGACAGGTATCATCGCCCAGGAAATGGGTGAGGTGGTGCGGGGCAGTATCCACTATCGAGCACTCTTCGTGGTGGGTCTCGTGCTGTTCGTCCTCTCGTTGATCATTAACTACGCGGCGCAAAAAATCGTCCGCAAGTATCGGATTTCCATCGGCTGAACTATGAGCGCACCCGCCGCCCATCTTTTTCAGAGCCAACCCAACGCCGCCCGCCGCTCGGAACGCGCGACGTTCTGGGTGTTTCGTGCCGCGACTTATCTCGTACTCGCGTGCGGTCTCGGCGTGTTCGGGACGATCTTCTTCAAGGGCGCGGGCACGGTGTTCAAGGCTGAGGCGCCGTTTATTAACACGACCTTTTTCACGGAGGCGCCAGAATCGCTCTACATTTTTGAATTCGAGGGAAAAAAACATGAGATGGGCGACCGTGAGTTTCGCGCCTTCAAGGAAAAATATCCAGCGGCGGCCAAGGTGAAGTCCGAGAGTTATGTGTACTCGGCCGGCGGGATTTTTCCCTGTATCGTGGGGACGGTCCTGTTGGTGATAGGCTCGATGACCATCGCACTCGTGCTCGGGGTGTGCGCGGCTATCTACCTCAACGAATACGCTCGGGACGGTCTGTTTATCCAGTTTGTGCGGCTCGCTATTTTGAATTTGGCCGGAGTGCCCTCGATCGTCTTTGGCCTCTTTGGTTTTGGCATGTTCGTGATATCTTTCGGCTGGCATGTCTCGCTACTCGCCGGCTGGTTCACGCTCGCGTTTATGGTGCTTCCAGTGGTGATCACAGCCAGCGAAGAGTCCCTGAAGGCGGTGCCCAAAGGATTTCGCGAAGGCTCCCTCGCACTTGGGGCTACGAAGTGGCAGACGATTCGATTGAATGTGGTGCCCTATGCGCTTCCGGGAATTCTGACCTCTTCGATCCTCGGTATCGCGCGGGTGGCCGGGGAAACGGCGCCCATCATGTTCACCGCCGCGTATGTCGTGCGCGACAAGCTGCCGTGGGACGTAGATAAAGCGGGCGACTTCTTTCTTCAGGGCGTGATGGCGCTGCCTTATCACATTTACGTCGTGAGCTCGAAGATTCCGCAGAACGAATATACGGAGCGCGTGCAATACGGCACGGCCTTTGTCTTCCTCTTGGTCGTGGCATTAATCGCCGCGAGTTCGATCATTCTCCGCAACAAGCTTCGCAGCCGCTACAAATGGTGATCGCCGCCCCCATTCTCATGGACACACCTCCTTCCGCCCCCGCCAAGTCCTCGGCGGAAAAACCCTCCGTTCGCCCCATGCCGTCGTTTGTACCATCGGCCGCCGGCCCCGGCGCATCGGCTGCGCCGATTGGCGAAACCCTCGTGGATATTTCCCACTTGGATTTCTTTTACAACACGTCGCAGGCGCTGCACGACATCAACCTCAAGATCGAGGCAAAGAATGTCACCGCGTTCATCGGTCCTTCCGGTTGCGGCAAGTCCACACTCCTGCGGTGCTTGAACCGGATGAACGACTTGATCGACGGCACGCGCGTCGCTCGCGGCACGATCAAGATCCATGGGGTGGACATCTACCAGCCCGACGTCGATGTGATCGAGTTGCGCAAGCGGGTGGGCATGGTGTTTCAGAAATCGAATCCCTTCCCCAAATCGATCTACGAGAATATCACCTTTGGCCTGCGGCTGCAGGGCATGAATGACTCAGCGAAGCTCGACGAGATCGTGGAGAAATCCCTGCGCGGTGCCGCCCTCTGGGACGAAGTGAAGGATCGTCTCGGTGCCAGCGGATTGGGACTGTCCGGTGGTCAACAACAACGCCTGTGCATCGCCCGCGCCATCGCCGTCGAGCCCGAAGTGATCTTGATGGATGAGCCGTGCTCGGCCCTCGATCCGGTGGCGACGGCCAAAGTCGAGGAGCTGATCCAAGAGCTGCGCTCGCGCTTCACGATCATTATCGTGACGCACAACATGCAGCAGGCGGCGCGTTGCTCGGATAAAACGGCGTTTTTCTATCTCGGTAAACTCATCGAGTTTGCCGACACCCGTGACATCTTTACCAAGCCTGCCAATGCCCAGACCGAAGCGTATGTCTCCGGTCGCTTCGGTTAATTTCTTTACCCGCATGACCCACTACAGCCAAGAAATGACCCACCTCAAGGAGAGCCTCCTGGCGATGGCTAGCCATGCGGAATCCGCCGTCGCCCGCGCGATGCGCGCCCTCGTCGAGCGGGACGATGCGCTCGCCCTCCAAGTGCAGTCGGATGACAACATCCTCGACCAATTCGAAATCGAGATCGATGACACGGCGCTTCACTTGCTCGCCAAAGCTCCGCTCGCGACCGAGCTCCGGCTCATTACCGTGGCGATGAAGATCTCGGGAAATCTTGAGCGGGTCGGGGATGAAGCGGTCACCATGGCGCGACGTGCCGTGGTGCTGGGCTCCGAGCCGCAATTGAAAGCGTATATTGACCTGCCCCGGATGGCCCACATGTCGCTGGAGATGTTGCGCGATGCGATCACCGCGTTTGTGAGCCGGGATCCGGAAAAGGCGCGGGCAGTGATTCCTCGCGACCACGAAGTTGATGACCTCAACCGGCAACTCCACCGCGAGCTTTCGAGTTTTATGGTGGAAAGCCCGCCGACGATTACACGTTGTCTCAATCTGATGGTGATTTCAAAAGCGATCGAACGTATTGCCGATCACGCTACGAGCATCGCCGAAGAAGTCGTCTACCTTTACGAAGCGAAAGATATCCGGCACTCCGGACAGAAAAATCATGAAACCGAAAATCCTGGTCGTTGATGACGAACCCGATGCACTCGAAGTGCTCGGCTTCAAACTGAAGGAAGCGGGCTACCTACCGATTTTCGCCAAGGACGGAGCCCGTGCCATCATTGCGACACGGGATGAGCGGCCGGCACTCATCGTACTCGACCTCATGTTGCCCGAAGTCGACGGCCTCGAGGTGTGCAAGATTCTCCGGCGCGATTTGGCGACATCGATGATTCCGATCATTATGTTGACGGCGAAGGCGGCGGAGATGGATCGGGTGATCGGGCTCGAACTGGGCGCTGATGACTACGTCACCAAGCCCTTCAGTCCGCGGGAATTGGTTTTGCGCATTAAGAAACTCTTGGCCCGGGTTAAGGCCTCGGACGAGCCGGTGGCTCAATTGCGTTTCGACGAACTGGAAATCGATGTGCCGCGCCACGCGGTGACGATTTCGGGCCAACCACTCGTGCTGACCGCCACGGAATTCAAGCTGCTCGAATTGCTCGCCCGCCGCCGCGGGCGGGTGCAGACGCGGGATCGTTTGTTGCAGGATGTGTGGGGTTACGACAATCCGATCGAGAGCCGAACGGTGGACACGCACATGCGCCGCCTGCGCGAGAAGCTGGGCGAGACGGCTCGGTTCCTCGAAACCATCCGCGGCGTGGGCTACCGGTTCGTGGCTCTAGACTGAGCGCCGGTGCGTGTTTTAGATGACGCGAACACTGGTTTTTGCAGGAGACAGCTGGCAGCAAATCGCCCGCAAGCAGGCTCCTACCTCCAAGCAAACAAGGCGACGATTGAACGCGAATAGAACTACGCGCCGGGCGGTCCTCGTTTGAACAACGGAGGCTAGGCGCGTTGACCTGCGCGCTTTTTTACGTTGCCCCTACTTTCCCCGTGAGCATCCGCGAATTTTTTCTCCTGATGGCTTTCGCCTCAGCCGCCGTAGCCGCTTGGCGGCTTTGGAAGCGTTTACGCGCGACGCAGAGCCGCCATGAAGCCACCTTGATCGAGCTGCGCGGCACTCACGCGGAGGCCTTGCACGCGCACACCGCGCGGTTGGAAGCGATGCTGGACAGCATGATCGAAGGTTTGGTGGTCGTGGATGCTCGGGGCCGAATCGCGCTGGCCAACCGCGCGGCAGAGGAGCTATTCGGGTTTTCCCGCATGATGGTCGGCGGGACTCTGCTGGAGGTTATTCGCCACCACGAAGTCGCCGCGCTGGCTGCGCGGGTGGGTGGCGAAGGTTCTGTCGTCGAACACGAAGTACGCCTAGAGGGTCCGGAGCCCCGCGTGCTCCATCTCAGTGCGGTCGCGCTGCGCGATGCGGCGGGCGCGCCGGCCGGCGCGGTCCTTGTTTTTCACGACGTGACGCGGATCAGGGAGCTGGAAGGCGTGCGGCAGGATTTCGTCGCAAACGTCAGCCACGAGTTGCGCACACCGCTCTCCTTGATCAAGAGCGCGGCTGAGACCCTCCTTGACGGTGCGAAAGACGATCCGGCGGTCGCGACGCGTTTCCTCGAGATTATCGACAAGCATGCGAATCGGTTGACGCTGCTGATCGATGACTTGTTATTGCTGGCCCGATTGGATTCCGGCCGAGTCACGCTGAATTTTCAGACGCTCGCGCTGCGGGACGCGGCGCAGGAATCGCTCGACGATTTTGGGATCGTCGCCCGGGCCCGCGCCGTGACCTTGGAAAATACGGTGCCAGACGGGCTGTTCGCGCGCGCTGATCCCGATCGTATGCGCCAGGTGCTCGCAAACCTGATCGACAACGCGATCAAGTATGGTCGGCCCGAGGGGCGGGTTACGATCGCAGGCAGGGCGCTGGCTGGGGAGCGGATCGAACTGTCCGTGCGTGACGACGGGCCGGGGATTCCGATGGAAGCGAAGGAACGGGTGTTTGAGCGTTTCTACCGGGTGGACAAGGCGCGCTCGCGCGAGCAGGGAGGAACAGGACTCGGGCTGGCGATCGTGAAAAATGTGATGCAGGCCCACGGTGGCGAGGTGCGGGTCGAGAGCGCTCCAAGTGCGGGCACGACGTTTTTTCTGACGCTGCCGGCGATGAAAGAGGATTAGGAATATTTTCTGAACTTACCGAGACGGTGTGGCGGCGACGAAATTGGCGGCGTCGTCGGTGTTGCCGGTCCCGGAGTATTTGGCGAACTGCGGATAGGGGAAAAGAGGGCGAGTGCGCAGCACCTTGCCGTCGTTGTCCTTAGCTTGACCGAGGAGCTGATCGGGTGCCTTGCCCTCCTCGACCCAGCGGACCAGCGCGGCCTGCGTGCCGCTCGGCGTCGGCCCCGCGCCACGGAAACCGTGATCGACACCCGGTACGAGAAACAGGCGGGCAAACTCCGCTGTCTTCTCCGCGCCACCCATGCGCTGCTGCACGCGTTCATAATACTCGATCGTACTTTGCGGAGGGATCAACTGGTCGGCGAGGCCGTGCGTAATGATCAGCTTGCCGCCGCGACTGCGGAAGCGAGTGAGGTCGGGATCGTCGGCACTGAAGACGGGACCGAATTGCTCAGCCGACTGGCTGAAGAACAACTCGAACTCGTCGCGCCTCAACGTGCGGCTGTCGTAGCTTGCGCTCTGCGCGAGAAAAAACTTCACCCACTCGAACGCGATGCCGAACGGCTTGCCGGCAAGCGGCGTACCCTCGGTGCCCGCGACGGCGAAGAGGTTCGTGCCGCGCGTGTAACCATGCCAGAGACGCTGGCCGTCGCGCGACCGCGCACCGTCCCAAATCTGCCGCAGCACCGCCGCATCGGCGGCGGTAAACGTCTCGGCACCGACCCTCATTCCGACCAGCACCTGCGGATCCCACATCGCACGAATCGGATCGTCGATCACGCCGTCCGTCACGCCATCGGCGGCATCGCCCGCCGCGATTGCGGCGCTGGTGGCGTCGTCGAGTTTGGCTTTAGAAACGTAGTGGTTCGCCTCCTGCATCACGGCCTGCGCCCACAAACTGCCCGGCACCATGCGAGCCCAATTGACCGCGGGACAACCGGAGAAAATGCCGTCATAGTCTTCAGGATACCGCTGCGCCTCCATCAAGCCCTGGCGCCCGCCGGTGGAGCTACCGATAAAATAGGAGTAGCGCGGCGCCTTGCCGTAAAACGCCGTCGCGAGCGCCTTGCCGACGACGGTCATCTCGTGGATGCCGAGGTAGGCGTTGTCGCGGATCTCCTGCCAGTTGAGCCGACCGTTGGCGTTGAGAGCGAAGGCACCGCTGCCGCCCTCGTGACCGGTGTCGGTCGCGGCGGTGGCAAAACCTTGGGAGACCGGACCGCGAAGGCTATTGGCGCTGCCGCCGTTGAAGCCGCCACCGCCGTTGCCCATGAAACGGCCATTCCAGTTCTTCAACGGGAGCGCGACCCAGACCGTCACGCGATCGGTCGCGGGCGGGTGCGTCACCACGGCGGTGATACGCACGGAGCCCTCGGCCTCGTTGACGACGACGGACGAGAGGGTGGTATGCGGGAGGAGGACCTTCCGCAGATCGTCCGGTGTACGCACCGGCACGATATCCGGGAAGAGTGACACCGGACGCTGGGCGAGCGCCGGGCTCGTGAGCAGCAGAGAAACGAAAAAGCAGAGGAGCGGGGTTTTCATGAGTAAAAATGAGGCGGAGCGAATCGTGCGCTCGCGTTCATGCAAGCACAGCGGCCAGCCCGTGCAGTACATTTAACGGGAACGGAAAATGAGGTGGCTCCTTCGGTTCGTTCATGACCCTCGGGCGCTTGAGCACATCGGCGAGGAGGGTGCGGAGTAGCGGATGCAACGGGAAGTGAAGTCCGTGATCGAGCCGTCTCACGGGAACTGTGTGATCCACGCAGCCTGCGGCCAGTCCGTGCCGACAGTGGCAGGCTGTGGGGTGCCCGGGGTGCTGCGGCCTCGCTCGATGTCGGCGCGCAGGAGGCGGCCGAGGCGTTGGACGATTTCGGGGTGCGCGCTGGCGACGTTGGTGGTTTCGGCCGGATCGGCGGAGAGATCGTAGAGTTGGAACGGTGGGAGGGTGGCGAGATCCGTACGCGGGGTCTGGAGCCATTGGCTGGGGGCCGGCGTGGGGGAACTCCAGCCGCCGGAACCCGGCCAGAGGAGGAGTTTCCAGCGGCCCTCGCGGATCGCGAAACGACCCTCGGCAGAGTGACTAACGAGCGCGGTGCGGGCGGGCGAAACCACGGGCGAGTCGCCCGGGCCACTCGGCGTTGCGCCGCCGCCGCGCAGCAGCGCGAGAAAACTGATGCTGTCTTCGGCGGCGGTGGCGGCGATCTCGGTGTTAAGGATTTCGGCGCAGGTCGCGAAGAGGTCGAGTTGCTCGACGAGGGCGGGCGTCGTCGTCCCGGCTTTGATGATCGCGGGCCAATGCGCGATGAATGGCACGCGGTGGCCACCTTCGAAGAGATCTGATTTGTACCCACGATAGCCGGCGCTCGGATCGTGATTGAATTTCGCGTGGGCTGGGACGTCGGCGGCGGGGGCGAAGCCGTTGTCCGACGTAAAAATGATGAGAGTGTTTTTCGCGAAGCCGTGTTTTTCAAGGGCGGCGAGGAGGCGGCCGACGTCGGCGTCCACTTGGGTGACGAAGTCGCCGTAGGACGTGGTGTGCGTTTTTCCCTCAAACTCGCGCGATGGCAGAATCGGCGTGTGCGGCGCGGCGAGTGGGAGGTAGAGAAAGAAGGGTTTGGCGTCGCGGGCGGCGGCGCGTTCGGCAAAGAACGCGAGCGATTTTTCGATGAGCCGGGGCTGCACGTCTTCCATCTTAAAATCGGGTCCGATCGGGCCGCCGCGCCACAGTTTGGGGACAGGGCTGTCGGCGATAGTGGCCGTGGGCACGGCGGTGGCGCGGTCGTTGGCCAGCCACACGTAGGGCGGCATGTCGAGGGATGCGCTGATGCCGAAGAAGCGATCGAAGCCATAGGCGAGCGGGCCGTTAGCGAAGGGCTGGGCGAAATCGACGTTTTCGAGTTGAGTGCCGGTGCGCGTCCAATCGAGGCCAAGGTGCCATTTGCCGAAGACGGCGGTGGTGTAGCCGTGTTCGCGGAGGAAGCTCGCGACGGTGGGACGGTGCGCCTCGATGAGCGGTGGGTGGTAACCTTGCAGCACGCCCTGTTTCAGACGTCCACGCCATGCGTAGCGGCCGGTGAGGAGCGCGTAGCGGGCGGGAGTACAGAGGGAGGAAGCGGAGTGGGCGTCGGTGAAACGCAGGCCACCACGCGCGAGGCGGTCGAGGTGCGGGGTTTGCCAGGCGCTCTGGGGATTGTAACAAGAGACGTCTCCGATGCCGAGGTCGTCGGCAAGGATGTAGACGATATTGGGCGGCGGAGTCGCGGCCCGGGCGGCGACCGCGATAAAAAGAGCCGCAACGACCGCGAGGATCACTCGGTTATTTCGTCTGCCGAAAAACCCTTTTTTTTCAGAGGGAGTGTCACGTATTACGTGACATTGTGTTTCGAGTATTTTCTGCGGAAAAAGTGACAGAGTCATGGGAGGAGTGGGGAGGTCGTTGGGGCGGCGGCAGAGCCGAGCGTACGGGTCAGCGTGAAAGTAGCGGCGGGTTACGCACCGCGCAGGAAATCTTTAATTTGGGCGACGAGCATCGGTCATCTGGAAATTTGCGGAGACAACCGTTCATGACGTGACTTCACATTTTGAGATCCCCGCTGCCCGACCTCACGCTCTCCGCGGCCATTTGCTCCGAGGTAGGGGCGCACTAGGAAATCGTGAGCGTCGTCTTAAATGGAGTCAGGCCGGTGAGGTAAACGCTCTGGCCATCCCATTTCGGGAGCGCACCGCGGACTTGCTCGTAGGTGTGTTCGACGCGGCCGGGGCCGAATTCGATGGTGTCGTCGCCGACGGTGTAGTTGCCGGTGCCGCTGCGGAGGAAAAAGGCGTCAGTGACGCGGGGCACGGGCTCGACCCCGGTGAGTTTTCCGCCGTGGCGGAAGGCGAGCTCGATGGAGACGGGGACGTCGGCTGTGCCGGTAAGGGAAATCGCGAGCGTAAATTTTCCGGAGATTTCGGTGACTTCGACGCTGGCTTCGAGGCGCTGAACGTTGCTCTGCTGGCGCATGGCCTTGCTATTGGTGGCGAGCGTGCCGTTGGGTGCCATTTTGGTGTGATCGCCAAGGGCGATCTGCGCGGCGGAAAGCGGTTGGAAGTAGGGGCCCTCGAGGGACTGGCGGAGAATATAGCTGCCGGCGCGGACTTCGAGGGTGTCGGCCGTGAACTGGCCCTTGCCAAAAAACGCGGTCGCGAAACGCACGGCCTCGAGGGCGGCGGAATTTTTGCGGAACGAAAACAGCGCGGTGTTGTTGGCGAGAATGGTCGCGCTCGCGGAGCCGCGGCGGATGCGCGCGAGCGTGGAGTAGGAAAAATGTTTCGCGTAGTCGGTGGGTAACGGAGCGTCGGCAGGGAGCGCGCGGAGGAGCGCGGGTTCGGTCAAAAATGCGGCGAGTTCGCCGATCTGGGCGCGGGCGGTACGTTCGATCTGGCGGCACATCGCGGCGAAGCGGCCGTTGTTGTCGTGCAATGCGAGGGTGCGATACGAGTAGTAGTAGCGGGCCATGCTGCCGCGCTGGTAGCGGTCTTGGCGGCGCGAAGCCTCGGTGACGACCTCGCCGTCGGGGTGCACGTAGAAGATGGTCATTTCGAGATTGCGCCGCACGGACTCGAGTAGTGCGGGCCGCTGGAGGTGCCGCGCGACGGTGATGAGCGCGCGGTTCACAATCGGCGAGTAGACGGTGGTGCTTTTTTCGGTGTATTGGCCGTCGGGATCGAGATCGACGGTCTCGGCGAGCCATTGGTCGATGCGCGCGACGTAGCTCGCATTAGGGAAAAGGCCGTTGGCGGACGCGAGAGCGGCGCACACAACCCAGCGGTGGTTGGGTGTGTGGACACCACCGGTCACGAGGCCAGCGGCTCCGCGCGTGATGAATTTTCCAAGTTCAGTGGCAAGAGCAACGAACGCGGGCACGGGGCTCGCGCGCAGGAGAACGCAAGCGGGGCACACAACCTCCAAAATGAAGGCCATGTCGGGCGGCGAGTGGAAGTTCGTGGCAAAGTAATCGACGGTGCCGTCTTCAGGATGTTGCGCGGCGAGCATGTAGGCGAAGGCGAGACGCAGCGGCTCCACGAGATCGGTGGACTTGTAATATTTCGAGCCGGGTGCGCAGGCAGCGCACGCTAGGGCGGAGATAAACCCGGAGGTGTTTTGCGCGGTATGGAGTCCGTATTCGTTGATCTGTCCGCCGAGCCACCGATGGCCGCTGCGGCGCTCTTGCTTCGCGAGCAGCGCGGGGATGCCGGCGTCGTTGGCGCGGATGAATTCGCGGAGGAGCTCCTCGGAAGCCGCCGGAATCGCCTCGGCAGCGAAAGAGCGGGGGCCGAGCGCGGCGAGGGATGTGAGAGTGGCGGTGGAGGCGAGGAAGTGGCGGCGATGCATGGAGGGGAAAATCAGCGTTCGATGTCGAGGGAGAGGAGGAACTCCCGGCCGGCCTGGCGGCCGTAGTTACGGGCGACGCCGTTGGCGAAGGTGCGGGTGGCGAAGACACGCTCGGTGTTGAAGACGTTGTTGACGTTGAGCTGCACGCGGCAGGACGAATTCGCGAAGCCGCGGAAGCGGTAGTTGGCCATCAGGCCGGTGAGGATGTAACGCTCGGAGTAATACGGATTGTCACGGTCCGTGCGGACCTTGCCCTTGGCGTCGATTTTATTGGGGAAGCCGATCACGCTCGGAGCGCGATAACGAAAATTTAGAGACGTGCTTGCGCCCTTGAGGCGGCCCTCGGTGAAGCTGCGGGTGACGACGGCGTTGGAGCGCCAAGTCTGGGAGTTTCCGCCGGGGTTGCCGAGGCTCGCCTGGATGTCATCGAGCGGGCTCTGGATGAGTTGCGCGTAGGCAGCATCGACGGTGCGCGTCGGGTCGTAGGCGGCAGTGGCCCAGCCACCGCGGTAGGCGCGCCAGGTCGCGAGTTTGGCGTCGAGGTAGTCATACCAGGGTTGCGTGGAGAGGTCGTCGATTTCGGTGTCAGTGCGGCCGGCGTTCAGGAAGATCCGCCAGTTGCGCGTCGGGTTGAAGGTGACTTCGACTTCGAGGCCCTTGCTGCTCCGGTCACCGGGCAGACGGAAATCTGCGGCGAGCGGGTTGCGCGCCGGGAGAAAGAGCGGGTTGATTGGGTAGGTCGGATCGTTGAGGTAGAGCTGCTGCTCGAAATTGATCAGATTCTGGCGGAGACCGGAGTCTGCGAGGGTGGTATTGCGATTGAGGGAATTGAAATAGTTGACCTTGAAATTGAGGCGGTCGTCGAGGAGGCGGAGACGCACGGAGTATTCGTGGGACTCGCCGTAGTTGGGCTCGACGACGGTGCCGGTGACGTCGCGCACCACAGCGACCTCATTGAGCGAGGCATTGCGCGAGTAGTCGTAGCCGAAGGAGACCCAGCGCTCGAGCCATGGCGGGCGGACGATAAAGCCGTAGTTCCAGCGGGTGGCGGAGCGGTAGGGCGTCCAGACGGAGGCGGGTTCTTTCTCGCGAAAATCGGCGTAGGCGCGATAGCCAGTGCCGAGGGGATTTTGCGGGGTGATCGGTCCTTCGGTGAGGATGGGTTGGAACGAGCCGAAGTTGGAATTGCGCACGCGATCGTAGCGCACGCCGATGTTGGCCACGAAATGGTTCTTGAAAAACACGCTGGAGGTGCTCCCTGCGAGCGAACCGCGCTGGAGATGATTAGCGGAGGGCGCGGTGCCGACGCCGCCAGCGGGATTCTCAAACGACGTGACGCCGAAGCGCTCGCCGGCGGCGGTCGTGAACCAAAGTGTCTCCATCAAATCGCCGTACGCGGTCGGGGCGGCGAGGCCGTAGGCGCGGGGGTCGCTCGTGCTGCCGAACACCGGAAGATATTGGCGCATGTTGATCTCGCGCTCGATGCTGAGCGGATTATCGCGCGCAGCGGCAGAGAGGAAACTGGGCTTGCCGATGATGAGATTGCGGAGCTGAGCGAGCGTGTAGGTTACCGAATCCTCGTAGCTGGCGAAAACGCCGAGGCGGTGCAGGCCGAGGTGGCGAGTCCAGCCAGCGTTCTTCGTGAAGTCCTGCTCATGGGTGCCGACGGCGCGCGCTTGATGGACCGCGAAATCCGCCCAGTTGCCCTGGCCGGTAGAGCGATTGGACTCGAGGTAAGGTCGGCCGTAGAGCGGATTGGCACTCACGCCGTCGGGCAGAAAGGCATTGATGTCGACGAGGATGTCGTAGGAGTTATTGGCGAACAGTTGCGTGGTCTGATTGCGATAGGATTCGAAGGAGTAGCCGAGCTCGACAAACGTCGTGCGCGCAATGCGCTGCTCAATCGTCGCGGTGACGTTGCGGCTGCGGCGGAAATTGTAGCGGCCCCAGCCGGCGGGGTTCGTGTTCCACGGGAGGCCCGGATCGATGAGTGTCTGGGTGTTGCCGGACGTGGAGGCACCGTCGGCGATGTTGACGAAGACGGTGTTGCGCACGTCTTGGAAATTCACGAACGACGGACTGCCGTTTTGCGGGAAAACGAAGAGCTGCGACTTCGTACTGAAGGCGTAGGCGCGCGTCGTGCCGTCGCTGAGTGCGAAGCTCGGCGCCGCCGGCCGGCCGGTGGTCGCGGCCGTGGCGGCGAAATTGCGATAGGTCTGCGGATTGCCGGCGCGCTGCGAGGCGAGCCACGCCAGGTAGCCGTTGTCGCGCGCCATGGTGGTCGCGGGGCGGGCGTCGCGGCGGTGGTGATATTCGCCCTCGACGCGGACCGTAGTGTTCTTAAAGGGCTGCCACGTTGTCGTGATGAAAGCCCGGCGGCTGTCGTCGTAGCCGGGAGTGATGAAATACTCTTTGTTTTCGCGCAGCGTCACGAGACGTAGCGCGAGTTTTTTTGGAACGAGCACTTGGCTGATGTCGAAGACGGTGCGTTCGGAGCCGTAGCTGTCGGCGCGGAGCGAGAGCTTTTGTTTGTTGCGCGTGAGGTTCGCGCGCGCAGAGGTGCTTTCGGCGGTGCCGGCGGAACCACCAAGACCGAATTGAACCGCATTGGCGCCGCTCACCAGCGAGAATCGCTCGGTATTGTAGGAGTCGGCTTCGATGGTCGTGCGAAAATAATTACGCGTCTTGTCGATGTTGCCGAGGCCGCGGGAATTGCCCGAGTCGTCGGCCCCATTGCGCGAACCGGGGCGGGAGTCGGCATTGCCATTGACGTTGTCGAAATAAGTCTGGGTCGTCGCGGAAAAGAGAAACGCTTCGTCGGTCGTCGTCGCGCCGATGTCGTCGAGGAAATCCTTCGTGAAGACCTGCACCTGCCCGGCGACATCGGCGAGGTCGATCTTGCCGCGGCCGCCCTGCAAAATGGCGGTGGACTGGTAGCCGCGCACGGACTCGGGTCCGACCTCGAAAGGTGAGAGGACGATGGGCTCGTCTTTCTGAGCCGCGGTTGGCGCTGCGGGCGCATTCGCGGGAGCTCGTTGCGCGGCGAGGAATGGAGCGAGGGCGATCGCGAGCGAAGCGGTCAACCACAGTCGGGCGGGGTTTGGGTTCATAGGCATAGAAGCTGGAGCGGGTGGGGAAACGATCCACGAAGCGGGCGTGAGACCGCAGCGCAAGAGTGAACTTACGCTTGTCGTTCGCGGGGGGATGAGTCTTTTTTTGGCGCGGTCGAATCCACTGTGGATTCGACCTGGGAAACCCCGAACCCGAATCGAAAATGCCCCCCTTGATCTGCCGTTCTCGTGTCCGCGTTATTGGATTTTTCCTGGCCGCCGTCGTCGCGTCCTTGTCAGCCCAAACCTCACCACCCAGCCCGCCCGCCACACCGGCGGCGGCGGCAAGTGCAGTCGTTGAATTGAGTCCCTTCACCGTGAACACGAGTCGCGATGTGGGTTACCAAGCCGAGAATACGCTCGCGGGCAGTCGGCTGAATACTTCGCTGCGCGACACGGCCAGCTCGGTCTCGGTGTTCACGCGGGAATTTCTCGACGACCTTGCGATCACCGATGTGCGCGAGCTCGTGCAGTATTCGATGAATGCCGAGATTAGCTCGAACGAGAACCAGGCGGGCAGCGGCCAGAATCCGGTGGTCAACGCTCAGAGCCTGACGCCGATCGTCTTGATCCGTGGTGCAGCGGCCAGCGTCGGGATGGACTATTTTACGAGCATCACGCCCTCCGATGCTTATCGCGTCGGGCGGTATGAAGACAACCGCGGCCCTAACAGTATCTTGTTTGGGGTGGGCGCGCCGGGCGGACTGATCAACGAAAGCTCGAAAATTGCGAGCACCGCGCGCGACAGCGCCATGGTGCGCACCAGCGCAGGTTCGTTCGACCGGCATCGCCTCGAACTCGACGCTAACTGGGTGCTGCGGAAGGACCGGTTTGCCATGTCCGTGGCCGGTCTGCAGCAGGAGAATGGTGGGTGGCGCGCATTTGATTACCAGGATAAGAAACGCATTTTCTCGTCGGTCACGGTTCGGCCAGCTCGCTCGCTGACCGTGACAGCCATGGGGGAAATTGGCCGCGACCTTACAGCGGTGATTCGCAATACGGTAGAAACGGACCAGGCGCTCGCGTGGTTGGACAATCGCAACGCGAAGGGTGTCAGCGCGGTGACGTTCGATCCCAACAATGCAGTCCCGACCACCGCGATGTCGGCGTTGGGCGTCACCGCAAGGGACGTCGCCGCGACCGGCAATAACCACAAAGCGATTTTCATCGAAAATGATGGCACAATTTTCGATGCCCGCGGGACCTTGCTTTCCGGCACCTACAACAACGCTGCCGTGCGCGCACCTGACGGCACGCCCGGCGTTACGTCAGGTGCGTTGAAGGTGTATGATCCGCGCATTTACCCCGGCAACGTCAACGCAGCGGGCCCGGGGATGTTTCGCCAACAGACCCTACGCAATTATACGCTGACCGCGGACTGGCAGGCGACGCGCAACCTAGCGTTCAACCTCGGGCGCAATTATCAATATTCGCGAGCGCGCGTGACGCTGATGGTCGGGGCCGACCCGACGTTGCGCGGCGATCCGAACCGCACACTGGGGGTCGGCGGCCCGGCGAATCCCTATGCGGGCCGGCTTTACTTCGATGGCGAATGGCGGCGCGATGACCACGTCGGCGAAGTCGCCGAGACGCGGTTAGCCGCCTCCTACTCGCTCACCACCCAATCCAAATGGGTTGGCCGTCATCGTTTCGCGGCGTTGGTTTCACAAACCGAGCAGTTCGACGCGCGGGCAAACTCCTGGCTGGCCTTTGCGGGGCGCCCTTACAACGCCGCGCCCAACAACGCCAACAACCGGATCACGGTGCGTAATTACATCACCGAGGGCAGTTGGGCCACCTATCGAGTCGGCGACTGGCGCTCGCTGCCAGCCACGATTAACTTCGACGGTCGGTCCTACGCGTTGGCGTGGGCAAACGAAGTCGCCGGATCGAATAATAGCGGTGGCGAGCAGGAATCGACGACGCGGCTCGGCGCGGTGCAGAGTCATTTTCTGGCCGACCGACTGGTGACGACTTTCGGCTACCGGCAGGATAAAATCGAGGTGATCGAACTCGGATTCTACAACGATCCCGTGATCGGTGACGTTGTGGACCGCGACCGCAGCAAGAGCAAAACCACGAACGCGACCGGCTTCACGGGCACAGCGGGCGCCGTCCTGCACGTGTTCAAATGGATGTCGCTGGTCGCGAATCGCTCCAGCAACCAAGGCGTGCCGTCGTTCGTGCGGACGACCTTTCCGAAGGGTGAACTCGCGCCGGCCTCGAAAGGCATCGGCGCCGACTACGGCGTGAGCTTCGACGTGCTCGACGGGAAGGTGAGCGCGAGGGTGGTCTATTTTTCGTCCACGGAACAGGGGCGGATCACGACGAACGGTCTCGCCGGCGCCCCCGCTCGCAACACCCGCGTGATGGACGCATTTGCGGGAGTGTTGACGGGAAACGGGCTGCCGTTTTCGACGAGCCAGTGGCAGCCGATTTACAGCGCCTACAATCCGCCCGTCACAGCGGCGTCCTCGGATTCGCAGTCCAAGGGCTACGAAGCGAGAATCACGGCGAACCTGACGCGGAACTGGCGGCTGGTGGCGAACTATTCCTACACGGATTTTATTCGTAAGAATGTCGGGGCGGAAGTCGCGCAATGGTATGGGTTGAAAATGACGGACGACCGTTTCGTGCAAGGCGTGCGGCAGGATGCGACCGGTCGCTTCGTGGTTGACCCGAACGCGTTCGAGCCGGGCATGACGGTGGCAAAGTGGCTCGAACTGGGCGCACTGCGCGCACCGGCGAATGCATCGACGCTCACCACTTCGAGCGGCAATTCGGTCGCACAGGAAATCTACAACCTCGTCGACACGATGAACGCGGAGCGCGACGACGAGGAGAAGCGCTGGGGACTGCGTCCGCACAAGGTCAGCCTGTTCACGGCGTATGATTTCAGGGAAGGACGCATGAAGGGATTCACCCTCGGCGGCGGCTGGCGCTGGCGCTCCGCCAACGTCATCGGCGCGGACTCCAAGGGGAATGAAATCACCGGGGAACCCATCGTGGCGAACGATCTGATGATCGCCTACACACGGACGTTTCAGCGGCTGCCCGGTCGGGTACGCGTTCAGCTCAATGTGTCCAACGTGTTTGATCACACCGATATTCTCCCCGTGCGGATTGCGACGGGCGCGAGTGTGCCGGATGGTTATGTGGTGCCGGGCGGTCGCGGTCGCGCCTATGGTCGTTACGATCTGGTGGCCCCCCGCGAGCTTCGCTGCACGACGACGTGGACGTATTGAGGAGTAAAAACGCCTGCGCGCGGGATTAAAAATCGCCGGGGCCAGCCCCGAGCATTCACCGAAAAGATGATCGTGAGCGTGGGCGCGAGCGTACTCACGACGCGTTCGCCCATCGCCGCGAGCAGAGTCGCTCCAGCACGCTCACACTCCCGCACGAAGCCGAAGCCCTTCCACCACGCTGCGCGGTCAGGCAGATGGTTTGGGTAGATTTGGATTGTTCACACACTCGGCGATCCGGTTAAGTTGCGTGGAGTGGTTTTCTCCTCCGTTATCTTTCTCTTCTTCTTTCTACCGCTTGTCTTGGCTGTAGGCCTGCCGTTGCAAGTGCTCGCCAACCGGCAGCGTGGCCAAGGCAAGGTGTTGGGTTGGGCGAATACGTGGCTGTTGTTCGCCAGCGTGGTGTTCTACGCTTGGGGCGAGGTCTACCTAGTGTGGGTAATGATCGCGTCGTGCTTGCTCAACTACGCGGGAGGATTCTGGTGCGAGCCGGGGAGGGTAGGGCGCCGCGCAGCACTGATCGGAGTGATCACCGCGAATCTCGTGCTACTCGCGTGGTTCAAATACAGCGGTCTCGCCGTGGAAATCGCCAATCGTGGCAACGCGGCACTCGGCCACCTGTTCGGCGCCGACATCACCTGGGTGGCGGTCGTGCTGCCACTCGGCATCAGTTTTTATACTTTTCACGGCATCAGCTATGTCGTCGACGTGTGGCGCGCAAAAATCGCGCCGTGCCGTAGCCTCCGTGATTTTCTGTGTTACTCGACGTTGTTTCCGCAATTGGTCGCCGGTCCGATTGTGCGGTATTCGGAAGTCGCCGATCAATTCGTGCGCCGACGGGTCGGGCGCGAGGATCTCGCGGAGGGTGCGCGCCGCTTCATCGCAGGTTTGGGTAAAAAGGTCCTGATCGCCAATCAGGTCTCGGTGTTGGCTGATGCGATTTTTTTGCTACCCGAGGCAGAGCGCACGGCAGCCGCAGCATGGATCGGCGTGACCGCGTATGCGCTCCAGATATTTTTTGATTTCTCCGGCTACTCGGATATGGCGGTGGGGCTCGGGCGAATGTTTGGGTTTCGGTTTCCGGAGAACTTCGACTACCCGTATTCGGCTGGTTCGATGCGCGACTTCTGGCGGCGTTGGCACATGACCCTGTCGCGGTTCTTCCGGGACTACCTCTACATTCCACTGGGAGGAAACCGCCACGGAGCGCTGCGCACCGCGCTGAATCTACTGACGGTGTTCGCGCTGTGCGGGCTCTGGCACGGAGCGAGCTGGAACTTTGTCGCGTGGGGATTATTTCACGGAATTTTCCTCGCGGCGGAGCGTGTGCTCGAGCCAATCACCGGACGCACGCCGAACTGGCTGCGGCCGGCTGGCCATGGCTACACGATCGTTGCCGTGCTGTTGAGTTGGGTCATTTTTCGCTGTGATACGTGGGCGCAGACGATGGCTTATTTCCGTTCCATGGCGGGGCTGACGGCCAACGGTGGTCTTACGGCGATCCCCGCCAATGTGGTCACGACAGGCCTGTTGTATGCAGGAGCCGCCGGATTGTTACTGTGTGCTCCGCTCTGGCCGATGCTGCGCCGACGCTGTGCACAATGGGTCGTTGGCGACCGAGCGTTGGAGGCAACCGAAGTTTGCGTCGCCTTAGTCGTGTTGTTTTTGTGCCTGATTTCGATGGGCGCGGGCACCCACAATCCATTTATTTATTACCGGTTTTAACCGTGAATCTGCCGAACGAACACGCCACGCGCAGCTGGCATCTCGCAACGTTTGTAGGGCTAGTGCTGCTACTGTGCGTGCCCATCTTTAGCGCGGCGCTGCGCGTGCCGGAACTCAAGAATGTTCGCGAAATGCGACCGCTCGCGACCTGGCCAGACTGGAAGACAACAAAAATAGAAAAATGGCCAACCGCTTTTGAGAGCTGGCTGGGCGATCATTTCCCGTCGAGAACGCGTATCGTCCAATGGTATGGTCTGGTGCGTCACCGCTGGCTCGGGGAACCGTCAGGCCTCGTGGTCGTCGG
>Ga0114970_10001112_pt1 | contig 20211 bp, 21 predicted proteins | sample M_140205_XF_Meta_FD_87030 | JGI IMG/M metagenome (GOLD analysis project Ga0114970, IMG submission 87030) | Freshwater microbial communities from Lake Montjoie, Canada to study carbon cycling - M_140205_XF_MetaG | ecosystem: Environmental > Aquatic > Freshwater > Lake | place: Lake Montjoie... | reverse complement strand
TCAAGTGACCGTGAGCGCGACTCAAGTGCTCGTACGATTGGTGTTATTCCAATAGATGCGATCTTCTCGCCAGTACGCCGCGTCATGTTTGACGTCGTACCGACACGAGTTGAGCAGTCAACCAACTACGACAAGTTGGTCATTGATATTGAGACTGATGGAACGACAACACCACGTGATGCACTCGCTTCGGCTGGCGCAACACTGCGATCATTGGTTGATCTCGTGGCTAACTTGTCCGAAGAAGTCAAGGGACTTGAACTCGGAGAAGTGATTTTGGCTGGTTCATCTAGCCCAGATCTTGACATCGCTATTGAAGACCTCGATCTTTCAGAGCGTCCTCGTAACTGTTTGAAGCGCGCCCAGGTAAACACCATTGGCGAACTACTCAGCAAGAACGAAGATGACTTGCTGAACATCACCAACTTTGGCCAGAAGAGCCTCGACGAAGTCAAGCAAAAGCTTGATGAGCGTGGCCTCACACTTCGCGGCTGAGCCGACGAACGTTTAACGAAGGAAACAGAACATGCCCGCAACCCCACGCCGTGCCAGAAACTTTGGTGGTAGCTCACAGCACCAAAGGTTGATGATGGCTAACCTCACTGCTTCATTGATTGCGGCCGAGGCCATTGAGACCACTGAAGCTAAAGCTAAGGCACTTCGCCCCATCGCTGAAAAACTCATCACCAAAGCCAAAAAGGCCCAAGATGGTGACGCTACAAGTATCCACCGCATCCGTCAGATCCAGGGTTACCTCGGTGACAAGGAAATGACCCACAAGTTGGTCGCTGAAGTTGCGCCTCGCTATCTTGAGCGCAATGGTGGCTACTTGCGTATTCTCAAGCTCGGCCCACGTCAGGGCGATAACGCCCCGATGGCACGTATTGAACTCGTCTGACGAGTTCTTCACTGCAAGTTAAAACTTTATGAGTACTTCCGAGCCCGCCACTAGGCGGGCTCGTTTGTTGGTGGCATACGAAGGTTCGTACTTCAATGGCTTTGCAGTCAACGAGGGTGTGCGCACGATCGCCGGAGTGATCGGGGATGCTCTCTCGCTGATTTCGCGTTTCCCCGTACACATCACTGGAGCCGGTCGAACTGACGCAGGGGTTCACGGTTGGGGACAGGTGATCAGTTGTGACCTCCCGGTTGATATTGATCTTGAGCATTTGCCGCGCCGCTTGACAAAAATGTGTGCGCCTGGAATCGTCGTCAGATCCGCCGAGTGGACTGCCGAGGATTTTCATGCCCGTTTCTCTGCACAGTGGCGGCATTATCGCTATACGGTGCTCAATGACCCAGTGACTGACCCCTTTTTGGCGGCCAGCGCATGGCATGTGCCCGAGCGCTTGGATGTGCAGTTGATGTATTTGGCTTGTGATCCGTTGATTGGCGAGCACGATTTTTCGGCTTTTTGCCGTAAGCCCAAACCCGTTGAGAACGAACCCACTCCCAGCATGTTTCGCCTAGTTACTCAGGCCCAGTGGACTGAACAGGTGAGCGAACGGGGATCTCGGCTTTTACGATTTGAGATTCGGGCCAATGCGTTTTGCCACCAAATGGTGCGTTCCATCGTGGGGACTTTGGTCGATGTGGGGCTAGGTAAAATCACCCCCGGGTCGATGTCGGCGATTTTGCACTCCCGAGTACGCACCGAGGCTGGTCAAGTTGCCCCTGCCCACGGCTTATGCCTGTGGGAAGTTGGATATCCTGAGCAGATATTTGAGTGATCTCCCCGTCGTTTTTACGCGTAATGCTCGTATCATTGAGCAGTCCCTGCAGGCTAAGTAGCGTCAGGCACCTTTTCTGAAAGAAGTATCTATGAGCACCTATTCGCCAAAGGCCAGCGAGATCTCTCGTGAGTGGCACGTCGTTGATGCTGAGGGCATGATCCTCGGCCGTCTATGCACCGAAGTCGCACGTTTGTTGCGCGGTAAGCACAAGCCGACGTTCGCTCCGCACATGGACTCAGGTGATCATGTAGTGATCATCAACGCCGACAAGATTGTCTTGACATCGGGTAAGGCTGAGAGTCGCATGGTGCATAACTATTCTGGTTACCCCGGTGGTTTGAAGAGTGAAGCATTCGGCAAATTATTAGCTCGCCGTCCCGACGAAGCAATTCGCGGATCAGTACGCGGCATGTTACCTAAAGGTCCGCTTGGTCGTCAGATGATCAAGAAGCTCAAGGTTTATTCCGGCGCACAACATCCTCATGGCGCACAGAATCCAAAAACAACTATATTCGCACACGCTAAAGCTCGCTGAGCAGACGATCCAAGGACAACACAATGACGAAGCCTCTTACTCAGACAACTGGTCGCCGCAAGGAAGCAGTAGCCCGAGTGCGCGTGCGCCCAGGCACTGGCACTCATACTGTGAACGGCAAGCCGCTCAACGTGTACTTCTGCACCGCCACTCAGCAGAACGCTGCTGTTGAAGCGCTGCGCGTCACGAACACCACAGAACAATATGATGTCGACGCAACCATTCATGGTGGTGGCGTTACTGGTCAGTCAGGTGCAATGCGCATGGGTCTGGCTCGTTCACTCGTTGAACTTGAGCCCGATGCTCGTGGTGCTCTCAAAAAAGCCGGCTTACTGACCCGCGATTCACGTCGTAAGGAAAGCAAGAAGTACGGTCTGCGCAAGGCCCGTAAAGCCGGTCAGTACACGAAGCGCTGATCGCAGCTATTCATGTCGGGCGCCAACAATTCGCCCTTTGTTTATCCCACTTTTGGCACTGATGGTGTTCGTGGTGTGGCGATATCTGAAATTACTCCCGAATATGTGCTGGCCCTTGGTCGTGCCGTCGCCCGGGTACTGGGCTCTTCGCGTCTGGTCATTGCTCGTGATCCACGCGTGTCAGGTCCAGTTTTGGAATCTGCTTTTTCTGCTGGGGCTGCTGCACAGGGTGTCCGCGTTGAACAACTTGGAGTTCTACCGACTCCAGCGGTAGCGATGATTTCGGCGCGAGAAAATGTTCCGGGTGTCGTGGTGACTGCCTCACATAATAAGTTTTCTGATAACGGCATCAAAGTTTTTGCTGCCGGTGGGCGCAAGCTCTCTGATGCCGATGAAAAGCGCATTGAAGCCGAGTTACATTTTCTTCTCAGTCAAGAATCCGCTGTGCCCGCGACAGACGGAGGAGTTGGCGTTGTGATACGTCGATCAGATGCTGTCTTGCTCTACGTTGAACACTTAGTTGGATTATTTGGTGAAGGTTCTCTGGCCGGGCTGCGCATTGTCATTGACGCCGCAAATGGGGCTATGAGCAATGTCGCCTCGTTGGTGTTACGTCGCTTGGGCGCAGACGTGATCGTGATGAATGATGCACCGAATGGAACAAACATCAACGATGGTTGTGGAGCGACTTTCCCGCAGGCTTTGTGTGAGTTCATCAGTGGTACTGGTACCGGTGTTTCTGTAGATATGGGGTTCGCTTACGACGGTGATGGTGATCGTGTTATTGCTGTGGATGAAAATGGCCACATCGTTGATGGGGACAGGCTTATTGCACTGTCAGTGGCTGATCGACGCGAGTTGAACACCTTGACTGACGACACAGTGGTTGTGACAGTGATGGCCAACCTGGGTTTTCATCAAGCAATGCGTGATTCGGGAGTCAAGGTGGTGACCACAGCAGTGGGAGATCGCTATGTCCTTGATGCAATGGAATCAGGAAACTTTGTTTTAGGCGGCGAACAAAGTGGACACATTATTCATCGCGATCTTGCGACCACAGGTGATGGATTATTGGCTTCGATTGTCCTCGCCCAGTTTGTGCGTCGTCGTCTGCAAGATGGTTTGAAGTTTTCCAAGTTGGCGAGTGAAGCCCTGCACACTTTTCCGCAGGTACTCAAAAATGTTCAAGTTGCTGTACGACCGAATGATGTTGCGGCACTGCTATCGGCTGAGATTGCCCATGAAGAAGCGAATTTAGGTGATCATGGCAGGGTGTTAGTGCGATCCAGCGGAACTGAACCGCTGATCCGAGTCATGGTTGAGGCGGACTCTTTGGAACAAGCCAATGAGGTTGCAGACCGCCTGGTTGCTGTGGCTCTCGCAAAGTGCGTCGAACCCCAATCCTGACGGGTAGGTGGGTAGGTAGTTCGGTAACCTGATCTCTATGTGTGGCATTATCGCTCTCGTTAGTCGACCATCCTTACGAGTGCCCCCAACGCAAGCCGAAATTATTGGCCATTTGGATGCTGCGGTGAGAAGCGGAAGCGATATCGGCAGGGTCACTGAGAATCTGGTGATTGTGAATGAGCTAATTAAAGGTGTACCAGGTGTACTCACTCTGGTTGACAATCATGAACTGACAGCCTCAATCACAAGCCGACTTGATCAGGTCGCTGGTGTCGTTGCTCAGTTAGAGGCCGCTCTAGAAAAAAGTGAGGTTGATGCCGAAGAACTCGAAGCTTCAACTGCTGCGATGATTGCCTTACGTGATGTGCTGTGGGCCATCGGGCAAGACCGTTTACGGACAGCCTTCTTAGTCGGTGAACTCGCTGGTCGTCAGGCTGGTATCGCGGCAGTTGGCGGATATTTGACAATTCAGCAGGCGTTGTCCGCACTGGACCGCTTAGAAGTACGTGGGCGTGATTCTGCGGGGGTGCATGTTTTTGTGTGGGGCCACGGATTGTCGCACAGTGACCCAGCAGTTCAATCAGCGATCTTGTCGCGTGCCAAGGATCCGCTCTTTCAAAATCACTCTTTGCGTCTCGTTGATGGCGTCTTGTCATTCGTCTATAAAGCGGCAGCTGAGATTGGTGAACTTGGTGATAACACGCGCGCGTTACGCAGTGCTATTCAGAGCGATCAGCTGTTGCGCTTGGCGCTCACTCATCCTGATGCTCGCTTGTCCTTGGTCGGTCACACGCGTTGGGCGAGTGTGGGGATCATCAGTGAGCCCAACGCTCATCCAGTGAACAGCGAACGTGACCTGAACGACGATGTCACCAGCCACCCATATGTCGTAGCGGCGCTGAACGGCGATGTGGATAATCATGGCGACTTACGGATCGCTCACGGTTTGTCTTTTCCCGGACAGATCACAACTGACGCCAAGGTCATTCCAGCGATGATCAATATGCACGCCCGTACCTGTGGGGACACGGTTGAGGCTTTTCGGCGTAGTGTTTCGTCTTTCGAAGGTTCAGTGGCCATCGCCGCGGCAGCGAGTGACAATCCCAATCGTCTGATGTTTGCTTTAAGAGGCAGCGGTCAAGGTCTGTATGTGGGTCTTGCTGAGGATCTCTTCATCGTGGCCAGTGAGCCGTATGGTGTCGTCGAGGAAACTGCGATGTACTTCCGTCTTGATGGCGAGAATGTGAGCAACGCACATCTCACGGACAGTCAAGGTCAGATTGTCGTCCTTGACGGTGATTCTGCTGGGGAAATTTCTGGGGTCACTCGTTTGGCCTATGACGGTACTGAATTGGCAATTCAGAATACCGAATTAGTCGCCGCAGAAGTTACAACTAGAGACATCAATCGTGGCGATGCTCCTCATTTTTTGCTCAAAGAAATCGGTGAAGCACCAGAGAGTTTCCGCAAGACTTTGCGCGGCAAGATTGTCGAGCGTGATGGTATTCTCGCTGCGACACTTGGTTTAACCACCTTACCAAGCAGCATTATTGAGCAACTTTCGACTGGAGTCATTCGCAAAGTCCGCGTCATTGGTCAAGGTACTGCGGCCATCGCCGGCCGTAGTTGTGCGATGGTGCTTGATGAATTATGTGTTGGTGGTCTTGATATTGCGGCGATAACAGCGACTGAATTGAGCGGTTTTCATTTGCAGTTAGATATGAGTGACACGCTCATTATCGCTGTGAGTCAAAGTGGTACGACAACTGATACCAACCGCACAGTTGATTTGGTGAGATCACGTGGGGCGGCCGTGATCGCGATCGTGAATCGCCGTGGCAGTGACTTGTGCGATAAGTCTGATGGTGTGCTGTTCACTAGTGACGGACGAGATGTTGAAATGAGCGTGGCTTCCACCAAAGCTTTTTATGCGCAGGTTGCGGCGGGAGTTTTACTGGCATGTGCGGTCAGCGTGGCCGCTGGTTTAGGGACAAATTCGCGACGTCATGATCTTCTGCGAACTTTACGTGAATTGCCCGACGCAATGCGTACAGTCATTGCCTCGCGATCCGTTATCGCCGATGTGGCGCATCGCTACGCTCCCTCCAAGCGCTACTGGGCAGTAGTGGGCAATGGTCCGAATGCTATTGCTGCACATGAAGTGCGAATTAAGTTGAGTGAACTTTGTTATAAGAGTATTTCCTGCGATATCACGGAGGATAAGAAGCACATCGATCTTTCGTGTGAACCTTTGATCCTCGTCTGTGCTTCGGGTCTTGTAGGTAGTAACGCCGATGATGTGGCCAAAGAGATTGCTATCTATCGTGCGCATAAAGCCACTCCGATTGTCATCGCTAGTGCATCGGAGTCACGGTTTTCTAGCGCCGTTGCGGTGATTGATGTTCCCGATGTTGATCCGTCTCTGGCTTTTGTTCTGAGTGCAGTCGTTGGTCATTTGTTCGGCTACGAAGCAGCGCGAGCGATTGATGAACTGGCTCGCTCACTGCGTCAGGCTCGCGAAGTCATTGAACATGCGGTGTTACATCATTCAGATGGCGAAAGTGTTGTGCGCGTTATCCGTAGCGGTTTAGTTACCGCTGTTGAACGCTTTAATGAAACTTTACGGGCCGGTACTTACGACGGTCATCTAGAAGCCAGTACTGCCGTACGCTTGGCAGCAATGTTTCGTGTTGTTCTTGATGTTTCTCCGGTGGAGGCCTATCAGAATGAAACAGGCAAGGTGGGTAGCCCCGTTGCTCTGCTTGATGATCTGACCTTGGCGTTGACCCGCGCCATTGAAGAACTGACTCGCCCGATTGATGCGATTAAGCATCAGGCCAAGACCGTGACTGTTGGGATTAGTCGCAGCGACGAAGGTGTCATAGATCGAGCACTTGTGCAGGAGGTCTTGGCTACGGGTGCTGGCCGTGATGTGCTGGCTTATCGTACGCTAAAGGTTTTAGCGGATCTTGACCCCGCCGTCGAATCTGTGATTGGGTACACGCGTTACAGCATTACAGGAGACCCAGCGGGCAATAGTGCGTCAATCGCGATTGTTGATCGCAGCGGTCTGTCGCGTGATGTACCAAGTCGTGTTGAACATAATTCATCGCTCATTGGAACAAAACGCCGAGTCGCCAGTGAACGCGAAGTGCTTGTCGCACGAGGACGCAGTGACAGTCGTACGGTCATATTCATTCCCGAAGTGAAGTCAGGTCAGACGGTAGGCATCACGTTGTTGCATGTCAGTTTCCGCGAACGATTGAGCGCAGTAGTGATGCGCGGTGTTTTGCAAGGTTATGACAGTCGTTATGACCGCTTGGTTGACTGGGTGTCCGAGACCGAGGGGGAAATGCGTGATGATCTTCTCGGCGAGATGTCGGTCGCTGATCTGTTGATTTTGCCGATTAGCGAGATGGCCGACCGCTGGCGTCGGGCCTCTTCGTAACCGAACGGACTGAACAGTCGTGATTATTGGCATTGGTATTGATGCAGTGGAGATTGAGCGCTTTCGCCAGTCAATAGAACGAACTGCGAGTTTGAAAGAGCGTTTGTTCACTGCTGATGAACTGTCTTACGTGCAACCCCAAGTTGATCCAAGCGCGTCACTGGCCGCACGATTCGCTGCCCGTGAAGCAGTGATGAAAGCTCTTGGGGTGGGTCTCGGAGCGTTTGATTTCCACGATGTCTCAGTCTGTCGAGCATCATCAGGTCAGCCAGTTTTGTTGGTCGTGGGACGCGCTCAGCAGTTAGCGACAGATCAGGGGATAACGAGTTGGCATCTCTCGTTGACCCACACTGAATCCATAGCGATGGCCTATGTCATCGCTAGTGGTACACCCACAAATTCTGTGGCAGCGGGCGGGTCATAGTTCGATGCGCCCAGTTCTTACTCCCAAGCAGATGCGTGTCCTAGATAGTGAAACCGTGACCGCAGGTACGCCTATTGATGTGTTGATTGGTCGGGCTGGAGCGGCAGTGGCCCGCACAGCAAAACGAATGATGGGTGGTCTGTATGGCCGTACCGTCGTTGTCGTTGTCGGCAAGGGAAATAATGGTGCTGATGGTCGCATGGCAGCGCGCTTACTAGCTGATCAAGGTGTGCGGGTTCATGTGATTGATGCGCAGCAGATGCCGTTACGACTTCCCGTGAGTGATCTGATCATTGATGCAGCCTTCGGAACCGGGTTTCGTGGTGAGTGGAACCCACCCGCGACTCACGGCGTTCCAGTACTTGCTGTTGATATTCCCTCAGGTGTTGATGGATTGACCGGTTTAGCGGTCGGCGATACATGGCAAGCTACGCGCACCGTCACCTTCGTGGCTTTGAAACCGGGGCTCTTGCTTGGGGTCGGTCGGGCGTTGAGTGGTGACGTTGAACTGATTGATATTGGCATCAACCTTGGCATGGGCAATGTAGATATTAACGAGGTTGAACTTGCTGATGTTTCTGCTTGGATTCCTGCTCGGCCCTTTGATTCTCATAAGTGGAAAACAGGTTTATACGCCCTCGCGGGTAGCACTGGAATGATGGGAGCGGCCAACCTCAGTGTTGTCGCAGCAATGCGCTGCGGAGCGGGCATTGTTCATCTTGCATCTCCGGGAATCGTTCATGATCGCACTACTCCCACTGAAGTTGTACGTCGATCCTTAAGTGCATTTTCTTGGTCTGAAGATGTACTTGAAGATGTGCGTCGCTTTAAGGCGATGGTCGTCGGACCAGGGCTAGGTCGCGATGAAGGAACGGTGTCGGAGACACGTCGTGTCATCGCCGAAGCACAAGTACCAATGGTCATTGACGGCGACGGATTATTTGCAGTGGCATGGGGCGGGGATGGAGCGCGCAATATTGTTCGCAATCGTTCTGCTGAAACTGTTCTGACACCCCACGATGGTGAATACCAAACGCTGCTTGGGTATGCCCCCTCACCAGATCGGATCGCCAGTGCTCGCCGTCTGGCGATTGATACAAACTGCGTATGTCTTCTCAAGGGCACGACGACTGTCATTGCTGAACCGTCTGGAGAGGTGCTGATGGTGACAAATGGGGATCAAAAATTGGCTACAGCGGGGACGGGAGATGTCTTAGCGGGAATCATCGGTGGCTTGATGGCACAGGGCGTTGAGGCATTCCATGCAGCGGCATGTGGAGCCTGGATACACGGCCATGCCGCATCTCTATCTTCTTTCAATGAGGGTTTAATCGCCTCAGATTTGCTAGACCTCATTGCGTCGGCCTTGTCGGAGATCCGACGCGCAGCGAAGCAGGATAAACGATGAGTGCACGAGCAGCATGGATAGAAGTTGATCTTGACGCGGTGCGTCACAATGTCTCATATCTGAGTTCTTTGATCGGCGATGCCAAGATCATGGTTGTCGTCAAAGCAAATGGTTATGGTCATGGAGCGATCCAAGTAGCGCAAGCCGCCTTGGAAGCCGGAGCTCATGGTTTATGTGTGGCACTAGTGCAAGAAGGTGTTGAATTACGTCGCGCTGGGATTGAAGCACCGATACTCGTTTTTTCTGAACAGCCACTTGACCAAATCGGAGAAATGATTTCTCACGGTTTGATAGCAACGGCATATTCAGTGGGCTACATCGATGCTTTGGAACACCAAGCGCGAATCCGTGGGGTGATTGGTCAAGAGGTTCATCTCAAAGTTGATACTGGTATGAATCGAGTGGGTTGTAAACCTGCTGACGCTGTTGAACTTGGGGGACGGATTTTGGCTCGTGCTCCAGAACTGGTTTTGGGGGGTGTATATACACACCTGGCAAGTGCTGATGACAATGACACGTCGTTTACCGATTCACAGATTGCAAGATTTGATTCTGTGCTCGGGAATTTACGACGCGCTGGAATTGAAACTGGTTGGGTGCATATCGCCAACTCAGCAGCGACCCTCCGGCGCGCTGATGCTCATCGCGATCTAGTCCGTGTCGGGATTGCTATGTATGGAATCGCCCCTGATACTTCAATGGACCCGATGTGCAGCAATTTACGACAAGCCTTATCCCTAAAGTCACGAGTTTCATTTATAAAAAAAGTTTCGGCAGGCGAAGGCATCTCCTATGGACAGCGTTATCAGGTGCGAGAGGCGACTCGCATAGCCACAATCCCCCTTGGTTATGCCGATGGGGTACCGCGTCGATTGTCTGCTGTAGGCGGTGAGGTTTTGATCGCCGATCAACGTTTCCCTATTGTTGGGCGTGTGACGATGGATCAACTCATGGTGGACATCGCAAGTTCGTCAATTGCGGTTGGTGATGAGGTGGTATTGCTTGGCTCGCAAGGTCAAGAGACGATCACGCCCAATGATTGGGGACAAGTGTTGGACACAATTGGTTATGAGATCGTCTGTGGACTTTCAGCGCGCCTTGGGCGGGTCTATCGCTGAATGTTCTGAAAGTGCATATCTGTGTTTAAGCACCGAGGTACATTTCGCCAAACTCTCCAATGAAGTCTGCGGATTTTGGATGCGGTCCACTTGGTCCGGACAAAACCATCCATGTGGTGCCAAGTTCACTGAAGCGTCCGAATGTATCGCGATGTCGTTCAACGTCGTGTGCGGTATTGAAGATGGATGAGTCGGTGTAGGGCAAGACGATGTCCAGCGACGCGAATCGTTCGCCGGCTAACTGCTTCAGTATCTGCAAGCGTTTGATGAGATCATCAGCCGTCGTCATTGACGGAGAACGGACAGTTGAAAATATGTCCTCTGGTCCGATCAGTGGCATCCAGCCTTGAGCGCGCTCGGCGACACGACGAAGAGTGAGGGAAGCATTGCCGCCGATCCAAATAGGAATGGGTTGTTGCACGGGGCGAGGGCGACCAATAGTGTCGCGACAACTGAAATGCGTGCCTTGATAATTAAATGGTTCACCCGACCAATGCAATGGCAGGACATCAAGAGCTTCATCGAAGAGCACATTTCGTTCCTCAAAATCCACACCCAAGGCGAAGTATTCGGCCTTGAGATAACCGGCCCCGACTCCAAGAATGAAGCGACCATTCGACAATTTGTCGACTGTCGCCGCAGATTTTGCGAGTAACAGAGGATTGCGATAGGGAAGCACAGCGAGATATGTCAGTAACTTCAGCCGCTTGGTCACCGCTGCGACATGTCCCAAGGCAACGAATGGGTCAAGGCTCTGGTGACCACCAGTCTCCAGCCACTTTGCTGTTGGTGCGGGGTGCTCAGTAAACGAGAAGCCATCCCAACTATGTGCTTCAGCCAAAATAGCCAATTCAGAAACTGAACCTGCATCAAGCATGTCGCCGTCAAGGCCATGGAAGTCTGGATACTGGAAGATGAACTTCATAGAGAAACCTTAGTTGATCGTCGATTTAAGTTCCTTCTAGCCGAAATGGGTGTCAGAGAATACGGGGGACACCTACGGGAACTCGTTTTGCAGTGGATTCCTAGAATAAAGAGCGCTCGGTAGGCTCAATCATGTGATTTCTTTGTCAGTCAACTCGCTTGTGGAGACCCACGCTGTGGCCTCGGCGTTGGCTCAGTTGTCTCGATCGGGTGATGTGATTGTCCTCGCCGGCGAAATGGGAGCGGGGAAGACCGCCTTCGCGCAAGGCTTCGGTCAGGCTTTGGGAATTACCGAGCCGATCACGAGTCCAACTTTCACATTGGTGCACACCTACGACAGCGGTCGGATCATCTTGCATCACGCAGATTTATACCGACTCGATCGTCTTGGTGAAGTGGCCGATCTAGGTCTTCATGAAATGGTGGAAGAATCTGGCGTGATGTTGGTTGAGTGGGGTGACATGGCCGCCGAAATCCTCGGGGCACATCTTGAAGTGCGTATTTCGCGAATGCCTGATCAGGACGATCAGCGCAAGATCGTGCTTACTGCGAACGGGCAGACGTGGACTCCTCGTTGGGAACGTGTATTGAGTGCCGTCGCTCCATGGCAAGTGGAGATATAAGTCATGTTGATTCTTGGGATTGAGACAGCAACTGAACGTGTGAGCGTTGCCATTGGCAATCATGAGGGTGTATTGGCAATGTTTGAAGTCACTCGCGGACGACGTCATGCGGAGACGTTGACGCCAGCCATTGAATTTGTTTGTCAACAAGCCGACATCAAACTCGCTGAAATTTCAGTGATCGCCGTTGATGTTGGGCCTGGATTATTTACTGGGATGCGTGTGGGGTTGGCTGCTGGCAAAGTGATGGCGCAGGCTTTAGGTATTGGGATCATTCCGCTTTCAAGCCTCGACTTGTTAGCCCACCCTGTGCGCCACACCGAGAAACTTATCGCCTCAGTGATTGATGCTCGTAAAGGTGAAGTTTTCTACGCTTTTTATCGTCAGACAGCGGCTGGTCTTTCGCGTGTCATGGAACCAAAGACTGGGACAATTGACGAGTTGCTGATCGCATTATCAGAGCGGTCTCAAGACACGGTTTGTGTCGGCGACGGTGCTTTGCGTTATCGAGATGAGATAACACTCGGATATCCCGTCGAATTTGCCGAGCCTTCTTTGGCTTCTCCGAGTTCCGCCGCACTCGTGCAGATGGCGTATGCCCGTGCCGTACGTGAAGACTGGGTGGACCCTGCAGAAATCCAAGCGATGTATTTGCGTCAACCCGATGCCGAGATCAATTGGTCGACGCGACATTCGGGACCAGGTGGAGCAGCATGAGTATCGTCTCGCGTTTACTCAAGCCAAGTTCGCAGGAATCATATGGTCTGTCAATTGAACCAATGCGTCGTCGCCACCTCGGCGATATTTTGAAGATTGAAGAACAGGTTTATCCCAAGCCGTGGACTTCGGGGGTTTTCTCCAGCGAAATCGACCTTGCTCGTCGTGGTGAGCGGTTTTACATTGTGGCTAAAGAGAAAAATCAATTAGTTGGCTACGCCGGCTTGATGTTTATGGTGGACGAAGCGCACATCAGCAACATTGCTGTCGATCCTCAGCGACGACGAGAAGGTATCGGAAAATACCTATTGCTTCAACTCATTGAGCAAGCGATCGCTAGCGGTGCACAGGCTCTCACTCTTGAGGTGCGTGCCAGCAATACATCTGCCCATGCTTTGTATCGCATTTTTGGTTTCGCTCCGGCAGGTATTCGGCAGCGTTATTATGAAAATACCGAAGATGCTCTCGTGATGTGGGCACATGATATTCAAAGTGCTGAATATCGCCTGCGCCTCAACACGCTTGGTGGTGGGCAATGAACAACTTGACGAATCTTGTCGTTGATGAATCAACGGTAATTTTGGCGATCGAAACTAGTTGTGATGAAACTGCCGCTGCCGTTGTGATGGGTGGCAACGATGTTTTGAGCAGTGTCGTGAGCACCCAAATTGATCTTCACGCGCAATACGGCGGAGTAGTACCAGAAATTGCTGGTCGAGCGCACTTAGATTTGTTGAACCCCGTTATTGCTCAAGCTATTCGTGAATCTGGCATTGATGAAGGACGAATCAACGCGGTAGCGGCAACTCATGGTCCAGGTTTGATTGGGGCACTGTTGATTGGCGTTTCAGCCGCCAAAGCCCTCGCTCTTACGTGGGAGGTTCCGTACATTGGCGTGAATCACCTTGAGGCCCATCTCTATGCCGGTTTATTAGAAGACCCAACCTTAGAGATGCCGTTAGTTGTGCTACTCGTGTCGGGTGGTCACACGATGCTCATTGAGATGCGCGGTCATGGTCAATACAAATTGTTGGGTCGCACAATTGATGATGCCGCTGGTGAAGCCTTTGACAAAGTGGCACGTTTTCTCGGACTCGGATATCCAGGTGGACCGGCGATTGACGCCATTGCCCGCACTGGTGATCTGCAGGCGATGAATTTCCCCAGAGCGATGATGCACGACGGCTTGGATTTCAGTTTCAGTGGATTGAAAACATCTGTGATCAACTATGTGCGCAATAACCCAACAGCTAACACCGACGATGTGGCAGCTTGCTTTCAAGAAGCTGTCGTGGATGTCTTGGTCAGTAAATCACGTAAGGCTGCTGATCTCATTGCTGCAAAAGGTTTGGTTCTCGGTGGAGGGGTAGCGGCAAACTCTTTGTTGCGCACACGCTTCATGGAGATGTGCGAGAGCGATGGGCGCCGAGGGTTGGTACCAAGTCGGGCGATGTGCACTGATAATGCGGCGATGATTGGTAGTGCGGCGTGGTACCGCTGGCGCAGTGATGGTCCAACAACTCTCGATAGTGGAGCGTTTCCAAATCTACGTTTGCCATTGCTTGATTCAAGTTGGGCACGAGGAAAGAATTGACTCAATGACTCTTCCCTTGAAACCCCTGAAAATTGGTCATCTGGCTTTCTCATCGCCGATTGTTTTGGCACCCATGGCGGGTGTCACGAATGCGCCTTTTAGGACCTTATGTCGCGAGTTTGCTCCTGGCCTGATGTACGTCAATGAGATGGTGATGGCCACAGCATTGGTACACGGCAGCGCCAAGACGGAACGGATGGTCACTTTCGCTGCTGACGAGTCTCCGCGAAGTTTGCAGTTATATGGCAGTGACCCAGTGATGTTGGCGCGGGCCGTGACAAAACTCGGTGAGGCCGGAGCCGTGGATCACATTGATATGAACTTTGGTTGCCCAGTCGCCAAGGTAACGCGCAAAGGTGGTGGAGCAGCAGTACCTGCCAAGCCAAATTTGTTGCGCGCGATTATGCGCGGAGCGGTCAAGGCAGCAGCGCCATATGGCATCCCCGTGACGGCAAAGTTTCGCATCGGTATTGATGAAGAGCTGATTACTTATCTGCATACGGGACTGATTGCTGAAGAAGAAGGAATTGCATCAATTGCTCTTCATGCGCGAACTGCTGAACAGCATTACAGCGGTACTGCGCGTTGGGATGCGATCGCAGAATTGAAGCAGGCTGTGACATCAATTCCTGTTTTGGGTAACGGAGACATCTGGACGGCTAGTGATGCACTGCGGATGATTGAGGCCACGGGATGCGACGGCGTTGTCATTGGTCGTGGTTGCCTCGGTCGACCTTGGTTGTTCGCCGACCTTGTCGCCGCATTCGCAGGCGGTGAGGTTCTGCCTCCACGAAATCTTGGTTTTGTTGTCGATGTGATGAAGCGTCATGTACGTTCACTGGCCGAACATTTCGGCGCTGACGATATTGGCTCAACGCGAGGTGTTCGCGATTTCCGTAAACACGTGTCGTGGTATCTCACTGGTTTCCCTGTCGGCGGCGAGATTCGTCATCGCCTCGCAACGGCTGACTCGATCCTTGCTATTGACGATTTACTCGACGAGATGGTCTCCATTCATGGAAGTCATTTAACTGTTGTTGAGGGCGGCGAATATTTGCGTCGTGGCAAAACAAGTGGTCCGATTCGGGTGTCTCTACCTGATGGATATCGAGGTTGTTTGAACGACATGGTCGTACCCGATGACAACGACGTGATGGCGGTCTCCGGCGGATGAACGGATTCTTTCTCTAGTGGGCATCATCCTTGGATCTGGTTCTCCGCGTCGTCTCGAGTTGTTGCGTGCGGTCGGCATTGAACCGCGGGTGTTGGCACCTGATATCGATGAATCGGTACTGCATGGAGAAATAGCGCAGGAATATGTACGCCGATTAGCGGCAACAAAACTCGATGCTGTGATGCGGTCCGCCGGGGCAGTGGGAGTTGGCACGATTGTGATTGCTGCTGACACCACCGTTGAGATTGATGAAGCAATCTTGGGTAAACCAGATGACAATCATCAAGCGGTGGCGATGCTGAGGTCATTGAGTGGTCGCGAACATAGGGTCCATACGGGTCTTGCCGTAGCGGTGGCGGGGCCAGGATGTCGCGGAGTTGAGTGGCAGGGCCATGTCGAGGTAGTGACCTCGCGGGTGTGGTTTAGAACTCTGACTGAAACCCAGATCGCCGACTATGTGGCAACGGGTGAGCCCAGTGATAAGGCCGGGGCATATGCGATTCAGGGAGGTGGAGCTCTCTTTGTTGACCGTTTTGACGGGTCCTTAGATGCCATTATTGGCCTTCCGATTGGGCGTCTGCAGGAAATTTGTGCAGGTTTGGGGCACAGGTTGGGCTAGGGGCGAGCAGAGTAACTTTTCGGCCCTGTTGGGGGCGCGGGCGGTTGCTAAGGCGCAGGCATCCCCATAGCATTGGCACTCGGCAGGTGTGAGTGCTAACTCGCTCTTGCCACTAACTATCAACCCAACTATCTAGCCACGGAGGCTTGAATCATGAACCTGAAGCCCCTCGATGATCGCATCGTGGTACGGCCCAATGAAGCCGAGGAGCGCACTGCTTCCGGATTCATCATCCCCGATACCGCCAAAGAAAAGCCACAGCAAGGCGTCGTCCTCGCAGTTGGACCCGGTCGCTGGAGTGACGATGCTGGAAAGCACCACCCACTCGACATCAAAGTAGGCGACACCGTGTTGTACTCCAAGTACGGCGGCACCGAAGTCACTGTTGAGAGTGCAGATCTTTTGATCCTCACCAGCCGTGACGTTCTTGCCATCGTCGGCAAGTGAGGTTGTAACACATGTCGAAACTGCTGAAATTTGACGAGGAAGCGCGTCGCGCCCTCGAAGCAGGCGTCAACAAGTTGGCCGATGCCGTTCGAGTAACTCTCGGACCAAAAGGTCGCAACGTTGTGCTTGATAAGAAATTCGGTGCACCCACCATCACGAACGACGGTGTGTCCATCGCTAAAGAAATCGAACTGGAAGACCCATTTGAAAATATGGGTGCTCAGTTGGTGAAGGAAGTTGCTACTAAGACCAACGATGTAGCCGGCGACGGCACCACCACCGCAACTGTGCTCGCACAGGCGATGGTGCACTTTGGTCTGCGTAACGTCACCGCTGGCGCAAACCCAATGGGTCTCAAAAAAGGCATCGAAAAGGCGATTGCAGCTGCTGTTGAAAGCATCAAGCAGTTGTCGCAGAAGGTTGAAGACAAGGCTCAAATCGCCAGCGTTGCAACCATCTCGGCTGCTGACTCGGCTATCGGCAATGTCATCGCTGATGCCATTGACAAAGTCGGTAAAGACGGCGTTGTCACCGTTGAAGAGAGCAACACTTTCGGTATTGAACTAGACTTCACTGAGGGCATGTTGTTTGACAAGGGTTACTTGTCGCCTTACTTCGTGACCGATGCTGAGCGTCAAGAAGCCGTCATCGACGATGCATACATCCTGTTGTACGGCTCGAAGATCTCCACCGTTCAGGCGCTTTTGCCAGCACTCGAAGCAGTGATGAAGACGGGCAAATCGCTGGTCATCATCGCTGAAGATATTGAGGGCGAAGCTTTGGCCACTCTCGTGGTGAACAAGATCCGTGGCACATTTACCTCGGTCGCAGTCAAGGCTCCTGGTTTTGGCGATCGTCGTAAGGCAATGTTGCAAGACATGGCCGTGCTCACTGGTGGTCAGGTCATCAGTGAAGAAATCGGCTTGAAGTTGGAGAACATCACTCTTGATCTGCTCGGTCGGGCCAAGCGCGTCATCGTGACTAAAGACGAAACCACCATTGTTGATGGTGCTGGAGAAAAGTCTGACGTTGAAGGTCGCATCAATCAGATCAAAGCCGAAATCGAAAACACAGATTCCGACTGGGATCGTGAAAAACTGCAAGAGCGTTTGGCCAAGTTGGCTGGTGGCGTGGCCTTGATCAAGGTTGGCGCAGCCACCGAAGTTGAGCTCAAGGAAAAGAAGCACCGCATCGAAGACGCCATTTCGGCGACTCGTGCAGCGATCGAAGAGGGCGTTGTACCTGGTGGCGGAACCGCATTATTGCGTGCCCGTGCTGCGGTCAAAGCTGTCGTCGATTCGTTGACTGGCGATGAGGCCACTGGTGCTCGCACCGTGTGGGAAGCCCTTGATGCTCCAGCTCGCAATATCGCCGACAATGCCGGCATGGAAGGCGCCCTTGTGGTGCAGCGAGTTGAAGCAGAGACTGGTTCCATCGGACTCAATGCCGCGACTGGTGAATATGTTGACCTTGTCAAGGCCGGCATCATTGACCCAGCAAAGGTCACGCGTGCTGCCTTGCAGAACGCTGGTTCCATTGCAGCGTTGGTTCTGACCACTGAATGTCTCGTCGTCGACAAGCCTGAAAAGGGCGGCGCTGGCGGAGGCATGGGCGGCGGAATGCCTGGCGGTATGGGTGGCATGGGCGGAATGATGTGACCTGAGGGTCGCGCTACGACTATTGCAACGCATTGAAATGTGAAAGGCCGGTGGAGAAATCCACCGGCCTTTGCATTTCACACTTTGGCATCATTGCGACTTGGACGACTCTTCTGATGTGAGATGAATCTGCCAACTAGTCTGTTCTTATGTCTTCTGCAACAAAGCGTCCATTTTGGTTGCATCAATTGGCCGAGTACATCGTGGGTGGAGCACTGCTGGCAACGGGTCTGCAAAGTAGCGAACCAATCGTGCCAGTGATTGTTGGTCTACTGATCATCGTCAATACGGCTGTCGTGGAAGCTCCTTTCGGCGCATTTCGGTGGGTGAATCGCCGCCTTCATCGCATGCTTGACTACACGGTCTTGACGATTGCCGTGGTTTCTTGTGCGGCACCAAACCTCGATAACGCCACACGCCTTGTGCAAGTGATGATTGTCCTAGTGCTGGCCATTGTCATCACTCAAACCAACTATTCGCCCAAAGTTCAGCGCACTAAACAGGAGATGTCGGCAACCCCCGACGGTAAGGCCGACGAGTTCAGTCGCATAGCAGGGCGAAGTGCGGGAACCCTGGCAAGTAAAATTCGTGATAAGACTCGCCAACTAAAAGAGACGTGAGAAGCACCTATGAAAAACAAGATCCTCAAAACCCCACATAAAGGGACAGATAAAGGTGCGGTTAAACCGCGAAGGGTGCAGTTGGGTGAGGGCGTGGGAGTGGTGATCTGGACGGATGCCATCGGCACTGGTTCATATGCGGCGACGGTGCTCAAGGGTGGCCGAGTAGAAATCGTGGATTTCGATGGGACGGCAAGACTGTTTGAAGCAGTCGTAAACCATGAGGCGCTTTTCTCACTGCTCATTGCGCAGACGAGTATCTCCATGGAAACCCCGATGCATGTCATCTTTTGTGAAAAATTCACGCATAAGAAAGTTCGGGCTATCGTTCGCCAGATTCATCATCTCGTTGGACGCGAACGATTTGAGAACTCATCAATTGATATGCGCTGGAGCGATGGTCACGCCACAGCCCAAGACCTCTTTGACTGAGGCTTTCTCATCTAGGGGCGTAAACTCTTGTTATGGCCTCCACCTTTGAACGTCCTGCCGCTGACCTGAACAAGATCTTAAGTGCGTGGGATGAATGGGAGCGCGGAGACGAAGCGCCTGGCAAAACAATGACCAATATGAAAAAGGCCGGACTTGCAGAGATCCTGAAAGAACTACAAGAGTCTGGCTGGAAGCCAACTCCAGCAGCCTGATTCGTCATGGCTATAGGTTCCATGCGTCGTACAGGGGGTGCCCAACGCATTCCTGCTCCGCACTCTCGCCACGATGCAGGAAAGCCACTGTGGGCCGATCAATCAGTTGAGTTTTCTCTGGATTCTTTGATTAGCACTGTGGTGGATCGCGCTGAACCATTAGGTGCCATTTCCACCCCGCGACCTGATGAGCGGATTTCCTCAGTGTTGGTATTATTGGCACCTGGCCCAAATGGTGCTGAAGTGTTGCTCACTCGCCGTTCATCGTCACTCAACAATCACAGTGGAGAAATGAGTTTTCCCGGAGGGCGAGTTGATGAAGGCGAAAGTATTATTGATGCCGCGTTAAGAGAAACGCACGAAGAGGTCGGAATTGATTCTTCACTGATCACAGTTCACGGTCAATTGAGTCCACTATCAACATTTGTCAGTCGCAGTTACATTGTTCCAATTGTGGCTTCAATTGAATATAAACCTGAACTAACTCTTTGTGATTCCGAAGTTGAACGAGCAGTGTGGGTGCCGCTAGTAGAACTTGTACGTAGTGATACTTTCTCCTGGGAATGGTGGTCATTCTCAACAGCAGAGTTATCAACTAATCGCCCAATGTTTTTCTTTCATCTTGATGATGAAACTGTGTGGGGAGCGACAGCGCGAATCTTGCATGAACTTTTGTGCGTGCTACATCGGATAGAAGTTCTT
>Ga0114970_10001111_pt1 | contig 20216 bp, 19 predicted proteins | sample M_140205_XF_Meta_FD_87030 | JGI IMG/M metagenome (GOLD analysis project Ga0114970, IMG submission 87030) | Freshwater microbial communities from Lake Montjoie, Canada to study carbon cycling - M_140205_XF_MetaG | ecosystem: Environmental > Aquatic > Freshwater > Lake | place: Lake Montjoie... | reverse complement strand
GCTAGTTACCACTTTTCATTACTAACTGTTTTTGCTAACCAAGCCGACCAAGACGCCTACCAAATTGATCCAATGCACTTAGCTTTTATAGACACTTGTAAACACCTTTGGGAAAAGGTAATTGTATATGATTCAATAGGGGTTGAGTAATTACTTTATTAAGCAAGAAATATGTGCTGAAGCAGAGAAACTAATTAGTGTTAATTAATTGCTTTACGAGCCCATTCTAACACCAATTCCAATTGAGCTTCTTTGGTTAACAAACTATTGTCTAACTCAATAGCATCAATAGCTTTGCGTAGTGGGCTTACTGTACGATTACTATCTGCAGCATCACGCATTTCTAAATTGGCTTGAATTTCTTTGAGTGTTATTGTTGGATTTTTTTCCTGCAATTCTTGATACCTTCTTTGCGCACGTATTGCAGGGTCGGCAGTAACAAATATTTTCAATGCTGCATTAGGAAACACCGTTGTGCCTATATCTCTACCATCCATTACAATCCCTTTTTCTATTCCCATTAATTGTTGTTGGGCTACTGCAAAAGTTCGTACTTGTTCAAGTGCAGCCACTTCACTTACTTTTTCACTTACCTGCATATCCCTAATAAAAGGCTCTACGTTTTCGTCATTTAAATAGATATCTGATTGACTTGTTGTGTTGTTGAATTTAAACTGAAGTGTAATACTATTTAAAGCGCTTATGACAGCTTGTGAATCTGTGCAATTTATTTGATTGCGTAAAAAATATAATGCAATTGCCCTATACATAGCACCTGAATCTATAAATACATAGTTTAATTCCTTTGCCAATTGTCTGGCCAAAGTGCTTTTGCCACAAGCCGAATATCCATCAAGGGTTATAATAATTCTTTTCATATTATTTTGTCTTCTACCATCCAATGCTTAAATACAAAATTGCATTAATAATAAGATTTAACAAACTTATTATTATTACAGTCAATTAGTAGTCTTATCACATAACGCATTTATTACATACGATAGCTAAATGTATTTTTGAACTAAAATATATTTACTTTTAAGTTTAAGTTTTATTGAGTAATTAATTTTTACCCCATTTTTTCAATAACAGGAAACGCAATGATTCAGAAAAAAGTACTATTTCACTTATTTCTATTTTTGTCTATCAGCGTATTAGCCCAACAAAATAAAACAATTGTTCAATCGAATGGATGCGGCTCAGACAATTACTTGCAAATCTTAAGAAAAGATGCAGCATTTAGTGCTAATGAATTAAACATGAATAAGCAAATTCGACTGTTTAATGCATCAAATGAAATTATTCGTCAAAGAACAAATACAACAAATAATATTGGTAGAACTACTTATTCGGTATCTCCCATTACAGGAATCATTTCTATTCCAGTTGTTGTTCATATAATAAAATCGAATCCAGAATCTGTTACTGATCAAATGGTCATTGATGGCATTAAAGAGTTAAACGATGCATTTGCGCATCAGGGTAGTTATTCAAGTGACACATTGGGCGTAAATACAGGCATCCAATTTTGTTTAGCCAAAACAGCACCAGATGGCTCTTTAACAAATGGCATCGATCGAATTAGTTCTTATTATGAAAATATTGATGTTGATTTAGAATCGGGTGTACTTGCAACCCTTTCACAATGGGACCCCGCATACTATGCTAATATCTGGCTAGTAAGCAGTATTAAAGGTGAAATTCCTCCCACCATTTTTGAATGTGGCAGCTGGCAAAGAGTTGGATATGGCGGATACGCCTCTGCTGGAGGCGGCTTAGTAGTTAGTAGTTTAAGTGGCCCATTAGTTGCGCATGAAATGGGGCATTTTTTATCTTTACTTCATACTTTTCAAGGGCAAAATTGCGCTAATGCAGATTGCACAATTGATGGCGATTTAGTTTGCGATACCCCACCAGATAGAAGTACAAAATCTTCACCATGTAATAACCCAGAAAACTCTTGTAACACGGATACTATTTCTGGACCATTTAAAAAAGACGTGCCCGACAATATCTCTAATTTTATGGATTATGGCAGCCCCTGTCCTTCTGTATTTACACAAGGACAATCAGATAGAATGCACGCATTTATAAACTTGTTTAACGGAGGGAGTTTGCTTAATAGTAATCGATGTAATCTTCCATGTGCTGATGCTATGATGGCAAAATTTGATTGGTATGCAAATCCATATCCAATAATAGGTGATGTAGTTAATTTTAATAACAGTTCTACAGGAGCAAGCAGTTATAGTTGGTATGTAAATGGTGTATTGATGGCAAACACACCAAGCTTTAATTATACGGTATCTAGTGTTGGTACTTATATTGTAAAACTCGTTGCTTACAATGCTTCGGGTAATTGCACCTCTTCTTACACAGGAAACGTTTTGGTTGATTGCGGCGTTGTTGCAAGATTTTCTCCAGACAAAAGAATTATAGCATCTGAAGGTGGCATTTATAAAGATCCTGTGCTTTTTCAAAATACCTCTTATGGCGCTACCAATTACCAATGGTTTGTATCGGATACCACAGGAGCAAATTTTTCAAACGCTGGAAATACGAAAGATCTATTGTATGATTTTTTACTGCCTGGTACATACAAAATAAAACTAGTTGCATCAAATGGCAGCTGTGTTTCAAATTCAAATACTTACACTTTAACGGTATTAGATCCAAAACCTGATGGAGCTCTTTCTGTATACCAAGTAAGTTGTTATAAAACAGATAGTATTCGAATTGTATTTGGTATTAGTAATTCAGGATACGATACCCTTCATGCAGGTGCTATTGTTAGTTTTTACGATAAATCTCCTGGTGCTTTAAACCCTCAAAAATTAAACAACAGTTTTGTATTACCAAAAGATATTCTAGGAAAATGCGCAGCTACATTTACGCAAATTGTTGGCGTTAGTAAACCTAAGCAAGATTCAATCACCTTAATATTTGATGAGGCTAATATAATAAACGAATTAAATGAATCTAACAACACTGTATTCAAACAAAAATTTCAATTTAAAATAAGTACCACGCCCGCCGATACAATTGTATATACAAATTCAACGCTTGCATTATTACTAAATAATAAATCTTTAGATCCAATTTCTTCCATTGTTTGGAGCCCTAATATTGGGCTTTCCTGCACTACTTGCACCAACCCAACACTTAATGTTACAGATACTGTTTTAATGAAAGCGGTAGCAAAAAGTATTTTCAATTGTGCAGATTCTGCATATTCTTATATTAAAGTTTTTCCAATAGACATTAGTTTAGATAGTACTACTATTATATGTTTTAGTAACGACAGCTTACTAGTTACTGTAAAAGTTTGTTTAGCAAATGGCTATAAACGTTTGAAGAAAAAAATTGAAATTGAATATTTTGACAACAATTTTAATATGACTAAGGCTAATAAATTAGGTTCCATTTATATTGACTCTTCTACTATATTTAATAATGGCTGTGTTGTGGTATCTACTCATATTAAAATGACGCAAACCAAAAAGGTCTTTATTTATATTAATAATTTACTATCGCAGTTCGAAATTAATACTTCTAATAATATTATTTTAACAAACTATACTCCATTTAAATTAGTTGCACAGCCTCCAAATTATGTTGCATATAGAAATGAGAACCTGCCCATTACAATTATAAATCAAGGCGATGCTTACAAAAATATTATTTGGACACCAAGTGAAGGGTTGAGTTGTACTACTTGTTTGTCGACCATTATAAATACAAAGATTAATAGAAACTATAAAGTATGGGGAATCAATAAGTATTATTGTACTGATTCCATTGTGGTTAATATCAACACATATTATCGATCTCACTTAGCACTACCCACAGTATTTACACCTAATGGAGATGGCTTAAATGATTATTTTTATATCATTTCTGGAACTGATGTAGTTGCTGTTAATAAGTTCCAAATATTTAACCGTTGGGGAGAAAAAGTTTTTGAATCTAAAAGCACTAAGCCCAACGAATACATAAGTGGTTGGGACGGATATTACAAAGGTAAAATTGCTGAAAACGGAACCTATATTTATTATATATTAATTACCCTTCTTAACGGCACTATAGAAGAGGTAAAAGGTAATATAACACTGTTTAGATAATTATTATTTTGAAAAAAAATATACTACTCATATTATTTGTTTCTATTTGTATTCAAACAAATGCACAAGATGCAAATTTTTCTCAATTTTTTTCTTCCCCTCTAACACTCAACCCTGCAAACACAGGAAATTTTAACGGGTCATTAAGGTTAGCAGGCAATTATAGAAACCAGTGGGCTTCATTTAATAATGCATTTTCAACAGCTACATTTTCAATTGACGCTCCTATTTTAGTGAATAAAATTTCTTCGCAGAATAGACTGGCCTTAGGGCTTTTGGCGCTCTCCGACCAAAGCGGAAATGGATTATTAAAACAAAATTATTTAAGCGCCTCCATTGCCTATAAAAAAGGACTTGACAAAGATGCAAATCATTCATTAACCTTAGGATTTCAAACTACGTATGGAAGTTCTAATTTCAATAGTAGTTTGGCTAAATTCGAAGACCAACTCACACCAAGTGGTTTTTTATTGACTACCTCTGAACCATTACAAATTGCCAATACTTCAAAGAATTTTTCAGATGTTAATTTGGGCGGGGTATATGCTGCTGCAAACGATAATGACAGATACCTTTATTTTGGCTTTTCTATAAACCATTTGCTAGAACCTACAACAAGTACTTTAAATGCCGACTATTATCTAAAAAGAAGGTACAATATAAATGGCGGCGGTTATTTTCCAATGGGCCTTAATACAACATTGCATACAAGTTTTCAGTACCAAATGCAAGCCGATTATCAAGAACTTATCATCGGGGCAGCTTTAAGCTATTATATGAATGGCAGTACAAATAAATCGTATGAACTGCATTTGGGAACATGGCTAAGAAATAAAGATTCATTTATTCCTTATTTGGGATTTGAATTAAATCAATTAAGATTTGGTTTTTCTTACGATATCAATTACTCAACCGATAGAACTGGGGGCCGATATTATCGAACTGGCGAATTCTCTGTCATTCAAATTTTTAATAAGAATATTACTAGTGTAATTAAATGCCCGAAATTTTAAAGTTGCTAACTAGTTTACTCTGTAATTGAAATCAATTGTGTTTTAGGCATATTGGCATTTCTCATAGCAATATTCCTAACGGTTGCCGAAGTAAAATCACGGAATGCTTTCTTACTAATTTCATCGTCTCCCGCCATTGATGGAATGCCTGAATCACCACCTTCGCGAATAGATTGCACCAACGGTATTTGACCAAGAAAAGACAAATCATATTCATCCGCCAAGCGTTTGCCACCTTCTTTTCCAAACAAATAATATTTATTGTTGGGTAATTCGGCTGGAGTAAAATAAGCCATATTCTCTACCAGTCCAATGATTGGCACATTAATTTGTGCTTGACCAAACATGGCAATACCTTTTTTAGCATCTGCCAATGCCACATCTTGTGGAGTGGTTACAATGACTACGCCTGTTACTGGAACTGTTTGCATGAGTGTTAAATGAATATCTCCTGTTCCGGGTGGCATATCAATTACTAAATAGTCTAATTCGCCCCAGTCTACATCTGTTACAAATTGTTTAATGGCACTACTAGCCATAGGACCGCGCCATACTACTGCGTTTTTTTCGTCCACTAAAAAGCCTATACTCATTAAAGAAATACCATGCTGTTTCATTGGAACAATTAAGCCTTTTCCTTCATGCTCCTTCATCATTGGTCTTTCACCCCTTAATCCAAACATAATAGGCACGCTTGGCCCGTAAATATCTGCATCCATTAATCCTACACTTGCGCCGCCTTCTGCTAGTGCTAAGGCTAAATTGGCCGATACGGTGCTCTTTCCTACCCCACCTTTTCCACTCACTACGGCTATTATATTTTTAACCCCACCTAAAACTGCTTTGTCGTCTTTACGATTGGTAGTTGTATTGGAGGTGAAATTCACTATAATCTGTGCTTCTTTGTTTACCAAAAACTTAATTGCGTTTTCACTTGCCGTACGCATCATGTCTTTCATTGGGCAGGCTGGCGTAGTTAATACGATGGTAAAACTTACCTTGTTTCCATCAATAGAAATGTCTTTAATCATGTTCAATGTAACCAAATCCTTACCTAAATCAGGCTCTTGTACATTGCTTAATGCTTGTAGAACGGCTGCTTCTGTCATGACGAAAGTTTTTGTTAAAAAAGAAATTTGGGTGCAAAGTTAACGGCTAGCAGCCTTACTTTGTTCTAAATCATTTAGTTTAAAAAAAGAAGCTATACAACTTTGAATTTTGTGTTCAAACGCTTTGTATTTTTGATGCGCATGAAGAAATTGCTATTATTTGTTGTTTTATTGGCAGCCATACTAATATCTAACAAGGTATTAGCGCAAGACAATCCCTATCGCGATTCGGTGGTTCAATTTAATGGGGTGGTAATGACTGCAGATAGTTTGCGTGGAATTGCCTCTGCAAGTATTATTGTTGAAGGAAAAGGTCGCGGAACCATTACTAGCCCAGACGGGGTATTTTCTATTGTAGTTTTAAAAGGCGATAAAATAACCTTCTCTTGTATTGGATTTAAAAATTTCACCTTAAAAATTCCTGAAAACCTAACTAGTAACCAATATACTTGGATTCAATTATTAGTAACTGATACTGTTTATTTACCCGCTACAATCTTAAAACCACGCCCTTCAAAAGAACAATTTGAGCGAGACTTTGTAAACAATCGCATTCCTGACGATATGTACGAAATTGCGCGAAAAAATACCGACGAATCTCAACGCCGTATTTTATTGGCCACTTTGCCTTCAGATGGTAGAGAAGCAGTGAATTTTCAAATGCGTCAACAGGCCAATAAATATTATTATAATGGCCAAACCCCTCCTATGAATATTTTAAATCCTGCTGCATGGGCAGATTTTATTAAGTCTTGGAAAAGAGGCGATTTTAAGAGCAAAAAATAAGCTTGTATCTTTATTGATCTACAAAACTTGTTTTATGAACAATCAGCAAATAACTGTTATTGGAGCTGGCACAATGGGCAATGGTATTGCGCATGTTTTTTTACAAGCTGGATATAAGGTCCATTTAGTAGATACCAATGAATTGCAACTCAATAAAGCGATTGATACCATTGCTAAAAACATGGATCGTCAAATAGTTAAAGCAGTATTAACCATTGCAGAAAAAGAAACTTTTCTAAAAAATATTTCTACTTATTCAAGCATTCAAGATGGCGTAAAAAACGCTTTTTTAGTCATTGAAGCTGCTACAGAAAATACCGAAATCAAATTAAAAATATTTGAACAAATAGACGCACACGCACCTGCTGGCGCCATTTTAGCAAGTAACACTTCTTCTATTTCTATTACCAAAATTGCAGCTATTACCAAGCGACCAGAAAAAGTGATTGGTATGCATTTTATGAACCCTGTACCAGTTATGAAATTGGTAGAAATTATAAATGGATATGCTACAGACCTAAATGTTACAGAAACAATTGTTGCCTTAACCAATCAATTAAATAAAGTTCCTTGTGTTGTTAATGATTATCCTGGTTTTATAGCCAATAAAATATTAATGCCAATGATTAACGAAGCAATCTATAGTTTGTACGAAGGTATTGCTGGAGTTACTTCAATTGATACTATTATGAAATTAGGGATGGCTCATCCTATGGGACCCTTGCAATTAGCCGATTTTATTGGGCTAGATGTTTGCTTAAGTATTCTTCAAACACTGCAACAAGGTTTTGGCAATAATAAATATGCCCCATGTCCATTATTGGTAAATATGGTTGCGGCAGGCAAAATTGGCGTTAAATCGGGAGAAGGATTTTATATATATACTGCAGGAAATAAAGAATTAGTAGTTAGTAAACGATTTGCTATTTAACTAGCTTGATATCTATTGTATGTAAATCAGTTAATTTAAACAACACTTCTTGTAAACGCGCTTTGGGAATGCCAATTTTTAACAGGCAAAACAATTGTTGCTCTTGACCTATTAAGGCACATCCAAACTGTTTACAAATAGTCATCACTTCATTTAGCCGGGTATAATCGAATTGTAATTCGTAAATAATTTCAATCGCTTTTTCAACAGTAGGCACTAATTGCAATACCATTATGGTAGCGGTTTTATAGGCATTAATCAATCCTGGAACGCCTAGTAAAGTGCCACCAAAATAACGAACTACAATGACAGCCGTATCGGTTAATAATTTACTATCAATCTGTCCTAATATAGGCCTACCAGCAGTTCCACTGGGCTCGCCGTCATCACTTACCCTAAAATTATTTCCGTCTAACCCTAGTCGATAAGCAAAGCAATGGTGTACTGCTTTTGGATGTTCTTTTTTTAATTGTTGTAGATGAACTTTAAATTCATCTGCAGTTTGAATTGGATAAGCAAATGCAATAAACTTACTTCCACGTTCTTTAAATTCGGTAAAAGCTGTTTTTTCTATTGTGAAGTAAGCGTTTGCCATAATTAAAAATTAGCACCAAAAGCAATTAAATAAATGGCCATTAAAGATAGAATAATCCCCATCCAATTAATTTTTGATAAGCGTTCTTTAAATAATACCCAAGCTGCAACCGAACTAAATAAAACAATTCCCATATTGTTTACTGGAATACTCGCACTCGAAGGCCAAACACCTTCTTGTAAAAAATGTACCAAACACCAAATAGAAAAATAATTGGGAATACCTATTAAAATTCCTGCTTGTAAATTCTTAAATTGAAAAACCTGTTTCTTACGAAGTATTTGTACCAATAATATGATTGAGCCAATTGATGCAGCGGCAAAAAATACACTGATCAAATAAGCATTGTTATTTTCGGCGTTTACATACGTGTGCTTTACGTGATTTATTAAAGCATCTATTAAGCCACTACTTATAAATAAAACAATTGGCAATAAATAATTCCATTTACCAAGCATTTTTTTTGAACCATCATTTTTTTGATAACAGGTTAACACAACAGCTATCAACGCTAAAATAACGCCCAATAATTTCCAAGACTGAACGGTTTCGTGGTATAAATAAACAGATAATACAACAGGAATAATTAGTGATAATTTATTAGATACCGATGTTACTGCTACACCCATTTTTTGCGCAGTAATACCAATCACATTAAATGTGGCAATAAACATCACACCCATTATACAAGCCCACTGAAACCATTTAGTGTGGATGGTTGTAGCATTAATAGGGAATCCGCCATTTACAATACTACCCACTAAAACACAGGTAATATAATTGAATACAATGGCTTGAAAAATAGAAATTCCATACCGCTCGCAAAACTTAAATGCAAGGGTTAAATAACTCGATAAAAAAATACTTCCAAATAAATACAACATAGGTAATTAATAGCAATTATATGCTAACTGAAACTGGTTTAAAATAATGGATAGTATCTGAACCTACATTAGTTTTTTGAATAAATACTTCGCCTTTCAATACAGGGCTATTTAATCCGCTTTCAATTGACAGGCTATTATTGCGAATCACCCTAGCTTCATCCCATATATTTAAATCAATAAATGATTCTAATAATGCTGCGCCACCTTCCACTAAAATGCTTTGAATATGTTGGTCGTAACAAGTTTTTAATATTTGAGGAACCGTTGGCAATGATTCATTTAATTGAACATAATGCAAATTTTTTTCTGTTGTACTTTTTTTATAATTAAACACAATTGTTGGTACTTGTCCATTAAATACATTTAAGTGCAAAGGCAGGCGTAAAGAAAGGTCTATTACCAAACGTATTGGATTTTTTCCCGATCCATAACGACTGGTTAAGGATGGATTATCTTTTAATGCGGTATTGGTTCCTACTAAAATAGCCGCTTCTTCGCCTCTCCATTGGTGTACTAAACGATTAGAATACTCATTACTTATATGCAATCTTTCTGCTCCATTACTAGCTATTTTTTCATTAGCAGTTTCGGCCCATTTTAAAATAATATAAGGGCGTTGTTGTTGCTGAAAAACAAAGAACCGTTTATTTAAATCAATGGCCGCTTGTTCTAATACACCAAAAATCACTTCAATACCAGCAGCTTTTAATTGTGTAATACCTTTCCCATTTACGGCCTCGAAAGGATCGGCACAACCAATCACCAAATTTTTTATTTGGTGTTTCATAATTAAATTAGTGCAAGGTGGTGTTTTGCCAAAATGCGCACAAGGCTCTAATGAAACATATAAAGTTGAAGTTGGAATTAGGTGTTTATCAACTTCGGCTACGCTATTCAAACAATTGGGCTCTGCATGTGCTTTGCCATATTTTTTATGATACCCTTCGCCAATAATTCGATCTTGGTACACCAAAACAGCCCCAACCATTGGGTTTGGCGCCACATGTCCTGCACCTAATTGGGCAAGATCTAAACAACGCTGCATAAATTTTTGGTGACTATTATCCATACGAATCAACAAAAATAACCAAATGGTGCTAACATTGCAGCATGTCTCTTGAATTAGCCTATCAACAATTAGTAAGTTCTCTACAAACCATCTATGAAAATAGAGAAGCTAGTACTATGGCTAATTGGGTAATAGAAAAGCTAAGTGGACTCAATAGAGTGGACCGACTAATTAACAAACACCAATCTATTAGTGACTCCAATAAGCTGCTTCTAAAAAAAATGACAGACGAATTATTAGCACATCGCCCTATTCAATACGTTTTGGGAGAAGCCTGGTTTTTAAAACAATCCTTTTTTGTAAATGAATCTGTTTTAATTCCAAGACCCGAAACTGAAGAACTAGTTGATTGGATTGTAAGAGAAAACGCGCAAATGCTAGGGGTTCGAATTTTAGACATTGGTACTGGCAGTGGTTGCATACCTATCACACTAAAAAAACAAATACCTGTATCAGACATTGTATCGGTAGACATTAGTTCAGATGCTATTGCTGTGGCCAATAAAAACGCCATTGATTTAGGGGCTAGCGTTCGTTTTTTATCAATGGATTTTTTAGATGAAAATAACTGGAATGATTTGCCCGAGATAGATATTATTGTTAGCAATCCTCCATATATTAAATTGGCTGAAAAAACTAGTATGGCCCAGCATATATTAGACTTTGAACCTTCTGTAGCCTTATTTGTGCCTGATAATGACGCACTAATTTTTTATAGTGCAATAGCCAAATTTGGTAAAACCCATTTAAGTGGCAATGGCTGTGCTTATTTTGAAATTAATGAAGCCCTAGGTGCAGAAACAATGGCTCTATTAACAAGTAACGGCTATTGTTGCGAACTTAAAAAAGACATGCAAGGAAAAGACAGAATGATTAAGGCGCAACTAATAAATTAATTCAGCAATTACTTCACGCCATTATTATCTACTGCCATTACAGGTGTTGCTCCAAGCTTTTTAATTATCTGCATGATTTTAATAGATGTTCCTAAATGAGAAGCACTATCGCCATTAATTACCACAGAAGGCTTGTCTGTTTCTTTGGCTAAAAATAATTTTAATGCTGGCTCTAATTCATCTATGGTTAATTTCTGCGCACCTAAATACAATTGTTGGTCTTTATCAACGGTAATTACCACCGTTTGTTTCGACTTAGTGTCTGATTTCGCTTTAGGGTTCGACACCTTGATAACATTCGGATTAGCTAGTGTAGATACAATTAAAAAAAACAATAATAATATGAACAATATATCATTCAGTGCACCTGTATGCACTTCGGGATGTGTTCTTAATCTTTTACGAATATTCATAACTAATAACAATTAGCTCGATGGCTATTAACGAGTTGGTTCTTGTAAAATATCTATGAATTCTGCACTAGCCATTTCCATTTTATTGGCGGTCTTGTCTATTTGTGTGCTTAAATAATTGTGTCCAACATAAGCAATCAAACCAATAATTAATCCAGTAGCAGAAGTAATCATTTTGGTATAAATCCCACCAGCAATGGTATTTAAAGTATATTCTCCTGTAGAAGCAATGCCGTAAAATAATTGTACCATTCCAACAATCGTTCCTAAAAACCCAAACATTGGTGCAATGCCAGCTATCAATGAAAGAATAGACAGGTTTTTTTCCATTATGTACATTTCAAGCTTACCTACATTTTCCATGCTCTTTTCAATGGCATCAATGGGTTTGCCTATGCGTTGAACCCCTTTATCAATCATACGCGCAACAGGGTTGTTGGTGTTTTTTGTTAAACTTCGTGCAGCAGTTACATTCCCTGTAACAATATTATCACGAATTATTCGCATAAAATTATCATCTATTCTTGATGCTTTTCTAATAGCAATTAATCGCTCTACAAAAACAAAAATAGCCGCTACTAATAATATATATAGCGGATACATAATAAAACCCCCTTTTTCTAACAAACGCCACATAGAAATTTGTTCTGGCGCGGGCAATGCTGCAGCCGCTTTTTGTAGGGTGTCTATTTGCAACAAATCAAACATCGATTGTAAATTTAAAGTGAGCTAAAATTTTTACTAATTAATTTATTTTTTATCGGTATTCATTTTTACCATCCCCATTATTTGGTGCATGGTGTTTTGCATTCCTTCAGGACTTCCATCTAAAAACAACATATTCCCTTTACCTAATTCTGCAAAATTTTTAATAGCTTCTGTCCACATGCTAAATAAAATAACATTGGTGTCTAAATTAGCTTGCTTCATTTGTTCTGCAGCCTGACTCATACCCTTGGCCACTTCTTCTCTAAACAATGCCACACCTTGTCCGCGCAAACGTGCTGCTTCTCTTTCTGCTTCTGCTGCAATTTTTATAGCATTACCTTCTGCTTCAGCTGCTTTGGTTTTAGTTATTAATAAAGCTTGGCCTTCATTTTCTGCAGCAGCTTTTAAATTATTACTAGCTACTACTCTACTCATGCTCTCCATAATCACTTGATCGAAAGTAATATCATTGATTTGTAAATCTTGTAAATGATAACCCCATCCTTCTAATGACTGATCAATTTGTTCTTTTACGAACTCTACAATTTCTCTGCGCAGCAATAAAATTTCGGCTTGTTTTTTTGTAGCAACAAATCCTCGAATACTTCCTTCCACTGTTCTAATTAAAGCTTGCATTAAATCTTTATCACTAATAAATTTAAACGCTACATTTTTAATAGACTCTTCGTCTTGATTAATTACCGAATATAATAACATGCTTTTAAAATACACATTAGCTTGGTCGAGTGTAACCGCCTGAAATTCCAATTCAACAGAGCGATTTTGAATACTCACTGTTTTAAATACTTGTTCAAAAAGCGGTAGTTTAAAATTTAATCCTGGACGTAAAATTCGGCGATATTTTCCAAACATGGTAATCACCGCAATAGTGCCTTGGTTAACTGTTACCAATCCGCTAAATATAATAAAGAGCACCGCTAGTATCCACCAGTATTCTATTAAAATGTTCATGCTTTTAAATTTTGTGTAAGTTAGTATTCTGCGCACAATTTTCAAGCACAGATTTCTGTTCCCATACTTGAACTAGCGCAACCAATACTTGAATGGCTTTTTCCATATCTCTTACCCCAATCCACTCTTTCTTACTGTGTATGGCTTGCATGCCTGTAAATATATTGGCACAAGGCAGTCCAATAAAGCTCAAACGGCTTCCATCTGTTCCGCCCCTAATAGGAATTTTAACAAAATCTACACCAACGCGTGCATACGCTTCCCTTGCATTTGCCTCTACTTGCGGAAACTGATCGAGTACTTCTTTCATATTTCTATACTGCTCCTTCACTTCAAATTCCATAGATGCTTTGGGATATTGCTGTACTATTTTTTCGGCAATGGCTTTTAATTGCTGCTCGTAGTCTAGCAATTTATTAGTATCAAAATCACGTACTATCAATTCAATTATTGCTTTTTCTGAAAGTCCTTCTACACTTACAGGATGCAAAAAACCTTGTCTGCCTTCTGTTGTTTCTGGCGACCATCCATCTTTGGGCAAGGCAGCTAAAATTTCTCCTGCAATTTTTATAGCATTCACCAATTTATTTTTTCCATCACCAGGATGCGCTATCACTCCATGAATGGTAATAATAGCAGCATCTGCACTAAAAGTTTCGTCTTCAAAACTGCCCAATGCTCCACCATCTAAAGTATAGCCAAAATCAGCGCCTAATTTTTGCATATTTAAAAAATCTGTTCCTCTACCAACTTCTTCATCGGGCGTAAAAACAATGCGCACATCACCATGTATTATGGTAGGATTTTCCTGTAAGTACTTAGCCAATTCCATAATAATGGCAACACCTGCTTTATCATCACCACCAAGCAAAGTATTACCACTTGCAGTAATAATAGTGTGGCCAATATGTTCTAATAAATAAGGATATTTTTCGGGCGATAATACTTGTGTATTATCATCTGGCAAAACAATACTAGCAGCATTATAATTGCTATGAATGATAGGTTTTACGTGCAAGCCACTACAATCTGGCGCGGTATCTACATGCGCACAAAAACATACCACTGGAACTTTATTTACACTATTAGACGCAATGGTTGCGTACACATAACCAAATTCATCGGAATGCGCATCAACAACACCCATCTCTACTAATTCTGCTGCCAATAATTTTGATAAGTTTTTCTGCTTTTCAGTAGAGGGCACAGCAGAATTTGTTGGATCACTCTGTGTGTCTATTTGTACGTATCTGCAAAAACGGTCAATTAGGGAATCATTCGTATTCAAGGGAAACTGATTTTTACTTGCAAGATAATAGAGATTATTTATTGCTGTGTACATAGTTGCTCATAAAAAAACTGCCCAACAAAAACTGTTGGGCAGTAATATACCGAATAAACGAAAAATCGATTAAGGCATAATAATCATACTCTTTGCATCTATAGCTACTAGCTCTAAATCAAAGGTTAAATCTTCGCCAGCCAAAGGATGGTTTGCATCTAAAACAACCACTTCGTCACGAACTTCCACAATCACTACTGGAAAGTTTTGACCTTCATTATTGCTCATATTTAGCTGCATTCCTACTTCTGGAACCATATCGGCTGGAAAACGGTCTTTTGGAAACTCCATCACCATATCTTCCTGTTTAGGACCATAAGCTTCAGTAACTGGGATCAAAATTGTCTTTTTTTCACCAACTGTCATTCCAGTAACACCGGCATCGAAACCAGGAATTACCATACCACCACCTACTTCAAACTCAAGTGGTTCGCGACCTTCAGAAGAATCGAAAGTACTACCATCGGTTAGCTTTCCATGATAATGTACTTTTACAGTATCACCTTTTTTAACTTGTTGCATGTTTTTGATTTGTAATTGAAAGAAATACCAAATTCCGCGGCAAAAGTACAATCCAAAAACAAAAAGAAGAAAGTAAATTTTAGTTAACTTTCGGGCCTAAAGCTTCTTAAATGAAAAAATGGCCTTTTTGTATTGTATTTGTGCTGATAATTGGCAGCAGTTTTGCGCAACCTGCCTCAATTTTAACGCGAAAACCACAAGCAACACCTACTAAAGTTCAAATGAACATAGCTCCGGGTGCTTATAATACTGCTGCTTACCTACCCTTGTTAAAAAACAAACGTATTGGCATTTTTGCTAACCATACAGCCACTATTGGCAATACGCATTTGGTAGATTCACTAATAAAACTAGGCATTAAAATAACCATTGCATTCGGACCAGAACATGGTTTTCGTGGCAAAGCAGATGCTGGCGAAAAAGTAGACAACTATATTGACTCTGCAACAGGCATTCCTGTTATTTCTTTATATGGTAAAAAAAGAAGACCCTCAATCGACGACTTAAAAGATGTTGACATTCTACTATTCGACATACAAGATGTTGGGACTCGCTACTATACTTTTATTTCTTCCTTACAGTCTTTTATGGAAGCGGCTTTTGAAAATAACAAACCCTTATTGATACTAGATCGTCCTAACCCAAATGGTTTTTTTGTGGATGGACCTGTGTTAGATACTGCTTTTAAAAGTTTCATTGGTATGCAACCTATCCCTATTGTTTACGGAATGACAATTGGTGAATACGCAAAAATGTTGGCAGGCGAAAAATGGTTAACACCACAAGCCAATGAAAAATATACAAAAATACAAGTAGCAAAAAAAACAGTTGATACGCCATTTTTATTTACGATTATTCGTTGCAACAATTATACACACCAATCAAAATATGAATTACCTGTAAAACCTTCTCCCAACTTGCCTGATATGAGTTCTACTTATTGGTATGGCTCTACTTGTTTTTTTGAAGGCACCATTTTAAGTGAAGGACGCGGCACAGACCATCCCTTTGCCATTTTTGGCCACCCTAGTTTACCAAATAATTTATACGCTTTTACACCTACCAGCAGAGACGGCGCAAAGGATCCAAAATTAAAAGACAAACTATGTTATGGATGGAATTTATTTGGCACTAAAGAAATGGTTTTAAAAGCGATAGATGGAAAAGTTCAAATTAAGTATTTATTAAACGCTTATCAATTATATCCCGATAAAGAAAACTTTTTTATGAAACCTAAATCGGGTAAAGCAGTAGATTATTTTTTTAATAAACTTGCTGGCAATGCCGAACTAATAGAACAAATAAAAGCAGGTGTTTCCGAAGCAGATATTCGTAAATCTTGGGAACCTAAACTTGCTGCATTTAAAAAAATCAGACAGAAATATTTGCTATATCCCGACTTTCAATAACAAAAATTATATTCGCCGCATGAACAACCCAACTGCAAATTCACCAATGCAAGCATTACGCATCATATTCATGGGAACCCCTGATTTTGCTGTTGCTTCCTTAGATGCGTTGGTGCAAGCAGGCTGTAATATTGTAGGCGTTGTTACTGCGCCAGATAAACCTGCAGGACGGGGCATGAAACTAACAGAGAGTGCCGTTAAAAAATATGCAGTTGAAAAAGCATTACATATTCTACAACCCGAAAAATTAAAACACCCCGATTTTATTGCAGCACTAACTGCGCTTAATGCAGATGTTCAAGTAGTAGTTGCTTTTAGAATGTTGCCAGAAATAGTTTGGAACATGCCAAAACAGGGAACTATTAATTTACACGGATCTATACTGCCACAATACCGAGGCGCCGCGCCAATTCATTGGGCTGTTATTAATGGAGAAGCGCAAACGGGTGTAACTACATTTAAACTTCAACACACCATAGATACAGGCGATATTTTACTTCAAAAAAGTTTTGCCATTGGCCCAAATGAAAACACTGGAGAAGTACATGATCGAATGAAAGAAATTGGCGCCAATTTATTGGTACAAACCATTCAAGCAATTGCTAACGGCACCTTACAACCAAAGCCACAAAACGAATTGATTGACCCTGCAAATATTAAACATGCTCCAAAATTATTTACAGAAAACTGTCAAATAAACTGGAACCAATCGGCTGCTAGTATTCATAATTTCATTCGCGGATTGTCGCCATTTCCTGGCGCACTATCAAAACTAGACGATAAAATTTTAAAAATATATCGGAGCGAAAAAGAGATGGCTACACACACACATGCTGCTGGCAGTATTTTTACAGATGGCAAACAACTATTAAAATTTGCCGTAACCGACGGCTATATACACTTGCTTGACCTTCAATTAGAAGGAAAGAAAAGAATGTTGGTTGCTGATTTTTTAAGAGGCTACCGTTCAGCAAATGCTATAGTAATTGACTAGTTGCTCAATTGCTTTTTTAATTCAGCAAAGTCAACAACACCTTGATTGCGCCAAACTTCTATCCCTTTTTTGTAGATGATAAAAACAGGCAGTACCTCTACTTTCATTTGCTGCATTACATTTATATCCATACCGCCATCAACTTTTACTAAAGAAAATTTTAATGATGGTTGAGCTTGTAATTTTTGTAATACCGGTTCCATCGTTTTACATGGTGGGCACCACTGAGCACCAAAATCAACCAATACAATAGGTGCTGCTTTTGTAGATGCCAAATAAGTTTCCATTGACAATTGTGCGGTATTTGCCATTGCTTCTACTGGCTTTGCTTCCATTTTCCAAGCAGTTAAACCACCCTGTAAGTTTTGCACGTTTGTAAAACCATTGGCTACTAAATATTTTGCTGCATTTCCACTCCTCATACCCGATGCGCAATAAACCAATAATGGCTTTGACCTGTCTAAATATTTTATACGATCAATAAATTGCGCTTGGTTATTCCAGTCTGCTTGTAATGCATTCTTTAAATGCCCCGACTGATATTCGCCGGCGGTACGTACGTCTAATAATTGAAAGGTATTACTGTTGATGGCAGATTCAAAAGTAGCAACATTTAAACTACCATTCTGTGCTTGTGAATCACAAGTAGCAAATAAAACAAATACCAAAATTGCTGTAAATAATTTATTCATAATTCATTAAATTTAAAATTCAATATAACTAATACTAATAGTAAGGCGATCTTCAGAAATATCTAATGCTTTAGCTGCTGCATTGTTCATTCGCAACAAAAGCCCTTCTGCACCTTTTGTTTCAGGCAATGGTCCTAATACTTTGGCACAGACACTTTTTTTATTTGATGTAGTAATTCGCAAAATCGTTCCTGGCAAAATTTCATTAACCAACACATAAAATTTTCTATCCACTACGCCAGAAATTGTTTTAAAAACACCTGCATCTCCAGTTAAAAATTGGTAGGCCAGATTTTTTTCTTGTGTAAAATAACTGTGTGCAAAATAGCCTTCATCAGTTGGTTTTGGTTTATAATTATAAAATCCAACTGTTTGATTTTTTGCAGCAACCTCAATAATATTTTTTTGTTGCATTTTTTTATTTACAGTAATTGCCGATTCAATTCCCGGGTTTATAATTACTGGTTTTTCTGCAGGAGGCTCTGGAACAGTCACTGGTATTGGCTTCATTTCCCCTACAATTATTTTTGCACCATATTTTGCAGCGTCTAATTCGTTCGGATTTGGAATAGTATCATAAGCAATTGCCTGATATGCTGCAGTAGTAAACAAAACTTTTTCATTGATTAAAAATCCAATCGTTAAAGGCTTACCTTCAGGTACATAATCTTCATTGAGGTCATTCCATTTTTTTAGGGTGTCGATATTTATTTTATTGTACCGTTGACTAATCCTTGATAAATTATCGCCTGATTTAAAAATATAATACACCGGTTGAAATTTTCCTGCCCTAGATTTTTGTACAAAATTATTTTTGGTTAATGGGATTTTTATAAGGTCTCCTTTTTCAATAGTAGCATTTACAGAAAAGGCATTGTATTGTGCTAAAACAGCAACAGGAACATCATATTGAATAGCAAAACTTTTTAATGGTATGCTTCCACTACTTACCCGATTGATATAAAAATTAGCTCCGCTGCCCATCACTACCAATCGGTCTTGTGCCAACGCAGTAATAGAAATGAAACAGACAAAAAAAGAACCCAAAAATTTCATACGCAACAATCTAATATTATTGTAAAATTAATCTTTTAGTATACGCCATTCAGCAGGATAATAATTATTAATCCTATTGGGCAAAACTTTCACCCAACCCAATGACAATCCGCCAAATTGCACCAAATTCCATCCAATTATCCCTGAAAATACAAATTCTTTTCGCCTTAAATACTGCAAAGCTGCGTCTAAAGGAAGTTCTATAACAGGATAACCCGCTAATAGTATTGGACTTAATGCCAACTCATGCGATGGCACAACATCTTTTCCCTTTAAGCTGGCGAGTTCAATACCTGCTTTTTTAATGTATAATTGGCTGGCTAAAATACCAATATCCGTCATCCATTCTTCTGGAATTGCCCTAATTGCTCCAGACTGATTAAAAAAAGACAGTCCTGGCATTAAAGGAATCGTATCAATAATTTGTTGCTGTTCTGTTTTAGATGCCATTTGAATAGCATTTGCTTTGTAGCGTTTATTTTCTGTTGACGCTAACTTTTGAAACACTGCTAAAAAAAATCCTTCGCCTTTTACTAGGTTGGGATAAAATCGATAGCCAGCCGCTTTCGTATTTGTAGATTGGGTTGAAACAATGCCCCAATTGGGGTGTATTGATAGGCTGATGCTCTTCATATCCATTGAATCAACCAACCAATCACAAATCGTTTCATCTTCTTCCATTGAATAAGAACAAGTAGCAT
>Ga0114970_10001108_pt1 | contig 20234 bp, 15 predicted proteins | sample M_140205_XF_Meta_FD_87030 | JGI IMG/M metagenome (GOLD analysis project Ga0114970, IMG submission 87030) | Freshwater microbial communities from Lake Montjoie, Canada to study carbon cycling - M_140205_XF_MetaG | ecosystem: Environmental > Aquatic > Freshwater > Lake | place: Lake Montjoie... | reverse complement strand
TCGGACGCAGCCCCTCCTGAATGCGGGCGAACAGCGCTTCGAAGACCGCGCCGCGGTGTGGCAGCATCGGCGCCAGCATTGCCTCGAGCACTTCGCGGCGCACCTCGGTGGGTCCGGGCAGGAAGAACGTACCGACGTCGGACATGGGGCGCCTTACCTCGACGAAGCCGGTTGGAAGAGCAAGGGATACAAGGCGGCGAAGCTGTCGGCTTCGGCATCGGCCACCGCCACCACGTTCTCGCGGCGCGCGACGCCGGTGTAGGCGATGAACTCCGTGACGACACCACGCACGGCTGCATCGGTGGAACCGTCGCCGATCATCACGGTCGGCTTGGCTAGCCCGAGCTGATGGATCGTGAGCGGCTTGCCGCGCTGCGTGGACAGCGGCTGATCGCCATCGAGCAGACTCATGGTGCCGTCGCTGTCACGGGTGAGCGACACGGCGTGCACGCGATCGGTGGGCACGCCCAACTGCAATGCGATCGGCACGATCGCGATACGTAACCCGCCGCTGAGCAGGTGCACCTGACAGCCGGCGCGCTGCAATAGCGTGATGAGTTCCTTCGCGCCCGGTTGCAGCGACTCCCGATACGCCTCGGCCAGCGAGATCAGTTCGCCGGCCGTCGGACGAATGCGCTCGAGGCGCCGGGTGTACACCGCCTCGATCGGGAGTTCTCCGGCCATGGCCTGCGCCGTGAGCGCTTCGCTCTCACGGGCCACGTCGGGGTCGCGTCGCGCGGCCAGCCAGTCGATCCCCTCGATCGCGCAGACCGTGGAGTCGACATCGAAAATGACCGTCTTGAATCGTGGGCGTCGAAGATCGACGGACCGAGCCGTCGTGGTCATGGTGTTCATAGGACGTTGCCTTGCGCCAGCAGACCGAGGGGATCGAATTCGCGCTTGATCGCGTGCATCACGCGCAGCTGGGCAGGGCTGGCCTGCATGGGCAGCCATCGGCGTTTGAGCTTGCCGATGCCGTGCTCGGCAGCCACGGTGCCGCCCATCGCGATCACTTCGCGCAACGTGGCCTCGACCACGCGTTCGATGCGATGTAATTCCTCGGCATTCTGCGCGATGAAATTCTGATGCGGATGGCCGTTACCGGCGTGTCCGTACGCGATGCCCGACGTGACGCCGGCGTCGGTGGCAAAGCGCCGCGCGAGATGCAGGGCGTCGGCGAGTCGCGGATACGGGACGGCCCAGTCGGTGCTGACTTTGCGGCCGCCGTATGGTCGCCGAGCGGCGCCGCGTTCGTTCATCGTGGCCGGCACGGCATGGCGCAGATGTCGCGCCTCGCGCAGGGCTGTGGCCGAATCGTACACGCGAATATCGGCGCTGAGGGCCACGTGCGCGTCGGCGAGTTCGAGCCATGCTTCGAGGGGCAGTTCGTCATCGGGCGTCGCTTCATCGGCGCCGGTCTCCTCGACATACACCATGGCCGTGGCGCTGGTGGCCCACCCCGTGCTGCCTTCCGCCGCGCGCGCGATGTCCATGGCGCCCTGATCGAAGAACTCCAGACAGCGTGGATGCACGGCGGTGGAACGGCGTGCCGACACGACGAACGCGAGGGCATCGGCTTCCCGTTCGAACGGCACCATGAGCCCAAGCACCTGCGCGGGGAGCGCGTGCAGCGCGAGCTCCGCTTCTACCACCACACCGAGCGTGCCTTCACTCCCGACGAACCAATCGACCGGGTCGTGCGCGATCGGATAGCCCACGGTGTTCTTCTCCAACTGCGGACGACGCAGGTCGAGCCGCTCTCCGCTGGCCAGCAGCACCGTGATTGCCCGGACATGCGGACGCGTGGCGCCGTAGCGCAACGAGCGGGCGCCGGAGGCGTTGCAGGCGATCGCGCCACCGATGGTGGATTCTTCTTCGCTGGTGGGATCGGGCGTAAAGAGCAGTCCGGCCGCTTCAGCGGCCCGGCGCACATCCGCCACGATCGCGCCCGCCCCCACGCGAATGGTGCGCGTATCGGTGTTCACGTCGCCGATCGTCTCCAGTCCACGCAACGACAACAGGAGTCCGTGGTCGGTAATGGAGGCGCCGGTCGTACTCGACTGCCATCCGGCGGCGGTGACCGCCGTGCGCGTCGAGGTGGCCTCGCGCAGCAGCTCGGCGACTTCGTCAATGCTGGTCGGACGCGCCACGGCATCGGGAATCATTTCGAGTCCCGAGGCGTCGCGCGCAAACGCCCGACGGATGTCGAGGTCGACGGTCGTGAGATCGCTGGCGACACTCATCGATGCGCTCGCCTACTCAGCGCCGAAGTGCGCCACGCTGGCCGTCAGCACGTCGGGCAGTTCGAGCAGCGCTTTGCGTGTGTCCTCGCTGACCGTGCCGTCGACGGAGATCGCCGCCAGGGCATCGCCGCCCTGCGCCAACCGCGCCTGGTGATACTCAGCGATGTTGACCTTGCGTTCACCCAGTAGCGTGCCGACGCGTCCGATGACGCCGGGCACGTCGTGATTCGTGAGAATGAGCAGCGTCTGTCGTGGATTGACATCGACGTGGAACTGCCCGATGCGCGTGAGACGTGGCGTGCCGTCTTCCGGCGCCACACCGGCCACCGCCAGCTGCTGCATGCCGCCGGCGAGTGCCACTTCGATGGCGCGCGGGTGTCCGAGCTCGCTGGATTCCCCGACGGACAGTTCGAGGCCACGGGCGTCGGCGAGGCTGCGGGCGTTGACGAGATTGAGGCGATCCGTTTCGATCACGCCTTCCAGCACACCCGCGGCCGCGGCCGCGAGCAGCGGACCGGCACCATGGGCGAGGTCGGGGCCGATGCGCAGCGTCAACCGCCGTACGGCGCGCATGCCCTGATCGGCCAGCACGGCTCGCGCCACGGCCGCGGCGCGACGCGCGACGAGCATGGCGGGCTGCAAGCCTGCCCACTCGCCCGACCCGCCGGCGACGTTGATCGATTTCGAGAGGTCGTTGTGCAGCAGCGCATCGCGCACGGCGAGACAGACATTGCGCGACACATTGCGCTGCGCTTCGACCGTGTTGGCGCCAAGGTGCGGCGTGAGCAGGAGATTAGGCGCCGTGCGCAGCGGTGAATCGCTGGCAAGCGGCTCGGCGGTGAACACGTCGAGTACGGCGCCGCGCAGCTGATCGGCGTCGAGCGCCGCCAGCAGCGCCGTTTCGTCGACGATGCCGCCGCGCGCCATGTTGACTACGACCGAGCGGGCCGGGAGGCGCCCCAGTTCGCGCTTGCCGATCATGCCGCGCGTTTCGTCGTTGAGCGGCACGTGCATCGTGAGGATGTTGCTCTCTCCGATGAGCGCATCGAGCGAGGCGGCGCGACGCACGCGCAGGGCGGTGAACCGTTCGTCGGCGATATAGGGATCGAACGCCACCACCGTCATGCCGAAGGCATGCGCCCGCATGGCGACTTCGCTGCCGATGCGACCGAGGCCGACAATGCCGAGCGTCTTTCCCTTGAGTTCGCGTCCCATGAGCTTGGAGCGATCCCATACACCGTTCTGCATCGAGAGCGCGGCGGCGGGCAGCTGCCGCAGCAGCCCGATCACGGTGCCGAAGAAGAGCTCGGCCACGGCGACCGTGTTGCCGGCTGGGGCGTTGATGATTGCCACGCCAAGTGCCGTGGCGACATCGAGCGCGATGTTGTCGACGCCGACGCCGGCGCGCCCGACGACCCGCAGCTTGGTGGCGGCGCGCAGCAGCTCGGCGGAGATCCGTGTGGCGCTGCGTCCGACGATGGCGTCGTAGTCGCCGATGCGCTGCAGCAGCTCATCCTTCGGCAGCGTAGGGACTTCATCAACGAGCAGCTCGGGCTCGGCCGTCAGCAGGGCGAGTCCTTCCGGATCGACATCATCGGTGACGAGAACGCGATATGCCATGAGTGCACACGAAAGAAGGCACCGCGTGGTGCGCTGCCCGGGAGAGGCATCACGCGACGCGAAGAAGATGCAGCAGGAATTGGATACAGCGGGGGGACGAACAGCGACGTGCGGACTGGCGGGGTCCTAACCGGATCAACCCCCCGCGATTCGGATCAGGTCCCGAAGTCGTTCCGGCCAAGCGTGTGGCGCAGCATGTCACGCAGTGAGACGAGCAGGTCGTCGCGCGCGACCGGGGAGTCGTCCCGGACATGCAGTTCCACGCCATCGGCGATCGGCACGTGCCGCCAGGTGGCCACGCCATTTTGCTTCGGCGCACTGGAATCCATCTGCAGCGTCAGCGCCGGCGCGAGCGAGACGGCGACGCGCCGCTCGAGCGCATCGCCGGTGACGTCCCGCATTTCCTTCTTGATGGCGTCCAGCGTCTGCCCTTCGCGCTGGCGAATCTTGATGGCGAGCAGTTGCAGCAGATGCCGATAGCCGTACGTGGCGGCCGTTCCAGCGCCTTCCGGCCGATCGAGCAGGCCATTCGCGACATAGAAGCGTACGGCGCGTGCGCTGGGCATGGCCCTCGCCGACGCATTGGTCGGCTTCATTCCGGCAGAATCCACCAGAGCAGCGGCATGGGCCGCGAGCCCGCGGGCATTCCACGGAGCATTCCGCGCGTGAGCGCGAAGAAGAGGGACGGGAGACTCGGCCATGGCGAGGGCAATATACGCTGGTTCGAGGCCGTGTGCTCACGCAACTGCTGGCGCGACTGCTGTACGGCGGAGCGTTACTCTCGCCCGGTCGGCGTGAAGGCGGAACCGACGCCGACCGTCGCGGCAAATTGGGCGATCGTGGCGAGGTCAACCGGCTTTTCCAGGAAGTGCAGTGCACCCAAGCGGAGCGACGCTTGACGGTTCGAATCGTCGGGGTACGCGGTGAGCACCAGCACCATGGCGTCGGGCGAGAGCATGCCGGCGAGAGCCATCACCTGCAATCCGCCGTCGCGCTTGCCGCCTAACCGGAGGTCGGTCACCACGAGATCGAAGCGCTGAGTGCGCAGGCGCTCAAGGGCTTCCGGGAGCAGTTCCGCCGAGCTGACCGCGTTGCCCTCAACCTCGAACAGCTCGACGAGGACATCGCGGATGGACTGCTCATCTTCGACGATGAGGACCGACTTGTTGATGCTGAGCGGCATAATCATACGGGCTCGCAGGGCGAGAAGCGGGCCGTTCGCGGTGGGTTGAGTACAAACCCTTTGAGGGCAATGGTTTAGTGGAATTTTCTCTCACAAGACTGCTTGCCGCTGCCGTCGGAAATCCGGTCGTATTCCGTGATTGCTGTCCGATTTTCGGTCGATCGAATCCGGTCGGTTTCGTGTGCTCAGCCGACGTCGGCGGGGTAGCGCTTGAGTTTTTCGAGCAGGGTTGAGCGGGCGATCCCGAGGAGACGCGACGCGTGGGTGCGGTTTCCGCCACTGGCGGCCAGTGCCTCACGGATGACCTCACGTTCGGCCTGCTCCAGCGTGCGGGGTTGGTACGGTATGGCCGGCTGTGGCGCGGTCGGGGTCTCGGGCTGTACCAGACCGAGGTGCGTGGGCTCGATGGGCCGACCTTGGGCCAAGATCGCGGCGCGCCAGATCGTGTTCTTGAGTTCGCGGATATTGCCCGGCCACCGGTAACTCGCGAGGGCGTCTTCGGCTTCGTTCGTGAGCGAACTGCCCTTCGGCAACATCGCCATGGCCATCGTCAGAATCTCGTCCTGACGCTGACGGAGGGGCGGCAAGGTGATCGTGAGGACCTGCAATCGGTAGTAGAGGTCGGCTCGAAAGCGCTTGTCGGCCACGGCGTCGGCCAGCGACAGGTGGGTGGCCACCACGACCCGGGCCGACGACCGGAGCAGCGTGGTGCCGCCCAAGCGCCGGAAGCTGCGCTCTTCGAGAACCTTGAGCAGTCGTGGTTGGACTTCGGGGCTCAGTTCGGCGATTTCATCGAGAAAGACGGTGCCGTCGCCGGCCACTTCCAGCAGGCCGCGCTTGGCCTGCCGAGCGTCGGTGAAGGCTCCCCGTTCGTGCCCGAACAATTCGCTTTCAAAGAACGTGGCGGAGAGCGATGCGCAGTTGATCTCGACAAACGGCGAGTGATTCCGCACCGAGCGATCGTGAATTTGTCGCGCGATGTACCCCTTCCCGGTGCCGGTTTCCCCCTGCAGGAGGATCGGGGCGTCGGGATTGCGCGCGGCGAGATCGATCAGGTCGGAGACCGTCGGGGCCATGGCGGGTGGGGTCGCATCGGTCCGTCCTTGGGCGCGCAGCACCGCTACTTCCTGTCGGAGGCGGCCACGTTCCGCCGCGCGGGTGACGGCGGCCGCCAACAGTTCGAGATCCACCGGCTTTTCCAGCAGGTCCGCTGCCCCGTGCTGCATGGCGGCGACGGCGGTGCGCACGTCGGCGTACCCCGTGAGCACGATGACGGCGAGGTCGGGATCGTCGGCGCGCAGCGCTTCGAGGGCCCGGACGCCGTCGGCGTCGGGGAGGCGCAGATCGAGCAGCACCACATCGGGGGCGTGCTCAGCGGCCAGCCGCCGCCCTTCGGTGGCGGTGGACGCGCCGCGCGCGGTATAGCCGAACGTCTCGAAGAATTCGACCAACGTCGAGCGGACGGTTTCGTCGTCGTCGATGACGAGGAGCGACAACGTCACGTGGCCGCCGTTGGGGGAAGCGTGAGGGTGAGGGTGGTGCCGGCTTCGGGGACGCTGTCGATGCTGATGGTGCCGCCATGTTCGTCCATGATGCGCTGGCAGAGCGCGAGGCCGATGCCGGTGCCCCCCGTCTTGGTCGAGTAGAAGAACTCGAAGACGTGCGGGAGGACGTCGGGTGGGATGGCCGGGCCGCCATTGGACAGGCGGCAGCGCCATCCACCCACCGGCGAGACTTGTGAGATCAGCACCAGTTCCGAGCCGTCCGGCGCGGCGTCGCAGGCGTTCACGAAGATGTTTCGGCAGACTTGGCCGAGCTGCTCGAGGTCGATCAGGCTGCGCACCGGATGCTCCGGTCGCGCTCGACGGATCGTGAGCTGCCGAGTTTCGAGCCGGGCCTTTTCGCCCTCGAGAATGTCGTCCCAGACCGTTTCCGGATCGGCGGGCACGAGATGCGCCGCGTTGGGACGACCGAACTCGAGGAGCGACGTCACCATGCGGTTGAGTCGCTCGACCTCGCGCAGGATACGCCCCACGTTTTTTTCGACGACCGGGTCTTCCTTGGCGCGCACGCGTAGCAGCTGCGCGGCCGAGGAGATGCCGAAGAGCGGATTGCGGAGCTCATGGGCGACACCGGCCGCGACCTCGCCGATCGCTTCGAGCCGGCGCTTCGACTCGACCCGTCGAACGAGCCAGGCACGCTCGATGGCTACGGCCGTCTGTGCCGCGATCACGGCCAACACGCGTTCCGCTTCTTCGAGCGCCTGTTCGGACTCGATGGGTTCGGCGTAGAGGGTGATGGCCCCGAGCACGCCTTCGCCGGTGATCAGCGGGGCGGTGATTTCGAGTCCGACGTTGGTGGACTGTCGGGCGACGTCGCCGGTGGCCAGCGCATCGAGCCAGGTGCGGAGCAGCCGGGCCTCGAGCTGCGGGCTGCTGTGCGCGTCGTAGCCTTGCCGGTGGGTGATACGGAATTCGGCGGTATCGTCGTCGGCCAGGGCGATGACGAAGCCGGTGGAGGGGACGGCGCGCAGCAGCTGGTGCGCGACCTCTTCGTAAACGCGATCGAGCGAGATCGCTTCGGCGAGGGCGATGCCGGTGTTGATGAGCGCTTCGCGCGAGCGGTGGCTCGGCGTGATGTCCACGGTGGAAAAGACAAAGCCGGAGACCTGCTGGCCGTCGTCGATCGCGGTGACCTGCATGAGGAAGACGCGTTCCTCGTTGGGCGAGCTGCAGGGGAACTCCCAGCGCACCACCGAAACGCGCCTTTCGCGCAGGAGCGCCATGGCCCGTTCGATCTGCTCGCGCGACGGGTCGTCGGAGACGCTGTCGAAGACGGAACGCCCGAGCACCGCCTGTTCGGCGGCGATGCCGGGCGCTCCGTTGTCCGTGGCGAATTTGGACCAGGCGCTGTTTGCCGACGTGATGCGTCCGTCGAGATCGACGGACCAAACGGTCAGCGGCAGCGCGTCGAGCAGCCGCCGCGCGAACGGCGGCTGCTCGTCGGGCGGCATCACCGGCGCGACGCGCTCTTCTTGGCGGGCTTGACGGCCTTCTTGACAGCCTTCGCCGGCGCCTTCTTGGCCGCCTTGTGGGGAGCGGCTTTCGTGGGGGCCTTCTTGACGGCCTTGACGGGCGCCTTCTTGACGGGCGCCTTCTTGACGGGCGCCTTCTTGACGGGCGCCTTCTTGACGGGCGCCTTCTTGACGGGCGCCTTCTTGACGGGCGCCTTCTTGACGGGCGCCTTGCTCACGGTCTTGGCGGGCGCCTTCTTGGCAGGCGCTTTTTTGACGGGCGCTTTCTTCGCGACGGCCTTCTTGACGGCCTTGGCGGGCGCCTTTTTGGCCGGTGCCTTGGCCGGTGCCTTTGCCGCCACCTTCTTGGCGGGCGCTTTCGGAGCAGGCTTGGCCGGGGCCTTGGGGGCTGGCTTGGCTGCCGGAGCAGGCGCTTCGACCTTGGGCGCCTTCGGAGCCTTGGGCGCCTTCGGAGCCTTCGTCGGCGCTGACGCGGGGGCTTCGTGCGCGAGGTCGGCCTCGTCGTCCAGGAGTTCGTCGTTCTCGTCGCTCTCCTCGATGATCACCGGCACGGGCACCTTGGATTCTGGCTTGGGCGCCTTCGACTTCGGGGCCGGCTTCGGCGCACCCGGATTCTTGGGCGGACGGCCAGGGCCACGACGCACGGGACGACTGAAGATGTCGTCTTCGTCGTCTTCGTCCTCGATCAGCTCGTCCTCGAAGCTGTCGCCTTCGTCATCGTCGTCGTCGTCCTCCTCGTCATCGTCGTCGGCACTGTCCCAGAGGGAATCGCCGCCTTCGGACGGAAGGCCGTAGCCATCCTCCTCGTCTTCGTCGTACGACGAGCGGCCGTAGCCCACATCATCCATGTCATCATCCATCAGATGGAGCTTCCCAATCTCGTCGCCACGCGGCATGACGCCTCCTCTCCTCGGAAAAGTTCGAACCTGGTCGTCGTCCGCAGCGGCTTGTCCACCGGCTGCGGCAACGCCGCTCGTGATACCCACGACTTCGTGTGCTGCTGATTAGCACGACCAAGTACATACAAAAAGCGTGGGAGTCAAGCGTTCGGCTTACTTCACCCGCGGAATTCCTTCCACGGTGCCCGCGTGCACCACTGCATGCAGGGCATCGTAGATGCGTGGTTCGAGGAGTCGACCGGCCTGAAGGCGGAGGTAATCGAGCGTCGCGGTGGCCGTCATCGGCTCCCGATAGGCCCGTTGGGAGGTGAGCGCGTCAAAGGCATCGGCGGCGGTGAGAATCCGTCCGCCGATGGTGATGTCGTCGGCGACACGCCCGAACGGATAGCCGCCGCCGTCCCAATGCTCGTGATGGTCGCGGATGTACAGCAGGGCGTCGCCGAGGTGGTGCAGCGGCGACAGGATGTCGAGGCCGATCAGCACGTGATCCTTGACGTGGGCGAATTCGTCGTGGGTGAGGGGCCCTGGCTTGTTCAGGACCGCTTCGCGAATCCCGATCTTGCCGACATCGTGCAGGCGTCCGGCGGTGTGAATCCCTTCGACGGTGAGGGTGTCCAGCTCGAGGTGCACGGCGATTGCGGCGGCGATTTCCGCCACCCGTTGCGAGTGACCACGCAGGTACAGGTCTTTCGCTTCCATGGCGTTGATCAGCGTTTCGGCGACACTGATACTCATCGCGCGCAGCGCGCCCTTCTCGCGCTCCAGCTGAACCGTGCGCAGCGCCACTTCTTCGCGGATGAGGCGATCGACCGCCCGCCGTTCCACGCTGCGGATGCGGCGCATCATGGCGCGTTCGACGGACGCCTGGAGATCGGGAAGCTCGACGGGCTTCGTGAGGTAGTCGAACGCCCCGCTGGTGAGGGCCTCGGTGGCGCTGGTGGCGTCATTGACGGCGGTCAGCATGATGATGCCGAGATCCGTGTCCAGTGCCAGGGCGCGCGGGACCACGTCGAGGCCGCTGACCCCGGGCATCCGGAGATCGCAGAGCATGAGCGAGAAGCGGCTGTGGGCCAGGATCTCGAGCGCAGCCGCGCCGGAGTCGGCCACTTCCACCTCGAAGCCGCGGGTGCGGAGAAAGCGACTGAGCGCGAGCCGGATCGTGGCCTCATCATCGACCACGAGAATCCGGCGCATCGAATCCTGAGCGAGGGCGGCGCCGGCGGCTTCGATTGCCAGGATCGGATCGTGGTCCGGAAGACTGGTCATAGTCGGTCAGGAGGTACGGCGGGGAGCGCAATGGTGACGGTCGACCCGACATCGAGCTCGGACTCGACACTGATCGTCCCGCCGTGCGCGTGAATGATACCGTAGCTGACGCTGAGGCCGAGCCCCGTGCCGCCGCCGTCCGGCTTGGTGGTGTAGAACGGTTCGAAGATGCGTCGCCGCACTTCCGCGGTCATGCCGACGCCCGTATCGACCGCCGTGATGACGACGTGGTCTTCGCTGTGGCTGGTGCGGATGATCAGCCGCCGCTCATCGCGGCCGAGGACCGCATGCTCCGCGTTGCCGATCACGTTGAGGAGGACTTGTTGGAGCTTCTGCGAGTCGCCGCTGATGCGTGGCGCGGTGGGATCCAGTTGCAGGTCGACCTGGACGCCGGCGCTGCGGAGACGGTACGCGCGGAGGCGCACCGTCTGTTCGATCAGGTCGTTGATGTCGAGCGGACCGGTGCCCTGCTTCGTTTCCCGCGCGAACAACAGCAAATCGTGGATCACGGTCTTGGCGCGGTCGCTCTCCTGCTTGATCAGCCGGACCGAGTCGCGTTGGTCTTCACCAAGCTCCTCTTCCAGAAGGAGCTGCGCAAAGGCTGAGATGCCGGTGAGCGGATTGTTGATTTCGTGCGCGACGCCCGCCACGAGTTCGCCGAGCGCGATCATCTTCTCCGTGTGGCGGAGCTGTTCCTCGAGGTGTCGATCGAGACTGAGGTTGCGCACGCTCACGACCTGTCCGAGGAGCTCGCCGTCGTGTCCGGTGAGCGGGCTGATCGTGACGGCGGCGGGGAACTCATCGCCATCGCGCCGGCGGTGGACGTCGTGCGACAGGCGCACCCCGGGTTCGCGTAGGCCATCGGCCTCGCGCATGCCCTCTTGGGTGTCCTGCCGAACGACGAGTTGATCGAACTGCATTTCCATGAGCTCAACTTGCGACCATTCATACTCACGTGCGGCGGCCGGATTGGCGTAGCGCACGCCCACGCGATCGAGAATGAAGATGGGGTGGTCGATGGTGGTAAGCGCGGTGGCGAGCAGCTGCTCGCGTTCGCGGGCCAAGCGCTCTTCTTCGTCGAGCAGCAGGGCGTCGAGGGCGAGGGCGAGCGAGGCGGACAGCCGCTCCAGGGCGATGCGATCGCGCTGCCGCAGGGGCGCGGCATGCGGCGCCGTGACGAGCAGAATGCCAATGCTGCGGTCGCGCGCGGCGAGCGGAATGGCCAGCGCCCATTCGTTGGGAAGCGATGCGGCGACACTGGCCGGAGCGACATCGCGGAGGCTGGTCAATTCGGTGGGACGGCCGTCCGGTGCGATGTCTTTCACGCTGTTGGAGCCAGCCGGCCGCTGCCCCTTGAAGACATCGAGCGTCCCACTGGTGGCCACGTATTCGATGAGTCCATCGCGGGCACGGGCCACGCCGATGGCCTTGCCGATCGAGGGGACGAACCGGTCGAGCACCTGCAGCAATTCGGTCGCGCCATCGGCCAGCGTGTGGGCCTGCAGCGTGACTCTGGCCAGTTCCGCGGCGCTTTCGGCGCGCTGGCGCTGAATGTCCTGGAGCGCGAACAGGCGCGCCGTTTCCACAGCGCTGCCGGCGTGGCGCGCGATGATGGTCAGCAGGTCGATGTCCTGTGGCGCAAAGGCGTCTCGCGTTGCGCCAAACAGCCGGATCACGCCAGCGCTGCGTTGCCCGAAACGCACGGCGGCGCAGAGCTCCATCGTGCTGCGGGCTACGCCGGGCCCGGCGGCGAGATGCGACGCCCAGCGTGGGATGCCGGTTTGGGCGGTGCGATGGACGAGCGGCTCATCGGCTGCGAGAGTGACCGGATCCGTCGAGATGATGCGACCGGCCTCCATATGCAGGACGCGCTGCAATCCCTCGGAGCCGAGGGCAAGGACGTCGATCACCTCGCACGGAATCACAAGGTGCACGGCTTCGGCGATCGCTTGCGGCAGACTTTCTTCGCTGGTGAGCTGCGTGAGCTGCTGCTGGGCGCGCGCCAGCAGGGCGAAGCGATCGGCACGGCGTTCGAGCTCGCCCAACTGCAGCGTGTTGCGGAGGGCGAGGGTGACCTGCGTGGCCAGGTTCGTCAGCAGCTCCCGTTTATCGTCGTCAAAGCGTCGCGCGCCGAGGTAGCGGATCGCCAGGACGCCATGGACCCGTTCGTCCAGCACCAGCGGCAGCAGGGCGAGCGAAAACACGCCGGCCTCGACCAGGGCCTGGCCGATGTCGTCGAGATTGGACTCCGTGCGGAGGTCCTCGATGAACATCGGGGTGGCGTTGAGCGGCGGTTCGCCCAATCGCGTGCGCCAGAAGGCGCCTTCCATGCGATCACGCGGGAAGCTGGCCACCCCCCACTGATGCTCGACGCGCGCGGTCTTGAGCTGCGGATCGGCCGCGTACACGGCGAAACCGTCCGCCAGCAGCTCCTGGGCGAGGATGTCGGTCAGCGCGCGATAGAGCGCGTCGGGCGTGGTGGCGTTGGCCAGCGAGCGGGCGGCCTTGACCAGGATGGCGTTTCTGCCCGCGCCGCGTGCGGCATCTTCGGCACGGGCGCGTGCGTCGTCGGCGGCTTGCTCGGCCTGATGCACGAGCGCTCGGGTTCGCATCACGAGGGCGCCGTGTGCGGCGAGATAGCCGAGCAGGGCCACATCATCGGCGTCGAAGCGGGCGTCGTGGTGATTGATGCCGATCAGCAGTCCCCGCACGCGCTCGTCGAGCATGATGGGCGTGGCCACCAGCTGGCGCATCTCGATCGGGAATTGCCGCCCCTCGCTGCTCTGCTTCGGCGCCGTGTCGCCGTTGTCGCCGTTGTCGCAGGCGGCCGTGCCCGACAGCAGCACCTGGCGACAGAGGGGCGGCAAGGTGTCGAGGGTGAACAGGTGACCGCGGCATACCTCGGTGATCCCGCTCGGCGCCGCCACGCGGTAGCCGTCGGGCTCGACCTCAAGCACACAGCTCCCCTCCATGCCGATCAACGCCTGCGCGGCGCCGGCGAGGCGCTGGTAGGTGGCACCGGCGGTGCTCGCGCCGTCCGATAGATCACGGACGAAGCGCGTGAGGGCGTCGGTGAGGCTGCCTGGCTTCACCTCGTGTGGCGCGACGGGCGGGGTGTCCGGCGAAAGGCGTGTCACGACGTGGACTGGCTCCGCGGAGCGCTCCGCGACAACGACGAATGATGGTCGATCTTGACCGGAGCACCGTACCACTTTTCGGGGGTCACGGCAATCGGTGACCAGAGATGGGTCGCACCGCGCTGCACGGACGCGTCAGTTGGGGCGACGCGCGTCGTCGGTGGCTCGGTCGATTTCGGCGCGGTGCATGTCGTAGTCGGGCAACCGCGTGGCGAGTTCCGGTTCGAGCGCCTTGAGCAGGCGCTGGTCGAAGCGCTTGGCCGCGGCGTTGTCGCCGGACATGCGGGCGGCGCGGGCGGCCAGGAGCAGGCCAAGCAGGTTGTTGGGCGTGGCCTGCAGGATCGTGTCGGCCTGTGCCTTGGCGACTATTGGGGCGTTGGTGACCTCGGCAATGCGGCCGAAATGATAGCGCTCGTCGGCGGTCGGCCCCTCGAGCATCTCGTGCGAGGCCATCGCCATCGGCGCGAAGAAGGCGACCGAGTCGACCTTCCCCCCCTCGGCGTACTCCATGATGCGCGTGTAGAGCCGGTTTGCCCGCTCGCTGGGCGAGAGGTTGGCGATGTTCGGTGGGGCGCCTCCGCCCCCGCCTCCGTCTCCGCCTTGCGCGATCGGCGCGGCGCTGGCGCCATCCACGGCTTGGGTGGGGAGTGAGTTGGCCGATCCATCGATGCCGGAGCCCTTGGCGGCGCCGAAGTTCTTGCCCGCAACCATGGCCACCAGCGCCAGCAGGGCCACGAACGCAACGCCCCAGGGGAGTATGGCCCCCGCGCCACCCGAGGCGGCCGGCGTACGCGTGAGCGGCAGCCCCTGCCCGACCGGGGTGCCACAGCGATGACAGAAGCGGGCACCGGCGGACATGGCCGCGCCACAGGCGGCGCAGAACCCCGCGCTGCCGGAAGGGGACGGGCCCCCGGAAAGATTCGATGAAGTCATGAGCGGTAAAAAATACTACAATACGACACGCGTGTACTCCTCCTTTCTTGACGAATCGTGCCGATTCATAGTCGTTCCCTCGTTCCTCCCGTCCTGACGGGCGCCACCGCCAACGACATCCTCGAGTTGGCGGAGGCGCACCAAGTGCGTTTTCTGCGCCTGCAATTCACGGACATTCTGGGCGTCATCAAGAACGTCGAGATTCCGTCGTCGCAGTTCAGGAAGGCGCTGCAGGGCGACATCATGTTCGACGGGTCGAGTATCGAAGGCTTCGTGCGGGTCGAGGAGTCCGACATGCTGCTGGCCCCCGACCTCACCACGTTCCAGATCTTTCCCTGGGGGGAGCCGTCGGCGCGCGTGGGGCGCGTGATCTGCGACGTGAACCGTCCCGACGGCACGCCGTTCGAGGGTGATCCGCGGTACGTGCTCAAGCGTCAGGTGGCGCGCGCGGCCGAGTTGGGCTTCGTGATGAACGCTGGCATGGAGGCGGAGTTCTTTCTGTTCAAGCCGACGGAGGACGGACGTCCGGCCACTGATACCCACGACGTGGGTGGGTACTTCGATCTGGCGCCGATGGACCTTGGCGAGGAAGCGCGCCGGGCGATCGTAGACACGCTCGAGCAGATGGGATTTGAAGTGGAGGCGTCGCATCACGAGGTGGCACACGGGCAACATGAGATCGACTTCCGGTACGCCGATGCGCTGCGCACGGCCGACAACATCGCGACGTTCCGCTTCGTGGTGAAGCAGGTGGCGCGGCAGTTCAAGTTGATTGCGTCGTTCATGCCGAAGCCGGTGTTCGGGCAGAACGGCAGCGGCATGCATACGCACCAGTCGTTGTTCACGGCGGGACAGAACGCGTTCTGGGATCCGCAGCGTGAGTGGGAGTTGAGCCTGACGGCGCTCCACTACATCGGCGGCTTGCTGAAGCATGCCCGCGCCTTGTGCGCGGTGACGAATCCCCTGGTGAATTCCTACAAGCGTCTTGTTCCGGGATTCGAGGCGCCGGTGAACGTGGCGTGGAGCATGCGTAACCGTTCGCCGATGATCCGTGTGCCGGAGCGCCGTGGCATGGGGACCCGTCTGGAATTGCGCACGCCGGATCCGAGTGCGAACCCGTATCTTGCGCTCACCGCCATGCTGGCCGCCGGTCTGGATGGCATCGAGACGCGGGCGGATTGGCGTGAACCGGTGAACACGAATATCTGGGAGATGTCGTTTCGCGAGCGTCGTCGGTTGCGGCTGGACGACTTGCCGCAGGATCTCAGCGAAGCGTGCGACGAGTTGGAGAAGAACGACGTGATGCGGGCCGCGCTGGGCGAACACATTACCGAGCAGTTTCTGGCGGCGAAGCGCTCCGAGTGGCGCGAGTATAACCAGCAGGTGAGTGCGTGGGAGCTCGAACGCTACTTGGCGAAGTACTGAGCTTTTTTCTTTGGGAGACGTGATGAGCGTTCGTTCGTTGTTCGCGCGGGCCGATGAGGTGTTGGCGCAGCGCTATCCGTTTGTGCTGCCCGCCCTGGGGTATGACACGAAGGCCATCGAGCCGGCGATTGATGCGCAGACCATGATGATTCACCACGACCGCCATCATGCGGCGTACGTGACGAATCTGAACAAAGCGCTGGAGGCATTTCCCGATCTCCACCAGTACACGCTCGGCGAGCTGCTGATGGGGCTGCGGAAGTGGCCGGCGGCGGTGCAGTCGGCGATTCGCAACAATGGCGGCGGTCACGCCAATCATGCGCTGTACTGGGGGCTGCTGGCGCCGGGGAGTGCGACATCGGCCGCGCCAAGCGGCCAGCTGAGCGAGATGATCGTGCGCGATTTCACGACGCTCGACGGGTGCAAGGCGGCGCTCAAGGCGGCCGGGCTGGCGCAGTTCGGCTCGGGGTGGGCGTGGCTAGTGAAGACGGCCACGAGCCGGCTGGTGGTGCGCGGACTCCCGAATCAGGATTCGCCGCTGCTCGAGGGCGAGTTGCCGATCGTCGGTCTCGACGTGTGGGAGCACGCGTACTATCTGAAATATCAGAACCGCCGCGCCGATTATCTCGATGCGCTGCTCGCGCGCATCAACTGGGATGTGGCGGGGGCGCAGTTGAAGCGGTAAACCCACTACCCCGAACTTGGACTCAAAACCCACCACTCACGTGAGTCTCGGGTTTTGAGTCCAAGTTTCGAGTTGTGAGCTCGCTGCTTCGTTATCAGCCGCCGAGTCAGGGTTGAATGGAGCCGGGCCCGTCGCCAGCGCCGCTGGCGGAGGCGGCCGTGACGGCGCTGAAGGCGACGGAGAGGATGGCGAACACGGCCGCCCCAAACGTAAGGCTCCGCTTCCGCGAGAAGGTCCTCGCGCTGATGTCCTGCACCATCGGCCGGGCGATCGCGACGGTGACGCCGGTGGAGATGAACCGTTCGCGCGAGGTGGTGGTGGTTTGCGCGACGGTCATGACCACCGAATCGGCCGTGGCGCGGAGAATGATGCCATCGATCTCACGAACATTCGGCCCCAATGGCCCTGCCATGGCCGCGGTGCCCGCGTCGGTGAGGATGACCCGGCCGTCTCCGGTGATTGGCCCGGCCTGGCCGGCCACGGGGACGTAGGTATAGCACCCCATCAACGACCACGCGGTGAGCGCCAGGACCGGGGCGGCAGTGAAACGACCGGCCACGGAATTCCGTGGCCGGTCGTTCTGTTCTGCAAGGTGCGTGGAGCGGACTACTGGCATGCCGCCGGACGATCCTGCGCCGGCTGCGGGGCCAGCGGATTCTGCTGCCGCTCGTTGTACGAGATCGGGAAGAAGCAGGGCTTGAGGCCGCGGGTGGCGACCCAGCGATCAGCGCGCTCCTGGAAGCGGTAGTGATCATGGAGGCGACGCCCTTGCAGGAACAGCGACACGGCGCGGGAATGCGAGAGTATCGCCCGAGCTGACGGGGATCCGGCCCACACCGGGAGGCCGTCGACGGCACGCAGCGCGTTGATGCGCGTGGTGAATTCGGCGGTGTTTCCGGCGGCGAGCCCGGCTTCGGCAAGGATGAGGAGCATTTCCTTGGCCGAGGTGGCGGTCCAGCCCACGTTGGTGGTGGAGGACAAGCGGCAGCACTCGTCGATGTTCTTGATTGTGGCCGGATCGACCAGACCGGTGACCGGATCGACCAGCTTGATGCCGGCGACGCCGTCGAGCGGGCGTGTGCCGGCGGTGGTGACGTTGACGTAGCGGGAGCCGGCGCGGATTTCGAGACGGGAGTTCATCTCGCCACCGGTGGAGAACCAGCCGCCGTTGTTTTGCGCGACGACGTCGAAGCGATAGCGGAAGCTGTTGGCTCCCATCGCGGTGAGGGCGGCGACGGCATCGGCGTTGGCGCCCGCATCATTGATGAGCGGGTTGGCCGGGAACGCCCGCGGCGCGCGCAGCGAGCCCCAGACGGCCCGCGACCACTTGGCCCGCGCGCGCATGCCCAGAATACGGGCCTGCAGCGGCGTGTTGTTGAGCGCTTGGGCGATAGTGAGGCCCTTGCCGAGGTACGTCGTGGCCGAGTCGAACATGACGCGCATGTTCGCCTCGCCGATCGGTGCGCCGTTCACGGTGCGATCGGAGGTGATGACGAAGTCCTCGTAGCTCTCGCCGATCATCGTGTAGATGGTACCGGCGAGGAAGTACGCTTGGGCGAGGTCGGCGCGGTTGCGCAGCGATCCGGCCTTGTCGTATCCCTCGAGCTTGGGGAGGACGTAATTGGCCATCCAGCGCGCCTGGCTGACGTACGGATACATGCCGTCGGTGTACTCGTTGAGCGGGTCACCGATGTCGCCGACGTCGAGCAGGTTCCAATACTCGCGCGAGCCCACCCAGGTGAGCTCATCGGAGGCGGCGCCGACGGCGCCGGTAATCTGGTTACCGGCGGCGTTGACGGCGCCGTAGAGGCCAGTCACGAGCGAGCCCGCGGCGGCGGAGGCCGTCGCGATGGCGTCTTCGGTGACGGCGTTGGGATTCTTGACTTCGGTGGAGAAGATCTGGCAGGAGGCGAGGGTGATCGCTCCGACGGCCAACGCGGCGCCGCGGAGGCGACGACGCAGGCGTGCCGAATCCCCGATCGAAATTACGTGCTTCATAAGAATGGGGTCCCGGATCAGAAGTTGAGATTGAGCGCGAGAGAGAAGCGGCGCGGGATCGGGAGGCCGAATCCGTCGGTGGCGTTCTGGAAGTTGTCGGCGAGCGTGCCCACCGATCCACGTCCGTTTTCGTTCGATTCCGGGTCCTGGCCCGGGTAGCGCGTCCAGAGGAAGATGTTCCGGCCGGAGAGCGTCAAGCTGGCGTCACGGAAGCCGATCTTCTTGGCCTTGTCGGCGCCGAGGTTGTACGTCACGGCGAGTTCACGCCAGCGCAGGAAGTCACCACTCTGCGCCTGATTGAGCCCGGGCTCGAGCAGGCGGCGATAGGTCGTGATGTATTCGGTGGCCGCGGCGACACGCTGTTCCGGCGTGCTCGCCGGATTCTGCATGACGGACTGGATGTCGGAGAACTCCTTGCGGTTCGAACCGATCGACGGGTGCTGCGAGAGGCGGAAGCCGTCAGTGAGGTTGGAGACGAAGTAGCCCGTGCGGTACTCGAGCGTGGACTGGATCTTCCACCGCTCGCTGATCGTGAGCGTGCCGCCGAACGCACCGGTCCACACCGGGATCGAGGCGCCGACGCGCTGTTCGAACAGGATGCCGCTGCCGTCGTAGTCGGCGAGGAACGGCTGGAGCGTGCTCTGTACCGACGACTGCTGGATATCACGCGGCTGCGCGAAGTAGGCGAGCAGTTCGGCCTTGGTGGCCGGGGTGCCGCGCCCATTGAAGTTGATCGGGAGCTGGTCGGCCGTGTAGCAGGCGATGGGCGTGCCGGCGGCGTTCTTGGCCGGGGCGCTGCCGCAGGCCGGCGCAATGCGCGGCTCGTAGATCGATCCCAGCGGATCGCCTTCCTTCAGGTAGATGCGGTAGCGGGCATAGCCACCCGAGACGCGGATGGGTGGGGCGCCGCCGAGGCTGGTGAGGGTCTGCTTGAGGTAGGCCGCGTTGGCGAAGACTTCGAGCTTGGTGTTACCGCGCTGGATGGCGGTGCTGCGCACGCCGAGTTCGAGGCCGCTCGCGTCGATCGTGCCGATGTTGGTGAGCTGCGCGCTGCGGAAGCCGCCCGACGTGGGGAAGAGGCGGGGCACGAGCGCGTCATTCACGGTGCGCTTCCAGGCGGTGAAGTCGACGGCGACCTTGTTGTTGAACAGACCGGCTTCGAAGCCACCTTCGAGTTCGGTGGAGATTTCCGGGCGGAGGTCGGCGTTGCCGAGCTGCGACGGGAGGAGGCCGGCACCAAGCGACGTGACCTGCGGCGCAAACGTGGTGAACTGATCGAAGGCACCGGGCTGACGGCCGGACTGACCGATGGCGGCACGCACGCGGAACGTGGAGAGCAGCGTGGACGACCAGCCGTTGAGATCCGACGGGACCATGGACAGCGAGGCTTTCGGGTAGAAGACGCCGCCGGCGTTCTTGCCGAACGCGCTGGAGAAGTCATAGCGGCCGCCGACGGTGCCGAACACCCAGTCGCGCCAGCCGATCTGCGTCTGACCGAAGTAGCCACCGTTAACGGTGGTGAGGAACGACTCATTGGCCGAGATGTTCTGGCCACCTGCGCCGACGACTTCGATGCCGGGGCCCGGGAAGAAGGCCGAGGAGCCGGAGTTGGTGGTGGTGCGGTTGTTGAAGACCTGCAGGCCCGCCACGCTGGAGGTGGTGAAGGGGCCGAAGTCGCGGTTGTAGGCGACCTTGCCGTCGAGCGTGAGCACGCGCGTGCCGCCCGAGTACACCTGACGCGATCCGTCGGGGTTGTTCGACGTGAAGAGGTCGACGTTGTAGCCGAACGGCGACAGGCCGAAGTCATTCTG
>Ga0114970_10001107_pt1 | contig 20271 bp, 21 predicted proteins | sample M_140205_XF_Meta_FD_87030 | JGI IMG/M metagenome (GOLD analysis project Ga0114970, IMG submission 87030) | Freshwater microbial communities from Lake Montjoie, Canada to study carbon cycling - M_140205_XF_MetaG | ecosystem: Environmental > Aquatic > Freshwater > Lake | place: Lake Montjoie... | reverse complement strand
TAGCCTACCTCTGGTCGCGTGTTTTCACCGACCAGCACCGTGCTCACTAAAGTGTATATAGTGCGGCAGAAAGCCTCGGGACTTTATCTCCGTATGTGGTTGGTGAAAACACGCAACCACAGGCAGTGAAAGCAATCTGCCTCTGGTCGTGGTGGTGAGCGGAGTCGAACCATCACCGACCAGTAACGTGCTCAATAAAGTATATATAGTGCGGTAGAAAGCCCTGCGTATCCGTCTCCGATATGTGGTTGGTGATGGTTCGACTCCGTCGGAGTCGAACCATCACCAACGAGTAACCTGAAAGATTAGCTTTTGGAAAGTTCAAAACTTTCCAAAAGCTAAAAACAACCATTTATTCCCCAAAATAAACTACATTGGCACTTCATTTTTTATTTACAGAAAAGTTAAAACGAACCACTATTTGAGGTTGGCAGGCAAAATAATACAAAAATTATTGCAGATCACAACCACCTTCTCTCAGCCAAATGAACCAAATTACTATATAACTCTTCATTTCTATTAGCATCGAGCTGCGATTGTATAATAGTTTTTGCGGCATCTAACGAACCACATGTATTTAATGCATCCATAAAGATGGAGAACTGAGAATTGTCTCCATGAAAAAATGTTTTTGCAAAAGCCATACTCTGGTTCAAGTTAATTGCTTTGCGTATATCTTCAATTTTGGTATGGTTCAACATTTCCACGGTACTTTCTTTCCTAACTTTTGCCAGTTTTTCATTCAAGTTTTCTTCTACAGTTTTCGCTGGCTTGGGTTCTTCGAGTTCAAGTTTTTGTGCTGTTATAATTTTAGGCTCTTCGGGTAAAATTTCCACAAAATCTGCAACAGATTTTTCTTCAATTTTGGCTTCAATAACGGGAGTGGCAACAGCAACAGGCTTTTCTACAAAGGGTTCTATCACTTCAAATTCTTGCGGAGCTTCAGCCTGGGTTATATATTGATGCAAGGCTGCCAATTGCTTTTCATATTTTTGTTCTAACTGCTCCAAATCGTGTAACACATTAAGCTGCTTCACTTTTATATCTTTTAAATTATCCAGTTGATGCTGCAATGCATTCAAATTATTTTCAAGAAATTCTATATCTGTCATTTTTTAAATAGTTTTATTCTATGTTTATTAGCCATTGAAAAACCAAGTGCAGCAGTAAGCAATAGCATATAGGCTTTGCCAGCAATAAAACCTTCATCAACCCATATATATATAAATACAGGTATGGAAATAATACCGATGGCCCACCACAATATATTATTCAATTTCTGCACGGTCTCTATATATCGTTCCTTTTATTTTAAATATTTTATATTTCGAAAAATCTTCGTTGCTCTCAAAACCTTCTCCATATAATATTTCTCTCTTCTTTTTGATACGCACAAAAGTATTGGAAGTTATCATACGTGTTTTTTCATCCCACAAAAGATATTCTGTATTTAAAGTATCGCCTTCTTCATTCACTACTTCTATATCATTTTTAAGTTCGATAGTTTGCTTCTGCTCAAAGCGTGTAGCATAGTTTGCCTTCAATTTACTATTGGGGTGCGATTTATCTTCTTTATAAAAATACACCAATATACCTTTCGACATCAGTGTGATGGGATTGCTTTTATTGGTATTATAATGTTCAACCAATGGCGACAACATTTTGGCTCTTAATTCGCCCGAATCGGTATATACCATGGTGATATTCTCTCCTCTTTCTTCGGGCATATTGGGCTTGTCTTTATAATACTTGCTTTTATCGCCCGATGAGCAAGAATATATATATAATAGTATGATAATTACAACGGAATTACGCATTAATATATTTTACGTTGTGTAAACCACTTATCAGTGAAAGTAACACCAAAGTATATGTGCCAAATATTTTCTAATACCAATTTATCACTGGTAGTACCGCGTTGTGTATAGTCAAAAGATAAATGCAAACGGGCACTCTCCTCTGGTCTGGCCGAACCTTTGGGAATAAGCACAGGCAAACTAACTCCTCCGCTAAAAGCCAACTCTTCTATTTGTTTATTATTGACTAAATAATATAATTTTTCTTCCCTTACTCCCAATCTGTATTCTATTCGTTTCAAATATTGTTTTTTCAAATTTGCCATACGGTCAGGCATCCAACTGAAGCCAATAGCCATTTTTGTTCTATCAGCCAAGGGTTCTTTGCGTCCAAAGTTTTCAAAATTTTTCCATTGGCTTTGTTCATAATCTATATATAAATTCCACTTATCAGCCCTGCCAAAACACAAACCCATTTTATATTGCATGGGTATCGTAATATATCCTTTCTGGTCTGTATGATATGCAATGGTATCCCAAAACCCTATCTGCTTTGGATCGCCAGTGAACACCGTATTGCCATATAAGTACGATTGTGTACCATACAATTTTGAGGGTAAATTTCCACTTGTTCCCAATACAAAATAATACCGCTTATAGGTAGTATCATTTTCTTTTATATGTCTAATTCTAAATGTATGGTGAAACTGCAATCCTCCGTCAATCATAATACTGCCCACACTCCCACTATTAATAATTGCCGGACTAAAATATCCAGAATCTTGCGGATAAAAAGATGCAACCGTATTACGATAACTTCCCCATATGTAATTAAAGTTGACTCCTGCACTAATTTTATTAAAAAAATCTTTGCCTACGCCCATAAAAGCACGGTTAAAATTTCCTTGCCCATTTACATAGTCTCTCACACTTATTGTATTATTGAGTTTTTGCACAGTATCATCCAATACATATGAACCCGTTGAATAAGGCATCAACCCTGCTACAGCTCCAATTTTGTGCTTAAGCGAAATGGGTACTCCCAAACTCATATAAGCCATTGAAGCATTATTTACTTTTTGAGAAAATACTGAATTGCTTTGGGTAGTTGAATTAACGAGCAAACCACCTTCGTAACTGGTATACATAAAAGCACTATACGATGCAGGATTCAATGGATTTGCACCTGCCGATGTGCGGAGCCCCTGCCCTACTTGCCCCATCGCATTTTGTGCTGCAAAGCATTGTGATTGCAATTCGCCCAATCCAAAACGTGAATAAGGAGACTGTGATATATTCTGAGAATAAGTACAGTGAGCTATCACAATTAATATAAAAAGATTAAGATATTTCAGATTCATTCAATAATAATATTTCGTTAAGTCCTATAAGTACCAAGTTGGGTTCAAAAGTAATTTCATTCTCGTTTGCAAAGTTGCGGTATTTTAACTGTTCAGCCAAAAACGGCCCATCCCCTCCTGTTGTTACAATTGTATATGGTTGCTCTACTTTTTCTGCGTCAAGAATTGCTTTCAGTCTGCTTTCAACCTCATATATTGCCCCAGCCAATACTCCCGAATGGATTGAATCAGTTGTGTCGAGACCGATGGATTTTATATTTTCAAATGTTGTGCTTTCTATATAAGGGAGCTTGCCTGTAAATTCATGTAATGCCCTATAACGCATGTGTATGCCTGGAGAAATACTGCCACCTATATATATATGGTCTTGTACAAATCCTGTTGTAATGCAAGTGCCAGCATCTATTACAAAAATAGTTTTGGTATTATATAATATATTTGCACCTACTGCTGCTGCGATTCTGTCTGTACCAAGGGTTTCAGGACTTGCATAATTATTATGTATAGGTAGTTTAAGTTTATCATTCATTATAATAGCAGATAACTTACTACGCAATTGATTGGGGATATTTGTGCCCCGGACGTCGGATATAATTGCTGATGAAATTTCTTTATCTTGCAAGAAACTGTCTAATACAGTCTCATCTTCTGTTGCCAGCAAATCTATTAGCTCATGCCCTTCAAATACCCCACACTTGATGCGGGTATTACCAATATCAATAGCTGCCCTTATTGTTTGACCCATGTTTCGAAAGTGTGGTCAAAAGGGTTTTTTTCGTCCTTCTCGCAAAACTGTTGTTCGACTAGTTCCCAATTTGTTAAATCGAATTTGGGGAAATGCGCATCTACCTGTTCAAAGGCATGATGAATGCGGGTATAATATATTTTGTCTATATAGGACTGCATGAGCTCGTACACCTTGCTACCGCCTATGAGCATAAGTTCTGTCTCGCCATGTGCTTTGGCAAAATTGATAGCTGAGGTAATATCATGAAACACCGAACAACCTTCTAGTTGCAAATCGTGGTTGTGAGAGAGTATCATATTGGTGCGGCCGGGTAACGGTTTGCCAATGGACTCAAAAGTTTTGCGACCCATGAGGATGTGGTGGCCACTGGTGACGGCTTTAAATCGCTTTAAATCGTTTGGCAAATTGCATAGCAACCCATTCTCGAAGCCTATGGCTTCATTGCTGTCTACTACTACTACGGCTGAAATAATCAAAACTAGGTGAGGGTGATAATATGCTGCAAAGTTAAGGATGAGTGGGCGGTGAATAACAACTAAGATGATTACCAAAAAATGTGAAATTGTGTGCTTTGAAATTGTACTGTTTTTTTTTGGGGGGGGTATTACACAGATTCACGGAATCATTTGACAATGGCAGAAACCTATTGCTTTTCCATTTTATAGTTGATTTTAAGGCTACGTTTGACGAATATACTATCTTTAATACAGAACACGCAGATATAGCAGGAACAAAATATAACCAAATGGTGCTGTGTATTTGTTATGAACAAGGAACCGAAATACACCCGTCATTACCAAAAGTCATAAACTGAACCTTTATAACGCATATAGGCCACCCTTTCGGACAGACTTTATACGCTATGAAAACAAACTTAAACTTAAACCTTAGCCCGAGGGCAAAATTTTATGAATGGCTAATTTATGAAATGAATCTATAATAGCAAAAGTTTATTCTTTAACAACTTTCCCTGAGAATATTGTTCCGTCTTTTGATGTTATATCGACTATATAGATTCCAGCAGGTAGATATTCTAATTGCACTGTGATTTGTGTCTGTATTCCGTCTAAGGGGATTCGTTTTATTGCAATACCATTTATATGTTGGAGTTTAAGCACATCACCTTGTTTGTGGGGAGGCAATATGATAGTTGCCTCATTTTTTGTGGGGTTTGGGAATATAGAAAGTGTATATTGCTTAATCTCTTTTGAGGGCGGTAAAGAAACAGAGGTATTGGTGTTGCTACCAGTTACATACTTTTCTACACTTACTGTATCTGCTGAATATAGGTCATAAGTATCATCAGTAACTTGTGAAGCACAAGGCCAGCTATACTTAAAGGAATCAGAGGGAATGAAATTAGATGTGGTGAGGTCGGAATTGAATTTGAGAAGGTACACGGCAGAGTTACTCGCATCATTTACCCCAACAATTATTTTACCACTTGGGCTTACTGTCATTGAGATAACATTCATAGAAAAAGGGTTATATGTTTTTTTGTTTATGATATTTCCACCTGTGTCAAGTTCTTCGATAGTGAGTGGGCCGTAGCGGTTACTAATATTTTTGGTGGAGGCATAAGCCAGTATAAGATGCTCATTGGGTAAGGCAATAGTTTGATTACCGATTAAATCAGAAGTAGTGTCAGTGATTATCTTTTCATATAATATATTACCAGTATTTGCATCATATGCGATATAACTAAGGTGGTTGTATTTCACACCATCATCTTGTATTGCTATTGTTCCATATTTATTAGCATCTAATTGGTGAGAGTAAGCAGTCCAACCTAAGCTCTTATATGCAAATAAAGATTTAGTAGATCCCCAGATTTTATTCAAACTTTTTTTGTTGATTTTGCTCATACCAGGAATACTCAGCATCAATAGAGAATCATTTGGGGCATGCAGCCAATATGAACCATAACCTAACAAAAAACTTGTATCGGCACAAGGTGTTATATAGTCCCATTCTTCTTCAAAATGTGCCTGTCCTTTTATAAAGGTACCATCGTTATTCAATTTCCAAATTGCTGTTTTATACTCTGTGCCAATCTGAGCTTCCATATAAATATAATCTTTATCGGCAACGGAAGAAAAGAAGACATTTGTGCTATCAGATATATAAGCTATTTTTTTAATAGGGTTTACACATAGATCGAAAGATATAAAGAGCGGGAATATTATACTAGATGGGTCAGGGGAATATACATTGGTGCGTCCGTACCAATAAAAATGTGTAGAATCCAATACCTCCAAACCTGAACCAAGAGAAACAGCCATAAGAGAATTAATATCCAATTTTTTCTGCCAACGCTTGTTGCCAGCAGGGTCAAAACATTCAATCGTATTTGTGGGTTTGCCATAATAGTTTATGCTAGCTGTGAAAGCATGGTCATTATATTTAAGGCCGTATATACCAGCCCCAGTGCTTATTTTTTTATAATAAGTTTGTGCCTTAACCCCGCAGAGGGCTAGGCACAAAACTATTATTAAAGACAGGTATTTCATTATGACCGAAGGACTATTTTGTATGCTATTACACTTCCGCTTTCATATATAGCTACTACATAATAACCACTTGGGTAGCCGCTAGTGCCGACTCTGGTAGTAAAGGTTTGTAGGGGCAGCAGCGTAATGTTCCCACTGCTATAATACTGTTGTAAGTATAAATCATATATTTTTTTCTTATTATATTAGTTTAATAATATTAGAATTTAGAAAAGATATTTTAACTAAGCCAAAGCCCCGCAAATATAAGCAAAGCAGGGAATGCTTGTTGAATAAACTCAGTATTGAGTATATTGGAGTTGTTTGTTTTATTTCACTGGTTAGATTTAAGTTAAGTACACGTTCATATAAAATACAAAAGGGTGCGAGCCTTCCGTGCATGCCTAACACAGGTGCTGCAGCGCATATATCAAGAACAAGAAAAGAAAGAACATACCCTGTTACAGGGTGCATCCCCTCATGCTCGCTTACTCTTGATATTTGGAATTGTTGCAGAATTCGTATTAGAGAAACGACTGAAGAAATGCTATACTAAATAGCTTAATAAGAACTTTAAGAATTCAAACATAATTGAAAAGGATTGTGATTGCAAATATTTGTTTTGACAAGGTGAGTAGAATAATTATTTCATAAAATTATAATTTGCTATCAAATGCATATTTGAATAATTTTCAAAATCTGCAAAATTATTTGCCCTAATTTCGTGAGCTTAAAATATGAATATATTTACTTCTATAGGTCGGTATACACTTTTTGTAAGGGGATTGTTTAGCAGACCCGAGCGATTTGCCGTGTTTTGGGAACGTACCCTGCACGAGATGACTGCTATTGGCGTTGGCTCATTGGGCATTGTGGCGGCTATCTCATTAAGTGTAGGTGCGGTTACTACCGTGCAAACAGCTTATCAATTAGTATCAGGCATTGTGCCACGTAGTATTATCTCAACCATTTTGCGTGATTCAACTATATTAGAACTTGCCCCAACAATTACCTGCTTAGTACTTGCCGGGAAGGTAGGGGCAAATATTGCATCGGAACTTGGCAACATGAGCGTGAGCGAACAAATTGACGCCCTGGATGTGATGGGTGTGAACTCTTCATCATACTTGGTACTGCCCAAAATAGTAGCTGGCGTATTTGTAATTCCTTTATTAATAATTGTAGCGATGGCGTTGGGTATTGTTGGCGGCTATTGGGCTGGAGTAATGGGCGGAGCTATAACACCACGCGATTTTACGGCAGGCATATTGGACGACTTTAGAGGATTCACTGTGGTATTTTCTTTTATTAAAACTATCACCTTTGCATTTCTTATTACTTCTATTTCCAGCTTCCACGGTTATTATACCAGAGGCGGTGCACTAGAAGTAGGCCGCTCAAGCACCAAAGCAGTAGTATATAGTTGCGTTGGTATACTATTTTCCGATTTTATATTGTCCCAAATGCTTCTCGAAAACTAAATAGTATATACATAAGGTATGATAGAGATTAAGAATGTATATAAAAGTTTTAATGGAAAAACGGTACTTGATAATGTATCGGCCGTGTTTGCCAAAGGGAAAACCAATTTGGTGATAGGTGCCAGCGGCAGTGGCAAATCGGTACTGATGAAATGCCTAGTAGGATTGGAGCCTATTGACAAAGGACAGATATTATATGACAACCGCGATTTTGCAAACCTTAATTATGAAGATAAAAAAGAAGTAAGGCGTGAAATAGGAATGCTATTTCAAGGGGCGGCCTTGTTCGACTCGCTATGTGTGGAAGAAAACGTGGGGTTCCCGCTTAAAATGTTTTCTACAATGAGCAAAAGTGAACAAATGGACCGTGTGAATTTTTGCCTAAAATGTGTAAACCTTGAAAACGCCAACAAAAAGTTTCCCTCCGAAATTTCAGGTGGTATGAAAAAAAGAGTGGGTATAGCGAGAGCGATTGCTCTAAACCCCGAATACCTTTTTTGCGATGAACCTAACTCAGGCCTCGACCCACTTACCTCAAGGGTGATTGATGAGCTCATCAAAGAAATTACACAAGAGTTCCAAATTACCACCATAATCAATTCTCACGATATGAAAACTGTGATGGATTTAGGAGACACCATTTGTTTTATACATCAAGGAGTAATGTGGTGGCAAGGCAACAACACACAAATACTGAACTCAGGAAACAAAGAACTGGATACTTTTTTAAAGGCTTATTTGTTTTGATTTGCGTGCAAGGCTTGCACAACCCGATTTCCTTTTTACATTTGTTGCGAATATTCGTTCATTGCGAGAAGAATATATGTCGTCATTGCTAGGAGGAACGACGAAGCAATCTCCTCGCAATGACGGTAAAAAAAGAAGATATCTAATATTATAATAAATTGCAAGACAAACGCACCTGGAAGATTCTGTTACTCATTGGGGCTATCACCTTTGGCTTCTGGAGTTTGGTATACACCAATAAATTGGTGCGAACACTGCAACGTGAAGAAACCAAAAAAATAAAGCAATATGCCGAAGCTCTGAAATTACAAATTACCATTGATGAAGAAAATCAAGATGCTTTCAACTTTATTAAAGATATTATAAAGAACAACGAAACTATTCCCGTTATATATACCGACGACAAAGGCAACCTTATCGATTTTGTAAATATAGATCCCGAAAAAATTAAAGACCCTGCGTACTTCAAGGAAAAGCTTGAAGATATGAAAGCCACACACACGCCCATTGTGATAGAATTTGAGGGAATGAAGAATTATATATATTATGAAACTTCTACTATATTAAATCTACTTTCTATATATCCTTATGTGCAACTCATTATAATATCATTGTTCATTTTTGTAAGTTATTTGGCATTTAATTCTTCTCGCAAAAGTGAGCAAAACAGAATATGGGTTGGGATGGCAAAAGAAACCGCACATCAGCTAGGCACACCCGTCTCCAGCATTATGGCTTGGATTGATTATATAAAAGAAGCACCTCCCGGAAGTGATAACACAGAAGTAGTAAATGAACTGAGTAATGATGTTAGAAGGCTAGAACTTATAGTTGACCGCTTCTCAAAAATAGGAAGTGCCCCTATTCTGACAGAACAGAACATCTACGACATCTTAGAACGCGCATTGGACTATTTAGAAAAACGGGTTTCGAAACAAGTTAACTTTAGTATAGTTGCTGCTAACGAAAGCCTGATGGTGTATGTAAACGTATCACTGTTCGACTGGGTAGTGGAGAATATTTGCAAAAATGCCATTGATGCGATGGATGGCAAAGGCAATATTTTTGTGGATATAAAAGAGGATACAAAATATATTATTATAGATATAAAAGATACGGGCAAAGGGATTGCCAGTAACAAACTAAAAACGGTATTCAATCCCGGCTTCACCACCAAAAAACGTGGCTGGGGTCTAGGTCTTTCGCTTAGCAAACGTATTATAGAAAGTTACCACGGCGGAAAGATATTTGTAAAAGAATCGGAGGTAAATAAGGGAACTACTTTTAGGATTATGTTGAAGAAGGTGGTGGCGTAATATTTTTTGCAAGTTTTTTCACTTTTTATGGGCTTTTAATCTATAAACTACGGATTATTTTAAAATAAATTTGGAATTAATGAATTATAACTCAGATTGCATCCCTATTTATGAACTTTAAACTCCAAAAACCTAATTCATATATACAGCCACAAGGGCTTTTGCGATGCCGGGGACTGAAGTGAATGGCACCAGTGGCCCTAATTGCTATGAAAACGAACAAAAAAATGAAACTTAAAAAACTTATTAAGTTTAAACAATATAAATAAAATGAAAAAAATAAAACTAATTTGCATTATTGCATTTTCAGCAACTGCAACTATTTACATTGGTTGTACAAAAAGTACAACTACAACTACTACCAGTGGTCCATTAAGTTTAACTGTGACAGTTTCTCCGGCTCTTGATACAATTAATGGAGTGGCTGAACAAGCGTCGTTTTTTGGGGGGGGGCTGGGATTTATTACATGAAAAATGGGTCAAAATTCACTATGGAGCCGATAAATGTAACAAAGGGTCAAAATTTTACATACCGACTTATTTTTATGAATGCCCGTGTTTGCCGTTCTTTTAAGGTTGAAGCTAACTATAATGGAAAAATAATTGACACAAGAACATTAAGTATGGGAATTGTCGGCTTAACACTTTGTCTAGACGGCACAGATAAAAGCGTTAATCTTATTATACCTTAATTTAGTTTTTATATGAAAACAGAAATACCAGACTTAATACATAACGGTTATCTATATAAAATACTTTTTTTAGAACCTATGGTTTATAAAATCGTTGAATTTATAAATGACAAAAGCATAACATTTACCGTAAAGGCAGAACTGTCTGGTTTTGATACTATGCCGCACATTTATAAACTTGTTGACAAGGGTCAAATATTGCCACAAAGGATTTTGGATGTTATTCCAATAATATCAGATGAAATAAACGAGATTACGCGGGAAAAATAATAAACAACACTATTTGTTGCTGCCGAATTCCTCTTGTCACCTACCCGAGACGATTTGCAATCGTATTAAAATAAAAAACAGCTTATCCCCAAAAGGCAAACTGCTTTCTATTTTACAATACTCACCAAACAATCTTATCCTTATTCAAAAACGCTCCAATCCCGCGTTTGCAGTCATCAGTACTGCGGGCTTTGGCATTCATTTGTGCAGCATATTTTACTGCATCGTCAATAGCAAGATTATGCATATGTGCCAGCATCTCTTTTATAGTTGCACTTGATTGTGCTGAGGTTTCATTACATAATGCAATAGCAAAATTCTTTACCGCTTCTGCAATTTCACTAGCAGGTATTATATAATTAATCATCCCAAAATCTCTGGCATCTTCGGCAGAAATTAGTTTGCCTGATAATAATAATTCTCTGGCTTTTCCTTCCCCTATTTTGCGGGTTAAGTATACCATTACAATTGCAGGTATAAATCCTATCTTTACTTCTGTATAAGCAAACTTTGCTTCAGGCACTGCAAAAGAAAAATCGCAGATGCCAGCAAGTCCGCAACCACCTGCAATAGCGTGGCCTTGCACCTGTGCTATAATAACTTTGGGACTATAATATATCAGTTGAAATAACTCAGCAAGATTATTTGAATCTGCTAAGTTTTCTTCATAGGTATTTTTTTGCAGTTGCTCCAGATAAGCCAAATCGGCTCCTGCACAAAAAACATCACTGCTACTTTTTAATACAATTACTTTACAACTTGCATCCGCAATTGCTTTTTGCAAGCTGTCTTTAATTTCATTTACAAACTCAAAATTGAGTGCATTTTTTTTATCAACCCTATTAAGAGTTATATATCCAACTCGGTCTTCAATTTCAAAAAGTGTATACATATATATTTAAATTTTTATCGTTGCCCTGTGCGTAGAAGAAGGGTTGTCCATGGTTGGTGTCCCCACCAACCATATGATGTAGGCTCATATCTTTGAAGTAATACATTCAGGTGCTATTTTTTTACATAATCCTTGTAATACATTGCCTGGTCCACACTCTACAAATTCTTTTGCTCCTGCATCCCACATAGCTTTCACACTTTGTGTCCAACGAACAGGTGCGGTAAGTTGTGCTATTAAATTTTGTTGTATTTGTGCTGGGTCAGTTACCGCTTGTGCATTCACATTTTGAAACACAGGGCAAATAGGATTATTGAATTTTGTTTTTTCTATAGCTGCTGCAAGGGCTGTTCTAGCAGGTTCCATCAATGGTGAATGAAATGCACCACCCACTTGCAATACCAACGCACGTTTTGCTCCCGCTTGTTTAATCAGCTCACAAGCTTTTTCAATTCCTGCCACACTGCCTGATATTACCAATTGTCCGGGGCAATTATAGTTGGCTGGCACTACTATATCATCCGTAATTTGTTTGCATACATCTTCAACTTGCTCATCGCTTAATCCAAGTATAGCCGCCATGGTTGAGGGTTGTATCTCGCAAGCCATTTGCATAGCAGTGGCTCTTTGCAATACCAATTGCAGTGCATCTTCAAAAGCTAAACATCCATTTGCTACTAATGAAGAAAACTCCCCCAAGCTATGTCCCGCAACCATATCAGGTCTTGGATTGCTCTCGTGTGTGAGGAATGATATTACGGAATGCAAAAAAACTGCAGGTTGTGTAACATTGGTTTGCCTCAATGCCTCATCGGTTCCCGCAAACATGGTATCGGTGATTGCAAAACCTAAAACGTGGTTGGCCCTATCGAACAACTCTTTCGCCTTGGCCGATTGTTCATATAAATCTTTGCCCATGCCCACAAACTGGGCTCCTTGACCGGGGAATACAAATGCTTTCATTTTTTTTTGTTTTTATAATCTGTCTGCGAAATAAAGGATAAATATTTCTATGGCTATATAATATTCACAATTAAATATTCACAGTGTCTAACTTTACACAGTGGTATAGGGTGGCATTGGCAAAAAACAAATAATCAGTTCCGCCATCTTTCAATTTCCATCGTTTACGAAGTTGCTCCACATTCTCCTCAAAATTGTGCCGCGTAATATTTGCTTGCTTTATATACTTTTGTGCGAAATAATTTTCTACTTCTCTCTTTTTATAGGGTACTTTTTCTATGAGTTTAAAGACCCTGCCTATAAATGGTTGTGCTAGTTTATCAGACATGAATAATGGTGTATTTTTTTCTATTATATCCAATTGCAATTGATTGGCGTAGTTAGTCCACAATTTGCTTTTCACCAATGCGTTCCCTGCTTCATATAAATAGGTTTCATTGTCCGTTAAAGTCTTTTCAAAATCATGAATCTCATGATTTGAATTATAATACAAATCATTTATTTGAGACAGGTCAATTGCAATAACCTTGATACTTTCAAGCTCCCCTTTTTTCATGATGCAAAACAACTCTTTCACTTCTCCCAATTCAGATATCACATGCAATTCAGCAACATTTGAAAACAGTTTAAACAACTCATCCAAATCGAACAAGGGACTTAATTTGAGAGCAAAAGTTTCTGTACGATCAAATATCCTATCAAGCATCCCCGTAATATCCGGCTGCCAATCTTTCACATGAATTTTCCTTTGCTTATTTGTATCTCTCCTATCAGGATCAGCATATATCACATCAAAGTTTTCCTTGCAGTTAGCGATGTATTCTTCAGCAGTACCAGCAATCCTTTCAATATTTGTTGCTCCCAGCTTATTAAAATTATATTTCGATATTTCATTAAGTTCTTCATCTGGCTCTAGTGAGATTATTTTATCAAAACATTTTGAAAAAAAATAATCATCTACGCCCAAGCCACCTGTTAAATCCAACATGCTTTTGCCAGAAACAAGTGAAGATTTGCAGATAGAAACTCTTTCACTGGTTGCTTGTTCGTAAGACTTTTGCGTAAACCAACATCTTTTTTTAAAAAATGTTGGAATTTTTTTTTCGGCCTTTTGCAAAAGACCTATTTGCGTTATAGCCCTGATTTTATTGACCCCTTCAACGCTTTTAATATGCAAAGCAAGGTGCTTTGTGTCCACATTTAAGTTGTTTTCTACAAACTGTTCAAAAAGAGAGTTAACCATGTAAGACTATTTTATATTTACTTTTGCAGGAAATCCAATGTACTTGAATATTTGCATTACAAAACATGCAGCAAATATCACCTGTTTGTTGTTAGTATCTTTACTTCTTGTAACTTTAGTGAGTGGCGGATGCAAACCTAAGAAAGCCAGCAAATGTCCTAGTTACGAGAATAGCGAAAACACTAAGGTGAAGTACAATAAAGATGGAACCGCAAAAAATAAAAGAAATAGAAGATATGAACCGCAAAAAAGCCCTTTTTAGTGCATTACTTATTACCCTAGTATTTGGCATTAGTTCTTGCCAAAAGAAGATCTGCCCTACTTTCAAGTTGCAGACTTTGATCGAGGTTGTTAAATAATGACACCGAAGCTATCGACCAATTTAAAAACCCAAACAATTTTGATGGTTGTTTCTTGGGTGGGAAAGAGTAATTTTAATTTGTTGGATTTTTTGCCACATAATTAAATCTCTCAAAGGCTATCCCCATACTCAAAAATAATTAAAATTAATTACCTGTTTGATGTCCTTGTTTAGGCTTTGTGCCACAGGGCAAGTAATAGCAGCACGTTCTAATAAAATTTTCTGATGAGCATCTAAGCCATTATCTTTTATATGCATATCAATATGCACCTCGCTTATTCTGCGTGGGTTCTCAGCCATCACTTTGGTAACATCGGCCCAAGTGCCATCCATATTTATATCGTGGGTATTGGACGCAATCCCCATTACGGTTATCATACAAGTAGCTAGCGATGTGGCAACTGTATCCGTAGGCGAAAAGGCTTGCCCCATGCCATTATTATCAGTGGGAGCATCGGTAATAAATGTCTCACCGCTTTTGGTGTGCGTGGCAAGTGTACGCAGTTGGCCTTGGTATTTTACAGTTGCAGTTGGCATAAGTACTTATTTTATATTTTACTTCGCCGCGGCGAAATTATTTTTCATTTTCCCCTTGAGCGTTCCTGAACGCGTTTGGGAGAAGGGTTATTTGATGATTTTTAAACTTAGGTCGAGGGCTTTTACTGAATGGGTGAGTGCTCCCATCGATATATAATCAACTCCCGCTTCGGCATATTGTAACAGATTACTTAAACTGATACCTCCGGATGCTTCCGTTTCGTATTGTTTATTTATGAGAGTAACTGCTTCTTGCAGCTTGGGTATTTCAAAATTATCGAGCATAATGCGATGTATTCCACCTGCATCCATTGCTTCATTTACTTCTGCAAGGTTGCGTGTTTCCACTTCTATTTGCAAATCCAGATTGTTTTGTTTCAGATATTCTTTTGCTTTTGTAATGGCATTTGTGATACCCCCTGCAGCATCAATATGGTTATCTTTTAGCATCACCATATCATATAACCCAAAACGATGGTTATACCCGCCACCCATAGTAACTGCCCATTTCTCAAGCAACCGCATACCGGGTGTTGTTTTTCGTGTATCGAGTATTTTAGTTGGAAGATTAGTTAACAATGCTACAGCTTTTTGTGTAGTAGTTGCAACACCACTTAACCTTTGCATACAGTTAAGCAATAATCTTTCTGCCTGCAGTATAGAAGCGACCGAACCTTCTACTTCAAAAACTATATCACCATATTTTACATGGGCTCCATCATTTATGTATATATGGGTTTGTAGTTGGGTATCCAATTGTTTTAATATAGTTTTTGCAAGCTCCACTCCAGCTATCACGCCGTCATCTTTCACCAATAGTTTTGCTTTACCCTGCAAAGTATTTGGAATACATGAAAGGGTTGAATAATCTCCAGACCCTATATCTTCGGCCAACGACTGTGATATAAATAATTGAACCCTTGGGTCTGTATCGAACTGGATTTGCACCGTGCAAAATTAGTGTAATTTTCCTCCTTACTTTCGCACAAAAAAACAATCCCGAAGGGATGACATTATTTTATGGAAGAAAAGAAAACTAAAAATCCTTTTATGGGTAAAGACAGGCTAGAGTTTTTTAGCGATGGTGTATTTGCAATTGCAATCACACTGCTTGTATTAGAAATTAATATACCGACTCATGAAGACCTGCACCATGCTGGCGGACTATATAATTACCTCTTGCATATTTGGCCCAGTTATCTTTCTTATATCATGAGCTTTTTTGTGATCGGTGTTTACTGGAGCAATCACCACCACCTCTTCAGTTTTATTATTAAGAAAACCGACCACATGTTCAACCTCATCAATGTCTTCTTTTTAATGACTATTGCCTTTTTGCCCTTTACCACGGCCATCCTTAGCGAATATGTTTTAGACGAATCATCCCACAATGCAGCCGTTACCATTTTTTGCATCGGATATTTTCTCCCCATTCCCATGGTACTGATTATACTTTTATATGCCAAATATAAAAAACGCTTGATCGACCCGAAACTCACCTCTGCATTCATGAAAAAACAAATCATAAAAATTGTAATATCTATGACTTTCATGGCTGTGGCAACTGCGTTCTCCTTTCAATATCCTGTTGTATCTATGTGCATGATTATAGGCAGCTTCGCCCTTTATTTCCTCCCACCCGATATGCCCCAATACACGGAAGACAATTAACAAAACAATCCCGCAGGGCAATGCTGTTAAGTTAAGAAAATGCTAATCTATTGCCCTGCCCTTCAGGGCGGGGGCCTAAAAATGCATAATGTGTTGGCTTTAGCCACCAATAACAATGTGGCTATAGCCGCATACTAATTCATATTAAATCCACTAGCTGAAGCTAGTGGCAATATATAATCCTTAACGTAACAGCATTGCCCGTAGGGATGACAAGTATATACAATATATATATCCAAAATCAGAATCCTGAAGGGATGACATTATTCTCAAAAGAGAAAAGCAATCACGCTGAAACCCTGAAGGGGTGACATTATAAACCGCGAACTATTATTCTATAACCACCTTCACCTTCTCACCCCTAACACTAAGTATATACAATCCTTTAGGCAAATCACGCACGTTCAAACTATATAACTGTCCATGGTTTGTGTCCCCACAAACCATCTGGAGCACACTCCTCCCCATCACATCATACATCACAATCTGCCCTCGGTAGCTGAGCGGAGCCGGGTAGCTGAGCGGAGCCGAAGCTGCCACCTCCACATACAACACATCACTCACAGGATTCGGATACACAAGTATAAAATTATCTATATTCTCTATGTGGTTTAAACCAATGTGCAACAGCGACCCACTATTAGCCACACACCCATTCACATCCATCACATGCACATAATACCTGCCCGTGGGCGGATGATAAAGTGAGGAAGTATTACTATAGAAAACAGTATCTTTATACCAGGTATATGATATAATAGGACGCGTAGATATGGTATATAAACTATCCTTAGCTGTTTTAATATTGGTAAATAGTTGCGGTAAGAAAGTTATCTTCACCGTATTGCTCTGTGCCCCGCAGCCATATGTGTTTGTAGCACTCACATAATAACTGTTTGCACTATCTACTGTTATACTTGGTGTATTAACTAGCCCTGCATTCCATTTGTATGTTACAAGCGGTGGGTAGTTTATATCTTTTTGTTTTGCGATAAGTATAAAACTATCTCCAAAGCATAATGGGTTATGGCTTGGGCTATCTATATACACAACAGGCTGTGGCAATATGCGAAATACATTTGTTTTGGTTAATGAATCCATACAACCTTGCTGGGTTATATATATAAGTTTGGCACTATAATATCCTGTATCCTGTACTATTAGTTTTAGTTTATTGGTGCTAACGGTATCATATTGTTTTACTATATTGTTTGGATAACTAATCGTCCATTTTCTTTGTTGTATAATACTATCCATCCCACCACTGCTATCTGTGAAGGTAATAGTGCTGTTGCCACAGCTTTGGGGGTAGTTGGGGGTGAAGTATGCTATAGGTTTAGGGTCTATATTAACTTGATGATTAAAAGCCATACTATCTTCACAATTACTATTCCAAACGTGGGCAGAAACTATATAACTTCCTGTTGTGTAATTGTGATATAATACAATAGAATCAAACGCACTTTTATTGTTGCTATATATTATAGTATCTGTATTATCTCCCCAATGAAACCGAACTGTATCGCTGTGATTGAATTTTAGTTTTACTTGTATGTTATTGCTGCCACAGGTATAATAAGTGGTATCTTTTGTTAGCCCCAAATAGGGTTTAATTTTTAAATACAAACTATCACTGAACCATTGGTAATAGCCACACCCATTTGCACCTGTTTCTGCTTTTAGTTGTATATGGTATTTCCCATCTTTATTATATACATGTATTGGGTTTAATGCGGTGCTACTGTCCCCATCTCCAAAATACCAAGTTACGCTCTTTACCATGCTATCCGTATTGATACTAAAGTATACACTATCACGCCCACAGGTGTTAGATGGCATCCCTATTACAAAGTTCATTTTTTTAATAGGGAAATCCATGCAAGGTAGATTATAGCCACTTTCTGCTGGAGCGATGTTTATGATATTACGCTCTAGTTTACAGGCTTTGCCTATCCTATCTGGATAATGAATAACATGTAACATGCTATCCGAATTTAACATATATATTTTATTATTGGGAGCCAATTTGATTGAGCTAATAATATCATTTTCTTTTTGTGAGTGCCAGTTATAATATAATGTATCAACATACTTTATAGTATTATATGGCTTAGTAGCAAATCTTCGTATTTGGCATAGGATTTCTCTATATTTTGGGGCATTCTGATTATCACCATAAAAAAAATAAATTAGCGAGTCATTTGGAGATACTTCAACATAGCCAACATCATATAAATAATTCACTCCCCCTACCTTTCTTATTAACTCTTTAGGGTTTTTTATTTTTCCATTTTTACGGTCAATATCATAGATAGTTTTATAATTGGGATATGAATTAATAAATGTTCCTATTAATTGATTCCCATCTCTTGTAGCTTTAAGCATGTCTTGATTTTTACTATATTGACCTCCATATACATCACTTATTACTGGAATTCGACAGATGCTATCTTTAGTAACTAAATAGCTTTTGCAATTATAGTTCCCGGTCTGTAAAATAAGCCAATAATCTGTATCATTTGCGTGCTTGACAAAAACACCTGTTTGAAAAGCTGTAAAAGAATCTACTAACTGAATAATATTTGTATCAACGTCTCCTCTCCCACTATCTTTTCTCATATCCACCGTTGTATAATAATAGCCATAATCGGGACTTGTTATATAATAAAACTCTGAATCATGCATTGGTTTAGGTATGGCTAAACTAAAAGACTGATTCCCTGTATAATTTAATTTTAGTGAGCCGTGAGGCATAATTTGATTGTATCTATTCCAAATAGTAACAGCCTCTCCATAAAACCAAAGTTTCCCCTGGCAATTAGAAACAGTAACTGGATTTTCAGCTGTGCCTGTATATGTTTGGCCTGGGATGGTATCTTTTATTTCAGAATGAAATAATGTTGGTGGATTGGTAGAGAAGTTGATACCTGCATATTTCCCAAAGCACCAGTTATTCCCCATTTGTGCAATAACTGGTGCTTTGCACAGTATAGCAAACACCATGCAGGGTATAAGTTTATAAATGGCTTTTTTGTTAATCATTGCTTTTAATTAACCTAAAAGTTTGTCGTTGGCCAGCGTTATTAGCGGGGTGCAGTATTACAGTATAACAGCCATTTGCAGCATTGTCCAGTACTAGGGCAATTGTTTTTTCAGCAGCAATATAGCCTGAGCCCATTACCTGCCCCATCATATTATATATATAATAATTAAAGTCCGACTGGGAAGGGTTGCTTATATTGAAAACGCCTGCCGATGGGTTGGGGAATATTTTTACCAGTGTGTCTTGGCTGTTTTCCCTAATATTTCCCTTGCTATTGTTCGCGGTCCCTTTTTGGGTATTGGGGTCGGTTTTATAACTGCCCCAGCAAGTAACAGGATTCGCTGCCTCATGTGTATATAGATAATTACCTTTATTGGCATTGTTAACCGTATTGTTATCTAGCAGAAGGCTGGCATTGGCACTAAATTTAACAGGGGCTGGCGTATAAGCATAACCATTATTGGGGTTGGGAGTTGGCTGGGGGTGGTAATATATATATAGTATAGCATTGGGGTTATACCATGCTATATCTGCGTATGTAGAGGTAGATGCATATTCATACAAGGGTGGGTTAAGATTACTATTAAGAGCATAATAGCTAAAGAAACCGGACCATTCATCTCCTAATAAGGCACCTTGGTCAGGCATGTCTCCAACCCCT
>Ga0114970_10001106_pt1 | contig 20275 bp, 12 predicted proteins | sample M_140205_XF_Meta_FD_87030 | JGI IMG/M metagenome (GOLD analysis project Ga0114970, IMG submission 87030) | Freshwater microbial communities from Lake Montjoie, Canada to study carbon cycling - M_140205_XF_MetaG | ecosystem: Environmental > Aquatic > Freshwater > Lake | place: Lake Montjoie... | reverse complement strand
TGAGCCTGTTTCTGAGCCTGTTTCTGTTTCTGTTTCTGAGCCTGTTCCTGAGCCTGTTCCTGAGCCTGTTTCTGTTTCAGAGCCTGTTTCTGTTTCAGAGCCTGTTTCTGTTTCAGAGCCTGTTTCAGAGCCTGTTTCAGAGCCTGTTTCTGAGCCTGTTTCTGAGCCTGTTTCTGAGCCTGTTTCTGAGCCTGTTTCTGTTCCTGAGCCAGTTTCTATTCCTGAGTCAGTTTCTCTTCCTGAGTCCGTTCCTGAACCCGTTCAAGAGCCTCAGCATGTTTCTCTTCCTGAGTCCGTTTCGGATACTTTAGTTGAAAGACAACAAGAAACGCTAGAAAATATTGACAAATCGAATACAAATAATGCACGCAAAAAGAAGAATGGTCGTAAGAATTAAATATACATCAATTCGACCCCTTCGACTATGTCTACGGAGTTCTGAATAATTATGAAATTATATATCGTATGATATATATATTTATAGAAATGTCGTATTTCCAAAAAATTAGTAATGGTGCAACATATATTGGAAATCGCATGGGGGGATACTGTCGGTAGTGCGGCCAGATTAACATCTAAAATAACAAGTAGTGAATATACGGAAGCTACTTATGATAAACTTTTCAAAACAGCATTATGTGCAGTCGGAGAATATCAAAAATTTGTATTTATGGTAAAATATAAATTTAGTATAGATTTGAAAACTGCAGATAATGATGAGATTGTTAAAAAACAAAACAGTGATAATAAAATTAAAATATATATGGATAAATGGATAAATCCCCTTATAACTCTATATTACATTATAAATGATATTATACAAAATAAAATGGCTGACCGGTTAAAATATTTGGAAGCGAAAAAAAATCAATTATCCGACGATAGACCAGATGCTATTGCCAAAAATAACGAAAAAATAGATGAATTGGAAGGAACAAAATTATATCTTAAAACGATCAAAGATGAAATAAACAAAATGTTAGAAATAATAAAACCAGGTGCGATAGAAAATAATAAAAAAATGGAAGAAAGGATGAATAGCAGTTCAGCGAATGACATTTTAAATGCATTAGGTTCTATTTTTCTATTGTTAACTATTGGTGGTAAAAAATCATCAACAAAAAGAAAATACAATAAAAATACTTCGGTCCATAGACGTAGTAATGGTCGAACGAGATCGATTAAACACCGAAGACGTTAACCACGTTTGGCTACCGATGTCTTATGATATTATGGTCTTATGGTCTTATGGTCTTATGGTCTTATGGTCTTATGGTCTTATGGTCTTATGGTCTTATGGTCAATGAGTTAAATTTATTTAATTATACATAATTAAATTAATATATATTTATTATTGTCGCTATTTTCAGCTGCAAAATAGTCGGTTCATTACTTCGGCTTCCATATTGCGTTCCGATTTTTGAAACAATTGAGATAAAATATCGTCATCGCGAAACCGGATCGTATATTCCTGCTGCATTTGATTGCGCCCGATGCGTCCCATTGCCTGAATGGTTTTCTGCTGCGTCATATGCGTCAAATCTTTCCCAATAAATCCGTGGCAAAACTGGTAGTTCGTTCCGTACACATAATCAGACGACGCCAAAATCAAGAATAATTTTTGATCATTCGCGAGTTGTTTCATAATTTCCATATACTGGGGGTTTGGTTTTTCGACAAACATCCCAATACCCAATAACAAGAGAAGTTTCATCTGATCATTTACGTCGGTCGCCATAATACCGCGGATACTCTCTTCGTCGACACACGAGATAAACGCATTTGGTACTGGTTTGTCGACCCATATACTCTGATGTTGGACAGTATTCGGTATATAAGCAGAATCGAGCACGATTGTTTTGATTTGGTTGCGCAATGCATCAATTTGCGCTATCAAAGTCTTGATTTCGGGGGACAATGTCTCTTTTTCCAATTGTTTGTCATTTTTTTTGTCTTTTTCCGAATCACCTGAAGTTGCGTCTTCCAGTGATTTTTCAAATATATTCATTTTTTGCTGGATCGCACTATTGTTTGCGATTTTATTGATAACGGATTCGAACACTTTGGCTGGTATATTCGTTTGTTGCACGTAAAATCGGCCGACCTTTTCGACATCTTCTGTCAAGAATATTGTCGGGCCATCGGTTAAGGTATGTGCATCTTTTGTGGTTAGTAAAATGCCAGCGCCAGCACTAGCAGTAGCACCTGCACCTGCACTTGTACCAGTACCAGCACTCAGTTTAGGAGTCGAAGGAGTTTGGACATTCGCAATACTTTGTGTTCGAGACAATGGTTGCGATGCAAGATTATTATTGGTGAATATATTAGTTTGGAGCGAACCTGAACAGTTAGGTGTAGGTGAGCGACCTAACTCCGCCGACGTAGTCGAAGGAGTTTGCGAATACGCAGACGACATACTTTTCGTTTTGGAAATTATTTTATTATCAAATTTCGGGGTTTGAGTTTGGGTTAATATATCAAATATTTCGGGCCATTGGGCAGATTCAATTCGTCCCAACAGTTTCAAATAATACAATTTGATATTATTCATCGTTATATCCATAATTCCACCTTCAAAATATACATCCGCCATATAGGCGGGATTATTGATACAATTTTCACGAGTATGTACAAGTTCAATAAAACGAACAATTTCGGACAAATCAAAATAACGCAACAACGTTTTATTATCTTCGCAATGTTTCGCGCATTTTGCCAAATCATTCGGATCGCGAAACAGCAAATGCGGCAACACCGAGAACCCGGTTTTATTCAGAACCGAAATGGATTTTTTACAATCATAACTGATGATAGAATGCATCTCTCCGCCAAATTTTGCGCGAAAATCGGAAATAGTATCTACGAGTTCTTCCTCCGTTGGCAATGTTGCACACGAAAGAACCATTTTGGAAATTTTATTTTCGACCCAATTTCGGTGAATCGCAGAATGCAAAGGATGATTTTCATAATCCATCGTAATGGTAGGTTCGTCCCAGTATGTAATAATATCCGCATCCGGGGCAATAGGCTCCCCCGTATAATGATCGGTAGCCGGACTAAATGCCAACATATAGTACATCGCGGTCAAATAGGATTGTACGTCGCAAATAATGATTTCGACTTTGTCGCCGGCGCTGTTGTCCACTTTACCGATTCCGCCGGTGCGTTTATTGCGAGTGTATACCGATGCCGCGAAATAATGAAGCCGGATATCCGAGGCCGTCTCGCACCCGAATGCAAAGGCTATACGTTTTCCCACTGAAATCGCCGATTTCGCCAAAGCCAAGCCAACGTGTCTCGCCCCGCAAACAAATATAACGCGATGTGCGGACGCAAGCCCAATTGGGCTTAGTGTTTTACCGGTGCCGGTGGGGGCAATATAGAGGACCAATTTCGCCGTCGCAGGATCTGTCCGGAAAATACTAAACAGTTCTTTTTGATGATTGAATAGCGTCATATCTTCGAATTTTAATAGATAGGGATTTTTCTCGATAAAGGCGTGAGATTGGCGCAAAATATCGAAAATTTGCATTTCGCCCTTGGCGTGGTGAATGACTTTATTTACAAATGACATAACGTGCGCATTCAAATGCGAAATAGATGATTTTTGGAATTGTATTAGAGTATATAAATAAAACGCGTATTTATTGGTGCCGTCGTGCAGCGATTTTAAAATATTTCGGCAGAAATCGATGAGCATATATTCGAAAATGGATTCGCGATTATGGTCCACTTTACTGTCCATACTTTTGATTCGAATCAGGTCGCGCCCTTTGAGCATATGTTGTTTGCCGTGTTTTTTTTTATTGTGTTCCGTTTCCATTGTTGCTTCCGGAAAATATTTAGACGTCATTTCATCAACGTCTTTTTCAAAATATTGTTTGTATAATTGCATTTCCATGTTTTCGGAATATTCCATTTTCATCGATGTCAATATTGATTTAGTATTATTACGCCGCAAATTTACATTTGCATATCCGTCGACAATCAGCTGCAGGATTTGCTTTTCCGAGTCGGAGACCGGAATTTCCGTATTTGTCCATTCCGCCTTTGTCAATTTACGCTGAGATAGATCCATTCTTGGATCGTTTTTGGTGTTTGATAGATTGATTATAATATTTATTTGGGTGTATATTTATGTTCATTGCATAATAAAATAATTTAAATCAATTTTATTGTGTTATGAACATAAATACTATTTAATGTGTTTTATAAAAACATTAAAATACATTAAATATAAAAATACATAAAAATACATAAAAATACATAAAAATACATAAAAAATGGAAATATTCGGAAATTGGTTTGATTCAACTATTAAAAAGGTAAATTTCGAAGACATTATTCAGGCTATAAAAAAGCCCGAAAAATATTTGATCATTAATACATTACCCATTCCGGAACAAGATTGTTTGATAAAAAATACGATATATTATGATACAGAAGAAAAAATAATCAATGATTTGTTATCGAGTTATGAGATAAATGGTAAACGGATACTTATTTATGGTAAAAATTCGAGCGATTCTACCTCTGAAAAGAAATATCGACAATTGCGTTCATTGGGGTTTAGCGAAGTTTATGTATATGTAGGCGGTTTGTTCGAATGGTTGTTATTGCAAGATATTTATGGTGCGGCAGAATTTCCGACGACGAAAAAAACGGCGGATTTATTGAAATATAAACCCGTTTCGAGTTTTTAAACTAACTAAACAATAAACAACAAACACAAACAAAATTAATTTCTATTGATTATTATATATTTATTTTATATACTGTAAAATGGCAGGAGAAAAAAAAAGTTGGATGGAAACTCTTCAAGCGGTTTACAAAGCTGGTTTAGCAAAAAATAAAAATTATAAATATAGTCAGGCGATGAAAGATGCGAAAAACGTTTACAAGAAACAAGGAAAAGGCAAACAAAAAGGGGGTTTTTTCGGACTATTCGGTAGCGGTGATAAAGAAAAGGGTGAAGACAAGGGTGAAGAAAAGGATGAAGAAAAGGGTGAAGAAAAGGAAAAAGAAAAAGGTGGAGCTACCTCTATTTCTGAAGCTACTCCTACTTCTGAAATCGATGAACTAAAAAAAGCGAATACCGTACTTAAAGGAGAATTGGATAAATGTAAATCCGAATTGTTGGCGTGCAGACCATCTCAATCCGGATCCGAACCCATGTCCTCGGAAGGCGGTGGTTCTAGAAAAGGACGTTCCGGTAAATCTAAAAAGATGAAGCGAGGGGGTCGCAAAAACGGAACAAAAAAACGATAAATCCTTAAAAAATTTCAACTATACCAATCGAGTTGAAACTTTTAAACTCCTTCAGCTACCGCTTTCGGAATTTACACAGAAAACTTCGACTAACTTCGCTTCGTCTACGCTTTCTTCCACAAAAAAATAAAAAATTGATTTTAATTATTTGTGTTATCGAAAGGGTATCAAATATCTTATCATCAATATATAAAAAATGTCCGCATTTTCATTACCTTCACCAAAATCTCGCCCCTTTATTGTATCTTTAGAAGGAAATATCGGCGCTGGAAAATCCACCATAATGGAAAATTTGAATGCACTATATGAAGCTAGTTGCGAAAAAGGGTGGATTTTTATGCGCGAACCGGTCGATATGTGGGGTGAAATCAAGGACGCGGATGGCGCGACGATTCTGGCGAAATTCTATGAAAATCCGGCGAAATATGCGTTTTCGTTTCAAATAATGGCATATGCTACGCGTTTGTCTCTATTGCGTCAAACGATCCGCGATAATCCGGATTGCAACGTAATTATTTGCGAACGTTCACTGGAGGCCGATAAACATATTTTCGCCAAAATGTTGCACCACGATGGATTGATCGAGGATGTAATGTATCAGATTTACGAACGATTCTTCGGAGAATATGCCGAGGAATTTAAATTGGATGCGGCGGTCTACATTGACGCAGACGCCGAGGTTTGTTTCCAGCGCGTAGCCAAACGTTCGCGCGATGGGGAAAATAATATTTCGCTGGATTATTTGCAGAAATGTAGGGAATATCATACACAATGGTTGCTTCCTGATACGGATGGCCAAGGTTTTGGAGCGAGCCGGCTACCGAAGGTAAGCGTAGGTGAAGCGAAGCGAGTCGAATATTTCCGTTTAAACTCTGTAGGCACCGAAGGGATCCGAAGGAGTTTGCCGGTATTGCATTTGAGTGCGAGTGAAAATGTGGATTTCGATCGTACGAATCGGGATGATAAGGGGAACTTTTGGCTGGATCAGATTTCATTGTTTATTATGAAAGAAAATAAAAAACGAAACGCAAAATGTGAAAAACAAAATAATAATAATAGTGTGATGGATATAATGTTATATGCGTAAAGTCATCAGACTAGCTTCATTACTGCTCCGGCTCGCTCCACCCCCCAATTAGAGGTTAAATAAATCAGAAGAATACTATCTTCTGATTTATGCGATTATTTGGAACGTTGGTGTAGGTTAGCTTCCTGCGGTGATGAACTCCGGAACTTTAGTGAAGGAGTTTGATATGTTTTCTAGAACGACCTCTGTGTTTTTTTTGGCGATGAGTTTTGCTTCGACGAGTTTTGCTTCGATTATTACCGCCGGAACTGGTGGTGGCAGGAATCAATATTTTTGCAATATCATTTCCTTGTATTGTCTTTTTAATGTCTTTATCACCTCTAATAATAAGGGTTTCGAATTTAGGCGCGTATTCGTTACCATTTATTCCAATAGTACCTTCTATAGTAAATTTTGTAGGGGTAAATTTAATAGTAGTGTCATCAGATACTATTTGATCAGGTACAAGCACTGGTTGAAGTTTTTTTTCTGGTCCAGGTGGTAAAAATGTCGAAGAGGTTTTTACCAGATTTGGTTTGGGTGTAAATAAATTAGACCAACTCATTTTTATAATTATAATGTATATATTATAAGTAAATATATTATAACTAAACTCCTTCAAATTCCTTCAAATCCCTTCGATATGTGTCGCACATCTCTTGAGTTCATTCGCTCTCCTCCGCTACCTTCGGTAATCCGGTTCGCTCCAACTATGTTTTCGGAGTTTACACAAAAAACTTCGATCATTCTTTGTGCTTCGCTTCAAACTCCTTCGATATGCGTCGCACATCTCCGGAGTTCATCACCGCAGGAAGCTCTCCTCCGCTACCTTCGGTAATCCGGTTCGCTTCATCTCCATTTTCCTCTAAACAATTAAAAATATGAAAACTCCTTTATTCATAAATGCAATCAAAATCCAAAGGAACTTCGTTTTGTGAAATAACCACTTTTGTCGCATCGCGATCCATCCGCGAAATCCAAAACACATATTCGTTCGCGCGTTCCGCCATTCCGATACAAAATTCCACCCCAATATTTTCAAAATAAAACGGCGTAGAATATTTCAACGGTTTGAGTGTTCCTTTTTCCAATAAAACGAGCATATGATAATAATGTCGAGGTGCGCCTTCCTCGCTAAAATGAACGAGTCCAATCAGCGTATTGGGATTCGTTTTCGATTCGGTAAAAATGGTCGAACCACGAATACGATTAAACCACGGTGAAATGGTGTTATAAGTCCGGACAATTTCCAATTGATTCTTATCATTTATTTTACCGATTTCCATTGGCGACCATTTATAAATAAACAATTCTTCTTCTACAACGCCTAGCGGATCCGACTCGCTCTCTACACCTTCATCGCTATTTCCATAACCAGTAATAGGAATCCAGTTCTTTTCGCACCAACTGTCCGGGTTCGGAGGGATAATCAAACGGCAATCAGAATATCTCGCAGTATCGGGACAATAGTCGCCAATTATCATTCGATTTCGACCACTGGGTGAATAATTAATATTTGTTGCAATAAATTTCATTTTACCACCAAATTCGTATAATCGAAGATCTTCTAGACCTACCGATGTCATTTTACCGTCATTCGGTGTAAAAGATTCCAGGTTTACAGTGGTTTCATCCATTTCCAAATGAGATATTGGCATAAAACCCTCAGCCGTGTTTTCCTCTAAATGCGTCAAAATATTTTTATTTTTGATTGTATGTGAACCGTCCGAAAACAAATAATAACATCTATCATTCAGCCAATAATTAACAAATCGCGTATTGAGCAAATGTTTACCTTGATAAAACAAATAACTCGCCGATGTTGGTTGAAAGTGTTCAATGGGTGGGTACTCCATTTTTATCATTTGTTTATTTTCCATTTTCTTGGCAAAAAAATCAGTAGATATGCATAACTGACTATCGTTATGATCTGCACAATACCATGTGGGTTTCCATTCAGGACATACATATTCTAACCACGCCCAAAAATTTACTTCCCATAACAATTTCCCGGTTTCTTTCAAAAATCGGTCAAAATGAGCGCGATGCAAATGACACATTTCTAATACCGAATCTTTATCACCTATGAAAAACCCTCCGCAAAACCGCCAATGAATATTATCTAAATGGTGTTGGTGTCGTTCTGCGTTCCATTTCCCCCAACAACCTGGAATCGTAAAAAACTTATCAACAAACGAGCATTTAGAATAAAAATGCAAGTATTCCATCGAACGAGAAACATGGTGAAAATTATAAGTAAAACTAAAATCGATCCACGCAAAATGGGTGGAGGACCAAGGGTTTCTTTCAATTGTATCTTTGACAAAATCAACTTTATTATTAATACACTTTAAATACGCTTCCGAATCCTTGATAGAGTTGCGAACTATTGGTAATGTGAAGGTATTTTCGGCGCAAACTTTGGATACCCATGTATCCTCCAAATTAATAATATCCATTATTTTAACATTTGGATATTCATTTGCAATTTTATTCAATTCGAATTCGCAATCAGATGTTGTGTAAACACATAATTGAATACCGGTTTTTACAATATCTAAAAATTTAGATATTCTCCAATCGAGTGTGCGTTTATCAAATGGTTTATCACCGCTAACATTTAAATAGGCAGATACGTATGTTGTTGTCAATCGATTATCAACAAAATTGGACATTTTGTATATTTCGTAAAATATTTTTATGTGGTTTAAATAATATAATATATATATTATAACGATTTTTAACCGATATTTTGAATGAAAAACCAATATAGGCCCGTATTTATACTTATTGCCTTTATCGTATTATTATTTTGTCTGTATTTTTTTAACCGTTCTTTTTCCGAAGGATTTGATAAAAAAACTGAAATCGGAATAGTATCGATGATTCGGAAACCCAAAAACATAGAAATTTGGCTGCAATTGCATCGAACATTAGGAATAAAACAATTTTATATTCGCTTGGAAGATACTCCTGAAAAAGAGGACTTTTTGAAACGACAACAAGATGTATTCTTAGAAATCGGCAAATCGAGTGGTAAAAATGAATACAATGAAACGCAATCCCGAGAAACTATATTTGTTGACAGTGTGATAAAAATGGCGCTTGATAATAAAATGGACAAAAACCAAGAAAATAATTCAGAAACAAATTCAGAAACAAATAATGATAAAAAAACAGAAAATAAAATAGATTGGCTGATCCATATTAATGCCGACGAAGTTCTGGAAGGCGATTTAGATGAAATACGCCAATTGCCGGATAACGTTCGTACATTTTGGATGCAAAATACAGAGGCAATGTATATCGATATTCCAACTGCTCAGACCAGCTGTTTTAATGCAGCGAAATTCGTAGATTGTAGCGAAAGTGATTCGAATTGTGTTGGTTATGTAAATGGTAAAGGCGGTTGTCGAATTGGCCCAGATGTAGCATCAAATGGACCTCATCGATTTAAAAGTAGTATTGTTTCAAATAACCAAACCCAAGATAATGAAACAGAAATAAATTTGAGAAAAGATCAGATGGTGGTGAAACATTACGAAGGTTGCGATTTTGACGCATACAAAACAAAATTTGGACAATTAGCCAAAGAAACCAAATTTGACGAAAATAAAAAAACTCCTTCTGCTTATTACAATGATTCCATTGCTGCTGCAAAAACGGGGGATGAAACTGAATTGGAAAAGGTATATCGAAAATATAGAATATCAGAAGAATAGCGTAAAATTGATTCTCTTTTTTACAAATACTTTTTCATTACAAACAAATTATCAACACAAATTATCAACATATAAAATGACAACAACAGTATCCCGCCGCAACCACGTGCGCCGAGTTATGATTTTCGACGTCGAAACGACCGGTCTTATTCCGAAGAAAGTGAAAGGGCAACCGCCACCATCTCTCGTATCATTGCCCCATATTTTGCAGCTGAGTTTCGTCATTTTCGACACAAAAACCTGGCGTCCCGTAAAATCGTTCGATACCTATATTCGAGTAGAACCCGAAATTGTCATATCACCATTTATCAGTGAACTAACTGGAATTACCCGCGAAAAATGCGACAGTCAAGGCGTCCCCATCGTCCACGCGCTCTCCGAATTTTATCGCGAATTTATGCAATGCGACTGTTTCGTCGCGCATAATCTGGAATTCGACAAAGAAATGATTCAGATCGAAATGCGTCGCAATTCCACACAATTGGTCAAAAACTGCCCGTATGTAAATCTAGTATTCAATGCTATGTATGAAAAAATGCATAACATTGAAACATTTTGCACAATGCGCGTTGGGCGCAATATTTGCAAAATCCCATTTGGAGCGAGCCGGCTACCGAAGGTAAGCGTAGGTGAGCGACCTAACTCCGAAACTTTAGTGAAGGAGTTTAAAACACAATCAACAAATGCATCACAAAGTCCTACACCCAACGGTTCCGGCTCGCTCCAACCCGTCAGTACAAAATGGAAAAGTCCGAAATTGAGCGAATTATACGAATTCTTATTCGGCGAAGTACCCAAAAACCTACACAATTCACTCGTTGATACATACGTATGTTTGCGATGTTTCGTCAAGTTGCGATTCCGATTCGACATAGGAAAACACATTGGTTTCGGTCAAACTCATTCGACTACGTCTAACGGCTCCGGCTCGTTCCAACACGCGTTCAAATTCATCAAAATGAAATTAACAGATGCTCAAGCCGAACACATCTCGCATATTTCGTCTTCTTCATCGCCCCCCGTACTTCCAGCCCCCCTTTCCGGTTCAATCGTGAACTGCTGAGCTTGATGCCGCCCACGGCGACGCAAATAATATATTCCGGTTTTCAATCCTTTATTCCACGAGTAAAAATGCATAGACGTAAGTGTCGAATATGTCGGGTCTTCCATCCATAAATTCAAACTTTGGCTTTGGCAAACATAGATTCCGCGATCCGCTGCCATATCAATCAAATGTCGCATCGGTATTTCCCATACAGTCTTGTATTTTTCTCGTATTGACGCCGGAATGAGTTCGATTTGTTGAATACTTCCATTGTTCGCAATAATATTGTTTTTTATTTTGTCGTTCCACAAATCTAACTTGATCAAGTCATTCATCAAATATTTGTTGGCCAAAATAAATTCACCCGCCATCGTTCGTCGGCTGTAAATATTACTCGTAATCGGTTCAATGCATTCGTTGAATCCGAGGATCTGCGAGGTAGATGCAGTGGGCATCGGTGCCAAAAGCAGCGAATTGCGCAAACCGTGCTTGCAAATGCGCGCTTTCAGTTCCGTCCAATCATACCGATCATTCGATTGTGCAGTATTCCATAAATCGAATTGAAGATTACCTTCCGATGCAGGAGACCCGGCGAATGATTCGTATGAACCGTGCAATCGCGCCAATTCGCACGACTCTTCTAGAGCCCCGTGATAAATTGTCTCGAAAATATGTCGATTTATCAGTTTGGCTTCATCGGATGCAAATGGCAAATTCATTATCATAAACACATCGGCCAATCCTTGAACGCCGATACCAATCGGTCGATTGCGCATATTGCTGCGTTTTGTTTTCTCGGTCGGATAAAAATTGACGTCGATGATTTTATTCAGATTGCGGGTTACGATGCGAGCGACATCGTGTAATTTCGCATAATCGAACTCCTTCGATATGCGGTGCACATCTCCGGAGTTCAGTCGCTCTCCTCCGCTGACGCTCCGGCTCGCTCCAAACTCCTTCACTGATGTTTCGGAATTCGCTATAATATACGTCGGTAAAGCCAAACTCGCCAAATTACAAACGGAGCTTTCTTTGTCGTCGGAATATTGAATAATTTCACTGCATAAATTCGAGGATTTAATGGTGCCCAAATTTTTCTGGTTCGATTTACGATTGGCAGCGTCTTTAAATAATAAATAGGGCGTGCCCGTTTCCATTTGTGCATCCAAAATTTGAAACCATAGATGTCGCGCCTTGACCGTATTGCGCCCTTTGCCTTCGCGTTCGTACCGCGTATACAATTCGACAAATTCTTCGCCGTAAACATCGGACAAATTCGGGCATTCGTCGGGGCACATGAGAGTCCATTGGCCGTCTGCCTTGACTCGTTCCATAAATAGATCGGGAATCCATAATGCATAAAATAAATCGCGCGCCTTGAGCTCTTCGTCGCCGTGGTTTTTGCGCATTTGTAGAAAATTTTCGACATCGGCGTGCCAAGGTTCCAAATAAATCGCGAAACTGCCCGCTCGTTTTCCCCCTTGATTTACGTATTTGGCAGTATTGTTGTATACTCGCAACATTGGTACAATTCCGGTAGAAGACCCGTTCGTTCCGCGGATATGACTGCCCGCTGCTCGAACATTGTGAATGTGCAGGCCGATACCGCCCGCCCATTTCGAAATCATTGCGCAATCTTTGAGCGTGTTGTAAATCCCATCCAAACTGTCATTTTCCATTGCCAACAAAAAACAGGAACTGAGTTGCGGGTGCGGGGTACCGGCATTGAATAATGTGGGAGTCGCGTGTGTCATATATTTTTTGGACATACAATCGTATGTTTCTACGACACGATCGAGATCTTGACCGTGGATACCGATGGCGACACGGAGCCACATATGCTGGGGTCGTTCGACGGTTATTTTGTCGATTTTCATCAAATAAGCCCGTTCGAGAGTTTTGAAGCCGAAGAAATCGATGAGAAAATCGCGCGAGTAGTCGCAAATGGCGTCGAGCCGTTCTGAATGGGCTAGAACACATTCGTGTAATTCGTGGGATACAAGGGGCGAATGTTTGTCGTGTTTGTCCCTGTAATTATATAGCTGGTTCATAACTTCGCAAAACGACGACGACGTATTTTTCTGGTGATTTGATACGATGATGCGGCCGGCCAGCGTATTGTAGTCGGGATGAGTTGATGCGAGAGATGCACATTGATCGGCGGATAATTCGTCGATTTGGGTAGTAGATATGCAGTCGTATAGTTGATCGATTACTTTCATAACGAGAGTTGTATAATTGATTTTAATGGGATCCGTTCCGTATATCGGATCCGTTCCTTGAATTTTGATTCGTTGGAGGATTTTATCGAATGATATAATTTCGCGCCCGCCTCCGCGTTTATTCACATACATTTCATTGTTATCGGGTGCAATTGTTTTAGAGCGAGTGGACGTAGGGGATTGAAGGAAGGTAGACATTTTACTGAAGGTATTTATATATAGAAAAAAATATCTATATCTTTTTTCTATATAACATTTTCATTATTTTGTTTTTTATTGTTGTTTTGAGGAAAACGGACATATTATACAATTAGATGAACGGATCGAACTCACCACCGCAGGAAGCTCACCTCCGCTACCTACGGTAATCCGGTTCGCTCCAAATCTTTCCGTTTAAACTCATATGTTATTTTTTGTTTGTTTTCTGTTTTCTGTTTTGTCTTTTTGTTTGTTTTATTTTTTTGTTTGTCTTTTTGCTTGTCTTCTTTTTTTGCATGATTGTCTTTTTGCATGATTGTCTTTTTGCATGATTGTCTTTTTGCTGGATTGTCTGCGTCTTTACTTTATTTGTTAATTTTCTTCCTCCATTTTTTCTCATTTCCGATAGTAGTAGTGGTGGCGGTTCGTATAGTTGTTGTTGTTGTAGTGGTTTATATAGTTGTTGTTGTTGTTGTAGTTGGTTATGTAGTAGTGGTGGCTGTTCGTATAGTAGTGGTGGTAGTGATTCGTCTAGTAGTGGTGGTAGTGATTCGTCTTCCTCCACCTGCTCCTCCACCTGCTCCTCCTCCTGCGTTTTTTTCGGACGAAGATTAAATAAAAAAAATGTTGTAAAACAGACTATAAAATATGGTAACATGTTTTTGCTATAATCCTTAATCTCGAGCTCTTGTGTAATTGCGTATTTGTTTGCATTATTTCGTAATGGGTTCTCAGCAAAACGACCAATTTTTAGTGGTGCTTCTAATTGTTGTTTTTGTGCTAATTGTTCTAATTGTGCTAATTGTTTTGCTTTTAATTGTTGTTTTTCTGCTTGTTGTTTTTTTTGTTGTTCTGCTAATTGTTCTTCTGCTAATTGTTTTGCTTCTAATCGTTGTTTTTCTATTTCCATGAGTCTTGCTTGAACCTGACCCTTTGATAAATTTAATGTTGGTATTGGTTGAACCTGTTTTAGTTTTGGTCCATTCATTATCTTATTTACCATTATATTTGCGTTTTTAAGTTGTTGTTTTTGTTCGGCCAATTCTTGCTGTTTTGCCAATTGTTGTTCGGCTAATTCTTGCTGTTTTGCCAATTGTTGTTCGGCTAATTGCTCTGCTTCTAGTTTTTGCTGTTCTGCTAGTTTTTGTTGTTCGGCTTCTAGTTTTTGTTGCTCTGTTTCTAGTTTTTGTTGTTCGGCTAATTGCTCTGCTAGTTTTTGTTGTTCGGCTAGTTTTTGCTGTTCTGCTAGTTTTTGTTCGGCCAATTCTTGTTCGGCCAATTCTTGTTGTTGTTTTGCCAATTCTTGTTGGGCTAATTGTTCTGAATTATATACGAAATCATAGGCTGATTCTTCATTTAATAATGATTGTCCTTGTGCTATATTTTCCGCAAATGCATTGTTAGCATATGGATTTTGAATTTCCGGTTGCGAATTATATTGAGGATTAAGTGCAACATCATCTTTAGCTAATAACAACCAGGTTCCAATCATCATAGTTCCTGATGCTAGTATTCGCGTTGCAGGATCGAGCTCTTTAAAGGTTTCAATTACAGTTGTTGCTACCTCTTCTATTAGACCCGATCTAAGCCAATGCGACCATAAAACCTCAGTTGTTATCGTCTGTACGGTAGTTCCCATGTATCCTGAGATTACTACAGCTGATGCTCCTGCTGCTGCTACTACCGTACCTCTAAACTCTTTTGCAATTTCTAAGGCTCCAACAGCGGTAGCAAGAGTCGTGAGATCGGCACTATTTTCACCGTTAACCGGGGTTTTAGATGCAAGTTTTACGTATAGCGGTTTTTTTAGAATTGGCGGATTCGATGAAAAAACCTGGTCTTGTGTAGGAAGACCATTATTTGGTCCCTGTGAACCAATACCATTATTTGGTCCCTGTGAACCAATACCATTATTTGGTCCCTGTGAACCAATACCATTATTTGGTCCCTGTGAAAAAATATTTGGTCCCTGTAAATCAGTACCAGTAATTGGTCCCTGTAAACCAGTACCAGTAATTGATTGCTGTAAACCAGTACCAGTATTTGATGCAAAAAAACTTGCCAAAGCATTTATAGGTGCCCAACCTATCCCACCCATAATTTTTGATGGATGATTATTTTTAATCATCGCACTAACTATTTTCATAAACAATCCATCAACCCCTGTTAATGTTTGTATATTGGGCGAAATATAAAACAAATCAATTCTATTACCATTAAACTGAATACTATCTGTAATATCCTTTAAAAAACTATCTTGTTTAATCTTAGAATATTCTAAAAATGTTGTGTCAATATTTGGATATGTTGAATTTTTATTAATCTTCAAGTTTGGTTCAATTTTGATTATGAAATTATACATATCATAAAAGTATTCGAATGTGAATTTTTTTATATTCGAATCCAATATATTAAGTTTTTTAAAATTTTTATTATTACGTGTAAACGTTGCAGTATGTTCTAAACATTCGTTGATAATATTAGTAAATTTTCGTATTAAATCCCTCTCATTATCATCATTAAATTTTTGTATAAATATACCCTTTACAATTTGTATTAATCCGTGATCGTCCGCAGCAGCAGATTCAGATGAGATTGATTTTTGTATATATTTTTTTAAATCCCTCGGTATTATTGCTAAAGAATAAAAACTGACGTCAAGTGTTTTATAAAAGAAAAGATTAATTAAATTGTATAATTTAGCTTCTGTATCTGTATTTATAGTCGAAGGAGTTTGAGCAAATTTACAAATTAATATAAATATTAGTAGACATTGTGTTTGTAATAGTTTAGCCATAATGTCTTGATTATGACTTTTCATTTCATTTGAATTATTCGGCATTTATATATATGTATAAGTATATATAAATATCGAATAATTCAATGTCAAAAGCTGAAATATTATTATTGGAAAATTCAAATAGATTAGATAATCTCAATAAAATCAGACAACAAACAATTGATACCAAAGTAAACGATGCCGCTGAAAAAATAATCGCTGAAAAAAAAATCGCTGACAAAATAGCCGCTGAAAAAATAATCGCTGAAAAAATAATCGCTGACAAAATAGCCGCTGAAAAAATAATCGCTGAAAAAATAACCGCTGACAAAATAACCGCTGACAAAGCAGAAGAGGAAATTAAAAAAAAAAATGAAAACGTGCTCGAGCTCATACGTCAAGATGAAGAGAAAAGTATGAGCGAAAATGATAAATCGTACGATGAAAAAGAGTTGATTGCTAAGAAGGTGGAGGAGTTGATTGCTAAGAAGGCGAAGGCGGAGGCGGAGGAGTTGATTGCTAAGAAGGCGAAGGCGGAGGAGTTGATTGCTAAGAAGGCGAAGGCGGAGGCGGAGGCGAGGGCGGAGGCGTGGGTAGCGGAGATTCGGCAGAATGCATTGACTAAACAAAAGCCATTGATATTGAGGCTGATAAAAAAGTTCAACCTGGTAGTCGTGCACGACCAACATAATTGGCGATTACGCACAGATGATACACATGATGAAAACAAAAAAATATATTATATTACATTAAAATCAAATGAAAAAGAAAACACCAATTATCCGTATATCCCAACAGTATTAACATTTACAATCAATCTCGAAAAAATAGATGGTTCATATGAAAATATAGATAACAAAATAATAGAATATTTCAATGAAAAAAAAAGTAAAATAATGGAATCCATAACCAAAAATATTGGTACCAATAAAAAAGAAAAAATAATCAAAAAAGAAGAAGAAGAAGAAAAGGAGAAAGGAGAAGAAATAAACAAAGGAGAAGAAATAAACAAAGAAGAAATAATCAAAATAATCGATGAAATAAAATCTAACGATTTAATCCCATTTAAACAAGAATTATATGTAATGATACAAGATGCGTTTTTAAGTTTACAAAATTATAGTGAAAAACATAAGGTTTTTAGTATTATGAAGAACCCAAACAATAAAAACAAATATATATTGGAACCAAATGACTATGGCTCTGGAATCACTCTAAATTTTGAAGATACATTTCGACAAATGACAATAGCCAGTAATGGCGAATTACCCGAAGATGAAGCTGACTTAGGCGGGGGGGGGGTCGTAAAACTACCTATAACATATAATACAGATGTATGTAATAGTGCAGAAAATTCCAGCTACACAGTCGAAAATATTAATATATGTGAAATAATTGAACAAATAATGAAAACTCATTTTCAAATACCAGAAACACCAATTAATGAAGAAAAATATTACCACGGTCGTCCTATAAATGATCGTCCTATAAATGAGGGGAACCACCCTGTTTTAAAACAATTTAAACAACTACAAGAATTCATCGAATCGGAAACTAAAACACATTTCGAAGAAATTAATAATGATATCAACAAAAAATTTATTGAAATGAAAAAAGAAATTTTGAATGACACTATTCTTCTGTTAACAAAAGAAATAAATAAAAATAACACGTCTGAAAAAAAGATTCAAACAATTACAAATGATCCACACACCAAAGAAAACGATAGAGAAACCGCTCAATGGTATGCCTGGTTAGCAATAGTAATGACGGTGTTTATTTTAATGATTTTGTTTTTCTATACTGATCAAACAACAACTTTATGGAATTTTGTAATGGGAAATGAAGTTAAGTCAGAAAATATTAATTCAGAAAATATTAATTCCGTAGACAAAGTCGGTTGTTCATATGGCAAATATACCGCAAACCCTCTTTCAATTTGTTCGTTAAATGAGCATGCGGCTCAAGGTCTTAGAGAAGCAGGTTCTTATCTTTTGGATAAATCAGGACAAGCAGGTTCTTATCTTTTTGATAAATCAGGACAAGCAGGTTCTTATATTTTGGATAAATCAGGACAAGCAATTGCAAAAATAGGAGATTCGATCCCCGATAAATTGTATAAAACTTCAATGCGAATGATGCAATTATCTATGTATGTCGGAATTTTTTATTATGCAACTATATTTATCAAAATGATACATAATCAATATGAGTTTCTAGCTATGAAATATGTTAAATTCCGTAATAATAAAACTAATATTATTAATGAACTAAAAAAAAACATAATTTCATTAGATCGCCAGTCGATATTGAATGATTTGACTAGTAGCCTAGAACAAACGTTAAATAAAGTGAATTTAAACCCTATGAATTCAATATCTGGCGGGCAACCTCGTTCGGACATTCATAATTTGTCCAATCCGAATCCGTTAGATGTAGGTGAGCGACCTAACTCCGTGTACCAAGGTACATTGAATCTCAAAGATATAGACTTGAATCTCAAAAATATAGACAACCAAATCATTTATAATCTCGAAAAACACATGGATAAACTAATAAATTCGTCAAACAATACATCAGACAAAAACGAATTATTTAAATATAAAACCCATTATATGAATACGTTTAAAATGTTTTGCAAAATATTAATTGATTTTACTAATTCAATAATAAACGGTGAAAAAATTTACGAAAGCCCTTTTTTTCATTCGGTATTTAGTTTGGTAGTTGATAATATATTTTTAAATAGAAAAATCGCTGAAAAATTGGGATTAAACCTCCGTATTTTACGCAATACAAGTGTACAACAGATATTGGGAGGAAAACGTAAGGGGTCTCATAATTATGGAAATGTTAGATCCCAAAAGTATTCGAAGAAGCTAATTCCAAAGAAGAAGTCGAAGAAGCTAATTCCAAAGAAGAAGTCGAAGAAGCTAATTCCAAAGAAGAATTTAACTTCAAAAACAAAAAAGACAAATAAAACTAAACGGAAAATATGATTTTGGATATTTGGAGCGAGCCGGAGCTGAAAGAAAAGCTATGATTTACCGGAATTATTATTTATTTTATGATATATTACAGTATCATAAAATGATAAACTCCTTCAGAGTTTACACGGAAAACTGCGCTTCGCTTCATCTACATTTTCCTTAAGAGCCGGAACATAATAAACATTAAGCGTTTGTAAGTGAACTGAACATCCGCATTTTGATCAATTATGATCAAGCTTTACCAAGCAAACATTATTTGACAATGGCAGATTTCGAATATATTGGCTCGTATTCGACTGATCATCCGATGCGACAACTTCGATTTTAGGCACTCGTTTTTTCGCAGATCGATGTTCGTATCCCGTTTCGCGTTCTGTCAATATCGTCTTCCACGCCTCATCAATTTTCGGAACCGCCGCTGAAAACCATTCGCGATTTCGCTCAATCAACACGCACGAATAATTATCCAAATACCAATATATAGTGCTATATAATGTATATTCGCGTTTCAAATATAGACATTTGCCACGAATCCACTGAACGATCGATTCCTCGGTAATCGGTTTGAATAATGGCATATATTCATAATGAGGGGCATTCGAATAATTTGGCACGCCACCAATACTAACTCTTTCCACAAAATATAAAATAATGCCGCGATGTTCCCGCGATTCGTCCCTATAAAATGCAGATTCGTCCTCGTATTCTTTAAATTGTGTCTCAATAAAATCGCATTCGTCCAAATCACACGTTTCCATTTGAATTTGTGTTTGTATCCAATATATTTCTTTGGGAATTCCGTTCAATTCGCGATTTACCACATTCTTCACCTCGACCATTCGACCATATCGGTCTGACTGACTATCGACATTTATTCCATCCGGTGATGCACCAATAAACGGATATGTCGAATGGCGGATACATCCATAATCCGCGACTTTTGTACCATACATTTTTTCATACAACATCAATGTAATAGGTTCAT
>Ga0114970_10001103_pt1 | contig 20303 bp, 17 predicted proteins | sample M_140205_XF_Meta_FD_87030 | JGI IMG/M metagenome (GOLD analysis project Ga0114970, IMG submission 87030) | Freshwater microbial communities from Lake Montjoie, Canada to study carbon cycling - M_140205_XF_MetaG | ecosystem: Environmental > Aquatic > Freshwater > Lake | place: Lake Montjoie... | reverse complement strand
TTGTCCATAAATGGTCCACATGAAACTATGAGGGGTGCTATAGATGCTTGCACGGGGTTAGTCCCTCAGTCTACTTTCCTAAAAGAAGTTGGGTATTATTGCATTGAAGATCTTAAAAGTCCAAGCACATTATCAAATGTTACTAATAGAGTGTTCTATAACATAGATGGAAATTATACTTACCCACTCTGCTCGGGTTACACCGTAAAAGACGTGTCGATAAGTCAAGTATATAGGACTGAGAGTCAAGCCACATTGGCGTGTGGTACTTCTCAATTCATCACTTCTAGAGATTCTTCTGATAAATTTTGCGTTCCTTCTAATAACGCTCCGCCTTTTAACGCTCCTTATAATAACCCTTTAGGTAAGACTTCTGTTCAAGCTAATGCTGAAGTTATTATAGATCCCTTGATACATTCTGCGTTGTCAGCAGCTTTGGATGTTGAATTGCCTGCAGGTCGATATGTTGCTACGATAATCGACGGCAACGCAAGTGTGAATGGCAAGTACCGCAGCAATGTGAAAATCCGCTATATTAACGAAGGTGAAAAGAAAATAGTACAATTCATAGACAAAGGCTCATATGATTCTGCCTCAGCAGCCAAATCAGCTTACGATGGCTTAACAGTCGCCTTTGATCACGATGGCGGAAATATTTTGATGTTTTTACCATCAGTCTCTGCTCGTATGGCTACAGGCAATGTGGTTATCACGATTGCGAAACAACAGCTGAACATATCAAAATTTATAGGAGAAGATGCATACGCTGAAATCGAATCGATAGCTGATATGGATGCTCCGCTAGAAGACTTAGCGCCAGAAGAAGATTCTGTGGCTATGGACATATCTTCTTGGCGTGAATATGAGAAGAGCTGGAGAGAAGGCAAATGCTGCGGAATAATAGTTAATCTATCCGGACAAGACTACATTATACTCAAACGGTCATTCGAGGATGATGATTCTTGTGGAGGCGGAGAATCGCGTGATAAGCCATACTTAATAGCGTTCAGAGATAAGATAGGCTATCCAGCGTTTGCGTGGCCTACTCTAGATGGTAAAAATTTTGCACCATTGCCTCAAAAGCCTTCAGTTAGATTCAGATACGACCAGGATCTAAATGATATGGTAATAGCGGCGATAGAAGGCCAAGAATATAATGGTCAAGTAGGTAAAGCCGGTGGTGTAAGACACTTGTCTTATACATTTCAAACCATAGTGTTCCCCGTGGCTTAATATCATGAAGATCAAGGTAGATCAATTTTGTTCTTTAGCGACATCACCCTCATGGCAAGCTTGGCTGTATCACTATAACGTCGATGTATACCGCAAATTCATAGCAAAACTTCAAGCGTCTAGAGGGTGCACTCAAAATCGTGAAATAATGACTGAATTATTAGCGCAAATCAGTGAAAACGCTTCGGGTAGTGCATCTCTAGGTGAATTTCTAAATCGTCATTATCCTTATATGGTCGAAGGTGGGTCCGCTCCAAGCGTAGAAAAAAGCAATCAGGCCGATATAGTATTCGAATGTAACCCTAAATTGCTAACATATCCACGGCGAATCATATTCACAGGTGACCAAAGAGCTTTGCAACGTAAAATCGCTGAATTTACTCTAGATAAGATTAAACACGATAGCATCATAGTCGGCAATAAGGCATATATCGAATATCTCACTAAAGATGATAGACATTTAGCTGCTAGTATACCCGATGGCAAGTGGCTTATAGCAGCGTATCGTCTTAAAGTTATAAACTAAAAATACTATATGAAAAAAACGCCTAAACAAGATGGTATAATAAAGCCCACAGCGACTTCTAGTGGTCAAAAATCGCATATTCGTCGTAATCCAATGGGTCACACGGAACTTGTGATCGCTAGGAAGGGTAAAAAATCTGAAGGCACGTTAAATGAATTATCTGTGCAATTGATGGAATTGTTAGAAGAAATAGCGATGAGCGCTATGCCTGCTTTGTCAGCCGAACAATTGCCTAATGAAAGAGCGACGAATCAACCATTTACGCCTCAATTGGTTTCTAGCGGTGGTGATCAGACTAGAGCTAACGGTGATACTGTTACTAACATGAGGGGCAGTACTCCTCTGGCTAGCCCTAGTCCTGATGTGCAGAAATTAGGTAAAAAGGCATCGGGGTATCGCAGCACTAGTGGCCGAAACCAAAATTATATTATGGCTGAACCACAAGGCAATAGTATAGATGTAAAAGGTTTGAGGGAAAGCATGACTGGTACAGCGGGGATCGCAATCGCGCCTATGGGTTATAACACGATTGAATCGACCCCAAAGAGACGTAAGACACGCAAACCTACTAAGATGACGATGGAGTACTCTGACATGCGCAATGAAATTGATAGACTGTTAAACGAATGGGAACCAGAATTTGTTGCCGGTGATTATGATCCCGGTCAGTACAAGATGGACCATTTAGGCGGTAGTGGTGTTACAAGCCGTCGATATAAGAAGCATGAAGGTAGTGACTCCCTCGAAATGATGGATCATGGTGATCCCTTTGGCGCAGATCACCATGAAACCGCTGCCATGTGCGACGTAGATGAAGATGGCGTTGAACATGAATCACAAGGTGGCCACGAGAGCACTTCTGGCGACCCATTGGGCGACGATTGCTGCGACGAAGTGGGCCACAACTGGCCTGATCAACCACGGCATAAAGGTGGTGGTGTTGCCGAGCCTGTCAAAGGTCGTCGATATGCGGATGGTGGAGTTTTAACTTCACGCTCTACACCAGACGGTGGCGTCAGCGAATCAAAGTGGTCACCTGCTAAAATTGGTGGATTGATGGGTTCTGATATTAATGTCAGAGCATTGTTTGAGAACTATGCGCGGACGACTAAAGCTGTTCATTTAGAAGGATTCACTCAGCTGTGTGAAGCTCACGGCAGCGATGTGATTTTAGACCAAACGTCGTTATTAAAACTGATGGCTAACAACCGCCAGTATATGTTCCATGAACACCGCGATGCTGATGGTACTTATTGGCTCAAAGAAGAAATGGATTGCGATAGCGATTCTGATATCGGCTTGGATTTATCGCTCGATATCGATTTGCCTGGATATGGCGAACAGCATTTCGACGTCAGTGGTGACCAAGGCGACGATGATTACATGGGCGATGAAGGCTTTGATGATGAAGGTGATGAAGGTGCCATGGGTGGTGAAGGCTTTGATGATGAAGGTGCTGTGGGCGATGAAGGCTTTGATGATGAAGGTGCTGTGGGCGATGAAGGCTTTGATGATGAAGGCTTTGATGACGAAGGTGATGTGGGCGGATTGGAAGGCGACGAAGGCGACATCGCTCAGATGGGAGATGGCATGGGCGGCGAGTCAGATCTTGACTCCGAATTACGCTCAGTAGGCGGACAAGACGCTGGATTTTAATCGAGGAGATAATGATGCCCGATATAACTAGCGATGATATTGATTCCATCGCTGATAAACTTGACGATGTAGAAGACCTTATTGATCAAGATGCTGATCTAAGCACTGATCAAGATGATAATCTATTTTGTTCAAGCTGCGGGTATGTAGGCGAAGAAGAAGAATGTCCGGAATGTGGGGATTTGATGACACATGGTTCCTCTGGAGGGGAATATGCATCCTATCCCGGTGATGATGTTGAGGAAGCGTTTAATCGGTTCGCTTCTTCTGCTCGTGCGATTTGCGAGCATAAAAACTACTCTTCGAATGACGTAGCTTCCGCTTTGAATCATTCATGGAGCCAACACACTACCAATATCGATTCTAAAATACCGGCAAAAGCCGTTAATCTTTTAAGACGACTGAAAAGAGCTTATCCAGGGTTTAATCCGACTTTCACTGAATCTAGGAGTAATGCAATGTCTTCTGACAATACGTTTTTTGGATCAAAAGGAATGAAGCCGTCACCGCACCTACATGATCAGCCTAATGACATGAGTGAAATCGCTGGTAAAGATCCTAGAAAAAGATCCACGAAGAATCAAATAGGAACTCCGACTGTCGGCAAGGGATCAATGGAACGCGCTGGGACTGTTAAGTCCGGCGGTCCGAAGAATGAAGGTCGTCTTAAGAGCCTTAATGCTAACATCTTAAAAGAAAATGCAGAAAAATTAGCAAAAAGAATAAAGAATGCTCTGCGTGAAACCGCCCACGGTATCCGTGGGAGGCACTTGGTGAATTTCACCGTTATGGTGACGGAAGGTAATGAAAAGAACCGCACTATGATTCGTCGGCGATTGGCTGAGGCTATTGCCGATGTGGAAGAGGTCTTGCAATTCCATTCGGTTGATGATGTGATGTTAGAAGCTTGGTTTAAGGATTCTTATGGCGCTATTGTCATGAAGAAGGATATTCCTTTGGGGTTCGTTGCTCCTCGCGGGCCTATCGTTTCTGAAGGCAAAGCTATTTTCCGCTTTAGAAGGAATGCTGAGATTTTTTCTGAATCTTTGGGTAATGCTGGTTATGTTTGTCGTGTGATGCCTCATAATTGGGGTGCAGCTGTTAGCGCTCCAGTGACTATGGAAACGGCTAATAGAGCTTTCCGGTCGATCAACGAAGCGTGGTATGATGGGATTCGTAATTTCTTTACTGGGGGTGGGAAAAAGAAGGCTCCTCAATCTCCTCAAGATGCGTTAGCTGCTGAGTATGCAGGGATGCAGCAAGGTGATGCTACTCGACCCGGCGGTTATTCTAACCGTAGAGCACCGGCGTCTAACATGGCCACTCAGCCGCCCTACGCTGGCAAAATTCGCCAGTCCGTGGATCGATTATTGCCAGATTTAGCTCAAAGAGTCCAAACGTCTATGCAGGTCGTTAGACAACTGATTCGTCAACTACAAGAAAGCATTAGAAGACGAAGGAATTTAGTCGAATGGAGTAAAGATGACGATTTAGGTTCAGCTCTTGACGATTTGGATACGAGATATAGTCACACTGGGGGGGATAGCGCCCAATCTATGGGTCTTAGTAAGGGCATAGCTGGTAACATGATGAATCAGTTAGCTAAAGTCTTAATGCCGGATGAAATCGGATATAATCAGCAGCATGAAAGGGCATTGACTGCGATATTACAAAAAGCTATCCAACAAGTAGAAGATGTGCAAGCAAACTTGACTAAGTACGTCAAAGCTAGTAATAGACAAAGTGATAACGCAAAGAATCCCCGAAGTGGACAGAGTGGAGGCGGCGCTATAAATCGCAGCATTAACGCTAGAAAGGCAGACAATAGTCCCCGCGATTTAAATATGCAGTATTATGGAGACAGAAATAGACGAGTCAATGGTGCGCAGGGGGGTAGTATTTATACTCCTAGAGCATCAGCCGAAGGACGGTTCACTAACCGTCGTCCCATAAATGAATCAGTCGAGGCAGTTAAATCTTTGATCCAACAATATCAATATCAGGTTTCTAGCTTAGAAAGTTGGATTAATACGGTTCGAAAAGGTGTAGAAGGAAGAGCGGATAAACGCAGGGATCGAGATGAGGCACAATTTGTGGACAATAGAGGAATTGCTCGACAAAATGCCCCAAAAACCCGGACTAGAAATACGACCGGAACGTTCGGTAGTCAACAGTCTATCAACCCAAAAGCGGCAGCACCTCTGCGTGCTGGTGATGAAGATGATGATATAGTTTTCAATAGACCTTCAGGTGGACCCAAACCACGTAGATAACAAATTACTAGAAAAATGATTGCGGGATGGGTAACCATCCCGCAATTTTCTTATATATATCCATGATTTGTGTCTATTAACGTTGATAATGGTAGATAAGTGAATGATTTAACGGAGGTCGCATATGGATGAACCACGCGCTAAGATAGGCGATCCGATCGGAGAACCAGCACCATCAGTATACGAGCTAATAGTCACAGACCACGTAAAATTCATCGACCCTACCACATACGACCTTCAGGAAAAATCGATCAGACCGCTCGACTATTTCATCACAAGCGGCGACGCCATAGAAAAGACCAAGATCTTAGAAAGAGATCTATGGGATCTAGCTGGCGCGCTACGAAAAAAATGCTATACCATCATAGCAGAGGAAAATAACTGCAGCTACGCACAAGCACAAAACTTATATAGAGACGGCATCAGACCGCTCGACCCACCGAATTTAAAGACATATGAAGAAGAAATATGGAAAGCTGCAGGAAGCAGTCGTAAACTACTAAACGCACTAAAAAAAGCGAAAGGGACTAACATCTTTCTAGAGACCGAATGGGAAAGCCACCGGCTCCTAGTCATACCAAAAAACCCACGTAGAGCCAACCAATAGATCGCTCACTCAGTATTGTAAAAGAGCAGATACCAAAGCATAAGAGAGACCTCAATGTCTTACGTCCCATATGTGATATTCGAAGGGAACGACGGTTCCGGCAAAACCACGGTCATGAGAGCCGTGGCTGAAAGAATGCAGAAAGCCAGGCCTGCTCTACCAATCAAAGAGACACAACACCCAGGCAGCACCCCGCTTGGCCGACACATACGACAATTAGTCAAATTCCCCCAGAGTATAAGCGCTGACATTCAAATCGACGACTTGTCTCGCCAAATGTTATACATGGTAGACACCGTCAATTTCATAAAGACTATATTAATACCATCACTCAAAGCAGGCACCGCTGTCTTTGCAGACCGTAGTTCATTCATCAGCGCTTTAATATATGGACGCGCAGATGGGCTCAAGCTAGAAGAAATAGCTAGGCTATTCGATGTCATAACCCCTCCAAGAGCCGATCGTCTTTATATCCTGCAATGTCCAGCAGATATAACGACACAAAGGAAGAAAGAACGTGCAGAATTAGATCACTATGACCAAAAATCGACCGCATTCATAGAAAAAATCGAAAAGTCATATGGAGAGCTATTAACAGCATCAGCCGAACAGACTATCCTCATATCACGCACAATATCCCTCAGTAACGTCATCTATATAGACGCATCAGCGCCACTAGAAGAAGTGGTCACAAGGATCACCAACGACTTGTGCCAATTGTTAGATGAGAAAGCAAATTAACGGAGCTTAAACCACCGCCATACCCTATAAAGCCAAGTGGTTCGAATTACGGGAGGCGACATGGTATCATCGCCTCCTTTCCATTTCTTTAATCTCAATTCAGCTTGATAGTCATTTTTAGAAATGGACTGTGCTGAAACGATTTGTAAGCCTTTCTGTCTGAGGATTAAGGCCAATTCTGGAAAATTGGCGGCTTGAGATAATCCCTCGCTGAATCTGTATTGATGATCGTAGGCTCGATAACGCCAATGAATCATAATCACACCGGAGGTCATAAGATGGCAGATGTAGAAGTGGTGGTACTAGAAGCACGGATAATTCATCCTTCTGCTAAAATACCATCTAGAAAACGCAATACGGACGCTGGATACGATATCTATTCTGTAGAAAGCGTAGATCTAAGGCCCAATAGAGCCACTATAGTTCGTACTGGTATCCAAATCTCTGCGCCACCAGGATATTACTACACCATAGAAGGACGTTCAAGCCTATGGAGCCAAGGCGTATTTCCAAACCGAGGAATCATCGACAGCACGTTTTGCGGCGAATTAGTAGTATCGCTAGTCAACGTGAACGCTGATGTATTCCGAGTGGAGAGCGGCGATCGAATTGCTCAGATCATACTGAGTAAACAGTATGATGCCCAATTCACCATTGTAGAGCAGTTCAGCGAAGATTATAATCAACGTGGAACCAATGGCTTTGGATCGACCGGACGATAACCGCCCTTTCAGGAGGAATAGCTCATGGTCACGGACTCGACTAGTAGCGACGGTTCAGAATATTGGATAGTAGCCTATGCTAAGATATCAATCGATAAAGAAGATGGCATTGCGCTTCAAGGAGTATACTTCGGCGGTATAGGAGAGACCCACGACGAAGCAGAGTTAATAGCACGAGAATGCGTTAATACCATCAAAGGTGGCACCGTACTACCGCGAATATTAATGATTACAGATAGTTATAAAATAATAGATGCATTATATGACGTGCACGATCGATTCGAATCTTTGACCAATAAAATGAGAGAAGCCGATGACATCATGACCAGAGAGGCCAAAAAATGATATGGTACGATGACTCAGTGACAGTAAAAAGCCAGCCGGAAGGCGCTGCAGTTCAACTAATCGGGACATATGAACTGCCCTCACATCCAACAGATAATATAATAAGCATTACGCTAAGTGTCACCACACCAGCCGGAGACACTAAACAAAAAGTTTTATACACCCATGATCCAAGTATGTTGACTAGAGAAGAACCTGCGCCAGAAGATGTGTTAACTAGATATTGCACGAAGGTTAATAAAATAAGATCGAAAGTAGCAAATTCAGACTGGGACACTGTGATATCTATGGTTAAATAGCGTCTGTGTCTAGAAGGGCTTCGGAGGCATTTGATGGCACTAGAACACCATTTTCTGCCTCTAGTGTCTTTTCGGTACCTTCCTTTGGCTCTGGCGGGTATATTTCAAGCGTATAAACCGGTATCGGGTGCTTACAGCATCTTTTGTTAAAATCTGCCTCTTTAGCGTCATTCATAGCAGTGTGCTTAAACCACTTCGGAAGGCAGTGACAATCGGCACTAGTGTCTATTTCTAGCCCGAAAGACATACCATTATGGTCAGTAGTTCCTTCTTGAATCACCTTGGTCGATAATAACAATCTCCAGTTATAATAGATGGCAGGCTGACCCTTGTGCTTTACCACCAGCACAGTATCCATGCCCATAAAACTGTTCGTAGGTGCAAGCATTCTCATCGTAGTGAAAGAAGCTTGACGTAATTCTCTTCTAATGAAGATATAGATCTCATTGATAGCTTGTTCGGTGACAAAGTAATTGTGTGCTACCAATTGAAATGATACGGCTTGCATGTGTGCCCTTTATATGTGCTTGTATCATTATTTACAAGCACATAAGAGGGGATGATCAAGTCACTTCTAACTGACCGTAGTTGAATTCATTAAACAGAGTGATTTGCGTTTTAACATCAAATCTTCTAAGTGATGCCCCAGGCCACATTCTTACACCCATCTTACCATAGGATCTGTTGACATTTAACGGAATTGGATAGTATGGGGTGCTGATTGACACGGGTGTTGGAAGAGTGGCGCTAAGAATGGAGCTTGGAGGAATGAGCAGTTGATTCCACCAAATCCATAATTGGTTGTCTCGCACCATGATTTCTAATCTATTCCAATACTCTTGTGAAGTACCACCGACTTGTGCACCGCCATCATAAATGACTAAACCATCAGGTGATGCGTCTGGTTGAGTCCCCACACCCGTGTACGTTCCTGACTGCGAATAGACAGCACTAACAGCATATCCGGGTGTTAATCCTCGGACGTAATCGTCTGCGTCATCGTCGATTACGTCTTCTTCATAGCCTCGTGACATATCTAATAGGCCGACTTTATATTGCATTTCGACTAATTCTGTGTCCGGATTAAAGGCAAATTCACATCTGACTACAGTGTTCGAGTACTCTTGGTGGAGTAGTTCGACAATATCCCCCACATCACCAGGGTAAGGAATATTGGTGTTAGGACTACACATAAGAGCGATAGTATCACAATATGCAGTATAATCAGGGGGAAAACCACCAGTCGGTTCGGTGACACCCGTGCCAGCCGTGAGTGCAGTCGGCGCAGTGCCGCCGCCGCCCGTGCCTTCTGTAACCATGGAGGGGAAAACGAGTTTACGGCTGTAGTTGTATATCGCATTGCTGTTCATCTGTGGTGAAAGGACACGAACTGCACCAAAAGCCGGTAGATCGTGAAAATGGACACCACACACTCTGATGTAGTTAGTGCCATCGTCTAATTTACCCTTACCTACAACACGCATGTAACGCTCGACGTGCTCATCGACTGATGCGCGGATAAGAAAATCATAAGGGACGAAGTTAGAATTCGATGGTCTACCGATATCAGCTCTAATTAAAGCATTGCATAGATTCTGTCGATTCCACATCATAATCGGACGTTCGCTAAAGTCGGTCGGAGCGACAGAACTAGCCACCACAGTTAAGCCGGGTAGAGTATTATCGATTATCGCTCTATGTTGTAGGCTAATATCAGACCCAGCTGTGCCCGCTATATTAGCGATGTCAAATTCGAGCAGTGGATCAGCGAATCCTGTGATGCCCCACATTGAACGTTCGATAGTTCTGATAGATGACACTTGCACTGCTGATGTTCTATCGTCGCTGCCAGCACCGGGAGCTACTTCTGCTCTTGCGATATCAACATCGCCAAATTGAACGCTCCCTGCCCATGTCCAGATGTGGTTAGGATTTAACGTTGGTTTTTTGCTGAAATAGTAGCGTCTAATGGGTTCCCCAGCTACCTCTCCGACTTTGAACCACCAAAGCTCTACTAAGGTACCGATTGGTAATAAGTCAATCGTACCATCCATGATGAGGGCTGAAGGATTAAGGCCGGATGGTGGATTTTCTGGGTTAATGTATTGCCATACATTCTTGGCTGTCATAGCGTCGCCGACAGCTCTACCACCGTCAATGTTCCATTCTCTGATCGTGTATTGGTTAGAAGAAAGAATAGTATTTGTATAATCAACTATTACACCCATCTTTTTCGTGATTAAATGTCCCTTATAAAGCAACGCTCCGAGCAGATTGGCTTCGGGTTCTGGTTCTAAGTCGAATCTTGTCTGATTGCCATCTTTGTCTTTACCGGTAAACCAAACACATTCCACTAAACCCGTTGCGCCTGGCGTGAAGGCCCATCCGACTTCTGTTTGTAAGCTGTTGTTAGAATTTCTCTTTAATATTACTTCGAGTTCGCCGGTCCCTGGTGCGATGGCGTCATCATATCTTTTGAAGATGAATGCAGGGAAATTACCTTTATTGTTTAAGGTAGCTCCCACATTGTTAGGGTCAGCTATGGTTGATTCAGGAAATAAGTAGACCTTCATCTCGCCGTAGGCGTTCACACCAGGGAGTTTTCCTCCGCAAGAAGGCGGTCGAATGCTTGCTATGTCTGTCTCGTCCTGCACCCAAAAAATTTGTGTACATTCTTCGCAAGCGCAATTGAGTGGAATAGGGCTATCCACTGTAAAGCGGACCACGTTACCTATGCGTTCTAAGCTAATGAATTCTGTGCCTGCTGCAAGGATAATATCGCCTTGCATCCAGCCACCATCGTCTGGAAAGCCTGCTCCTTGAAATCCTAAGACGCCAAGTCTAGTTTGTAACAATGCGTCTAATTTGCATTTGTCGTCTGCTGAAAGTAGACCTTGTGAGTCGCAGGTGGCGATTGGTACTGGGTCTTCTGCGATGTGCGAAGCGCCGTGCAGTCGAGGGAAAAGCACTTGAGACTCTTTAAAATAAAGAGCTCGTTGCTGTTCATCGTACGAGTAACCCGATGTGATTTGATTTGGTCCCTCGACTTGAACGAATTGACCGTCGCTAAGTGTCGAGTAGCCGGGGACTTTCGTGATCGCCATCTTTTGCTCTCCAATTCTTATTATTTAATCTTTGCATTGTGATCGATCTAGTCTAAAAAGCACTTTCACCATATGAAAAAGAAATTCGGCTCACGATTAATATGATTAGTGATCAATTTTAAAATCGATTTAGGTTTATACAGTGCTAAATATTCGTCCTTTAGTTCTTTGGGCACATATGCTAATATGTTTTTTGCTTTGTTAGCGTATGTGAGAGCTAAATTAATATCACCAACAGTCAAATCGTGGTCACATATGATTAAGTCATATAACTCAGCATTGTCTTCATTCACGTAAGATGATTTCATGAGGTCATTTAATCCGATCTCTAATGCTTTATCTAATTTAGGGTCCTTTATGGCATGGTATTCAAGTTTATTTAGCCCACACGCTACTGCTCTTGCGCCACAGCCTACGAATAAATCTAACACTTTACCTGTTATGTTTAATCTCTTTAATATGGTAGCATATAAGGCTGGGGATGGGAATTTTAAAGGCGATTTAACAACGCCGCGTGTTAAAGATCTAATCAAATTGAAAGTGTTGAACGGAATAGGTCTAGAAGCTAAATATTTAATCGCTTTGTAGGAGATATTGCTGTTTTTAAAGTAGTGATTATAAATCTCAGTGGAATCGAAGTAGTGCAGCATGATTTTACGCCCATGTCCGCAAGATCTCGTCAAGAGTGTAAATGATCCCTTTTTGATCATGTGACGTTCAGGTGCGTTTTTTAATTCTTTTAAATCGTCTTCAAGCACATTTAGAGGAAAATGAGGCCACACCCACCCACGTGTAATGAATATTTTGTGAAATGAGTGTAATGCTATGTCTCGTTCAAACACTGTACTTGCAGATAATTCTTCCTTGTCTAGTTGAATATGAGCTGGATACTGCTGCCCTTCGAGGATGTCGACTTCATATACTGGTGTTACTTTTGGTACATGATTGAGTCTCCACATTTCTGGATCTAAAGACCAAAATGCGTAACGTCCCTTTTTCCCATCTCGATATCTGACATACAAGTGAGCTGGCATTACACGTATTTTGCTTATTATCTTATATCGACGCATCTTGGCTATCAATATTCTTAAACCTAATGACAAGTTCACTTTGCTAGTGACTTGCTCCGACTTCGCTCGGATGGGAATCATGAATTTAACGAGCCAATCTGCAAATCGGGCGTGCGTGATTCCAGCAAGTTTTGCACAGTCGTTTAAAGAGTATCCGAGTTCTACGTAGTGTCTATGACACCAAGCCTTAGTGCAGCATAGGTTCTTAGAATGGCTTCCTTTTTGAGGTGGTATTCCTGCTTTCCGCACGATTTCGTAAAAACGTTGCTTCGATAAACCAGAAGCTCTCAGTACGCTTAGCACTCCATATCGTTTCAGATTTTCTTGTAGCCACTCAAAAGTGCGCCATTCTGGCGGCAATTCGAATGGACCTAGATTTTTACGATTGCTTGAGCGTGTTCGAGTGGTTGGCCTTTTGCCTTTCAGTCCTGCGAATATTTTCAATTCTCTCACGTATCTGGTGCACCGCTCCATGACAAATGCATGATCATAGACTGTTAAATAATCATATATAGTGAACCACTTTTTGACTTCAGTGGCGTTCTTGATTTCGACTTTTTTAAATTCAGCTTTGAGGAATACGTATTGATCAGGTAGTTCTGACATAAGTTACCAATTGTCTTCTTGTGTTGGTTCTCTTTCTTTCATTTACAATTTTTTGAAAGACGCAATGGTAGTCTATCGTTTGAAAGTGATCATTGTTTATTTACTTTTGTATTTTGTTTCAAGCATTTCTTTAGCTTGTAAGACAGCGTTGCTGAGTCTTTCAAGTACTTTGCGTCTTATGTTTGGTGAAAGGTTTCTAGTGTACATGTTAAATTCACTATCTGCTTGTAAGTAACTTTTCCCGAATATAAAATTTTTCAATGAGTCTATGGAGAAAAATTTATTAGGTTCTTTTGGTGCGTTTATTAGTTGCTGTGTTATTGTTTCGATTTGTGATTTGGTCTTTCTGTAATTTGTAGAATTATTTACCAAATCAAATATTTTTTGAATGAGTTCTCCGATATTAGCTTCTATTTCTATTTTATTTGATTTATGTTTTTTAAAATTTTCAGAATTATCGCCGGGTTGTAGTTGATGGTAGTTAGGATCTACTATATCTGTATGATATATTAATTTTGGATCAATACAATGTATTATTTCGTGTACTAGCAGTGTTCTCATCATTTGGGTTGGTTTTCCGCACATGTTTTTTTCATTTATGTTAACGATACCAACAATTTGTTTACTTTGTATTTCTTCATAAAAGTGATATCTAATTCCACGAATACAAAGATTATTAATATCTTTGTCGATTTGTTCTTGGTTATTTTCTGCTTCTAATTTACGCATATATGTGTCGAATTCGTCAGAATAATACTTATCAAGAATTCCAATTATGTCTTTACGATTCTCATCAATAATTTTATCTATATTCTGTCCTGCTTTTTCAGAATAAGCTGCTTGTGTTTCATTTGTATTTGCCCATCCTTGTGTGTGTAGCATTTCTTCACTTTTCTTTGGATCAATTACAATCTTTATAATTTGATTAGGGTTTTGTAGTTGATCTATTTGTCTTTGTACTTCTAGCATTACTGGATCTTTTAGCATTAGATCCCAGTGAAAAATTACGCTTAAATAATTAGTTTTTTGATATGTTTTTTTTATGTATTTGTTATTAAATTGTACTAAATCCATTTCAAATCTTTTGCCTGTACGTTTGGATTGACAAGTTTGGTGCATTATTTCTGGTAAGAATTGATCTATAGCCGATAAGACTTCCGGAGGAAGGGTTATGTTCCTTCCTTCGTCGAGTTGTCGTTGGTGCATAGACTGTTGTAAGTAATTAGAATGACAGAATTTATAAGCCGGTTCTACTATATATCGCCTTTGCAGTGGCGAATAATACACTAATGATTCTGCTAATTCCTCTTCGGGCGGTGTTTCCATTTGTTCTATAGGTTCTTCATCGTCTACTTGTGTTATGTCTTGAGATTCTATTTCATCCAAAGGTTCGTCATAAATGGCAGGCTGCTGAACTTGCGGCGGTTGCTGAGCAACGGTCGGTTGGGGCTTTCTTTGGTTTTGAGCAGCTATGTCAGATAATTCTGGGGTGCTCTTTTCTGCTACTTCTTGCGGTGACATGTCTGGAGTAATGATTTCTGTCTTGCGATTTGGTACATTTGGTGATCTTCTTGCAGTTGGGGTAATGGCGGGTTGTTGCTTGTCTAAGTAATCGTGAGAAGCATTACGCAATGGGGTGTCTTCGTCCCGCTCGACGTCAGCCATTGACTGATCTTGCTTCTGTGATAGTTTATCGTATTCGCTTCTGGCTGCATCCATTTCTTCGTCATCGTTCGGCAATATTTCGTCTTGCGGGGTGTCTTGGAGTGCTGCCACTGCTTGGTCTAGCCTTGATTGCATTTGTTCTAGATCTTCTGGATACTTCGGTACAGCTTCTTGCTCTCGTTCGGCTTTAGACTTGAATATTCCTCCGATTTTCTTTTTAAGCCAGTTTGATGCTGTCTTCACATATCCATATTTTGGATAAAGAACGTCTTTTTTAACGCCTCTAACATAATTGGCATTATACGTTCTATAGTAGTTGTCAAAGACGTCCGGCAATAATCTGAGACCAATGTGATAACGTTGGTATAGGTTATTGCCTTGCATTATTTGCGGCAAGACTTTAGATAGATCTTCAATTGCGTCTTTACTAAGGTAATGTAAATTGATACCGCCCACCAAATTATTATTGGTATTGTTATTTTTATAACTGCCTAAAAGCAATAAATCTGGATTCGGATCATTTTTATACTTGTCATACTTGAAATTCCAACGCGGTGCTTCTCCATCCTCTAATATGGGCATTGATGTGATGTAACGAGACTCTATTAGCGTTCTTTTATGTGCCTCATGCAGTCTCATTTTTTACCTCACCATGCTGCGCTCTGTCGCTTCGAGTCGGTGGTAATATTTACTTTATTCTAACCGGCATTCTTTCATCTTCTTGCTCTTCTTACATCAGCAAAGAAATCGTTCATCATCGATCTTTGCAGTCTTCTTAAGATGAAATCACATGTCTCCACTATGATGCGGCGATCAATAATGTCCATGTGCTCTAAGATGGGTAGACCTTTTTGTCTTAGCGATCTGATGGCGCTTTCGTCCATTCCTACCACCGATCTTTCGATCGAAGCAATCAGTTTAATTTTAACAAACGCTGCTTTGGCGGTATTATGGATAGCTACCTTTGACACTGCTTCCGAGACGTCTCGTCCGCTTTTGTCTAGTTTAGTCTTGACTGTTCTGGCAGTAGCGATACCTTGTGCGTCGAATTCTCTGACTTCTGCTGTCATTTCTTGAGCGATTTCGGTTGGACCCATTGTCGGACCGCCGTTACGCTTCCATATAGACGTCCATTTGCCGCCTTCTGGGATTGGTTCGATTTCGGGATCTTCTCCTGCTTTCCACCATCCTGGGGCATCGCGGGGCGTAGAAATGTTAGAACGCATTACACCGCTGCCAGGGTAATTCAATCCCATAGGCCCAAGGTTTCTGATAATATATCGGAATTCGTTTACTGTCAGTCTGCCACCGATTTTTACAGATCCGTCTGCTTCAGCCTTGGCTCCGGCGTCGATTGCCATTTGCTGGTACTTGGCGGTCATGGTTGGCGATTGATTGATGATAGATCCGATATCATTTTCTAAAGCTATCTTCAAGATATGTTCTATGGCTTCGGGATCGACGAAAGAATCGCTTTCAGATTTTTGGGCTATATTGCCAGCCATGGAGCTAGCTTCGCCCTCGGCAGTATTCTTGGGTGCATCCATTGACGCAATGCGCATGTGAGACTTACGGTCTGGTGTCGATATGGCTTGCCCCATGCCGGTGGCTGCGCCTCTAATCGGAATTGCTTCGTCTTCAATGATTTCCATTAATGCTTTGATATCGAATTTAGCTCTTTCTATTCTTTCTTCTGACTCTGATTCTAAAGCGTCAGCGTACGACATGGCGGCTTCATAAAACCGGCTTGAGTATACACCAAATGGGTTGTCTGGGTCTTTATCATGACTTTTCGTGGTCTTGTATTTGCCTTTTACTTGGGCAGCTAGTCTTCTGATCTCTGTTGGGTTACTGCTATCTAATACTGTTTCTAAGCCTGATAAGCCGCTCTTGCTATCTCCACCTTTGGCTCTGATTCCTTCTTCTGTACCGCCAATCCCTCCTTCCATAGCACCTTGGATATTTCGCATTACGAATGAAATGAAAGGTGATCTACCTTCATCGAAGCCTGGTTGCATTAATCTTACTAACGGCACAAATCCGTTGCTGTACATGTCTGCGATGAATGATGCGTCTGTTGATCGATTATAGACTCTCGATACTCTCTTGGCTAATCTGTATAATGGCGCACCGCCTTTATTGCCATAGAGTGGACTTCTTGGGTTACCGGACGTACCGCGCTTGTCTAATAGAGATGGATCGCCAGCAAAAGCGTAAATTAGTTCCTCAGGTGTCCAGCGAGGCGCAGGACCATTAGGTACAAATCCAGCTACTGGTTCTCCTGGGCTTGTCCATTTATTGGACCATCTTGGCGCATCCATCAATGGCCCGATGGTGTGGAATAGCGCATCTTCGGATTTTTGTCTGTCATATTCTGAGTCGTGTGGATCTTTCCAGCTGTCTTGTCCGACGCTCTCTAATATTTGTTTCAGCTTACGATCGATTTTTTCAGTGACTAGACTTTTCATTCTTGACTCCATTTCGTGATAACATATGTTTGTCAGACATTGACAGACTTGGACTGTGTAGCCAAAGTGCTGTCATCTGATTTTCGTTCTAGCAGCATGTCTTTTATAATTTTAACGTGAACTTTGCTAACTGAACAGCTTTCGACTGTGTCGATGCGAGTGTTGCGTGTGATATTGAGCTTACAAGCTAAATCTGGACGAGGCAATGATATTATTTTCATTTCTGCTTTGGTCATTTTTTCTAGTATGGATTTCTCTTCATTTTTATTAACATCTGCGTAATCTATAGCAGCTGGTCTTATCATTACCATAGTGCCTAAAATAGCTTTTCGGTCGTTGGTATTATATGACGCTCTACCTGAGACATAGCTATAATTCAAAGTCTCCGTTAAGACACACACTTGTGCTTCATTTTGTATTATAGCACCGATTTGAGATTCGATGCGGTTCGGATGATGGTAGTAATCTGCGTCGAATTGTGCTATTATTTGACCTTTGGCTGCGGCGATGCCGTGGTTTCTAGCCATCCCTGCGGTCATATGGACAGCCGTGTCTACTACGAAAATATTGTGTTGTGCGTGTATACTTAGCCCACTTGCTTCATATTGCGAGAAAGCATTGTTAATTATGATTAATTCTTTATAAGGGTATGTCTGAGATTTAAAGCATTTGATGGCTGCTTTTACATCTTCTAGTGGACATTTGCCCACTAGCATGATAGCTGAGACTAGTGGGTATTGTGGATCTTCTTCACGGTGTGCTGTGTTCATACCGTTACTTACTATTGTAATGGAGGATTTGTGATGTTATGGCTGTTGTGGAGTCGGTGCTGCGGCAGGTTGAGCCGTCTGCTGAGTTGCCGGTTGTGTGCCTTGAGCTTGTTGTGTACCTGGTGCAGCCGGTTGCGCTCCTTGACCTGCTGCTTGTTCTGCTTTTAATTTTTTATACATTGCTTGCTTACGCTTTGATAAATTAGCTAGAGCGTTTTTTAATTCTTGCTTTAATACTTTATCTTTAGTAGCTTTATAGATATTGAACAGTAAAGTATTAGTCTTTCCTTGCTTAATTAACCGATCAGCAATGTTGAAAATCTGTTGGTCGTATCCTGCATTGAACCCTGCTTTAAGTTGGTCACCTGCAGCTTTACCAACCTTACCGATAGCCGAACCAACGGCATTTACCATGCCTTGACCAATATACTCATTTAAAGGAATCGTAGCGTTCTCGTTTATATTAACGACATAGCCAAGTGATCTAGCAAATGTTGTTACTCTATTTCGATATGCATCTAGAACAACATGTTCATAACGGTCTTCGGTAATTAAAGCTGCTAATTCATGGATAGATTCAGTACTGACTTGATTATAATTGTGATTGGGTTTGCTTACGATAGGCAAACCCAATCTCGTCATGTAATTAGAAAATAGCTGATAATCAGCAGATTCTAAAAGCCGTAATGTTTGCAATGATAATATTTTCATCATAACACCTCGGCTTATATTTGACCATTAGATCAAAATGAAATCTAAATCTTGCTCGGGGAAGCCGTCAAATTGGCTATAAGCAAAAGAATCATCCTGTTTAACCATAGAGGCAACTACATCAGCATCCACCCAGAAACCTCCGGGAGGTGCGTCATCTGCTGGCTTTCCGTGAGCATTAATGCCCCAGGAGTTTAAAATATAACATCCAGGTCTTTTAGGATTATCATCAACGCCGATGAAGCACATTTGATGTGCCCAACTACCTGATGCGGTTCCCCACAATTTGCCATCAGATACAGATCCAGTCATTTTAAAGCCACGATTGGAAGCCACAGTTACAGGGTATCCATTAGCTATGGCGTCTCGGACACTTTCATAGCTGGTGACTTTAGCGATGGTTTGAATCAGATGGTTTTTACCAATGTCGATAAAATTTTGAGGTGGACCTTTGCTACCCCAACTTCTAGCGACATCTGCTGAATAATCTGGCACACCTTCTTCGTCTGCTGCTAGTACACCGTACTTGCGCACACCTTGAGCTGCCCAAACGCCTAAGCTTCCGTCTCCTCTCAAAGAACCATTGCCAATATACTTACGGCTAATTCCATAAATATATGGCTGGAAGATAGGACGATATCTTTCAGGCTCATTCAGTCTTGCGATTTCTACGCATTGCAGGTATTGCACGGCATTTGTGGCTCCCTGCGAAACGCAATCGCCAATTAGTTGGTAAAAAGTCGGCAGGTGGCCTCCTGTGACTTTCTTTGCAGCGTCCCACAAAACGACCCTCTTGCCTTCTGTGGGAAGTGATTGTTCTGCTATGAAAAATGAGGGAAATTCGCCGGCTAATTCTTCGTATGCTGCTTTAGCCGCTTCCTCTCCTGCCCAACCACTTCGAACATCTTCTGGTGGTGGCGGTGCATCTGCGTAAAGATCAACTGCTTGCTTCGATGCATTTTGCAGTTTCGGATACAATTTGAACGTCGATTTGCGTAAATCATCCATGGGACGACCTCCTTAATGGTTATTTAGAAGCGTTAGTAAGACCTGTCGATATCTCACGCCACGCAGTGGCATACTGAGAAGTTGATTTAATAGTGCCATCTTTGTTAGCAGCCGATAAATGATCGGATAGCTTTTTAAACCATGGTAACCATTCTTCTCTATTAGAAATAGCGCTATCGTTGCTTTCCTTAGTAGCTTTCAAAATGGCGTTTTGGTCTTTCAGAGTACCAGCTGCTATAGCCGCCGCTATGCTGCTGAAAGATTCGGCTAACTTTTCAGCATCGATCTTTACTTCGCTGTCAGTATATTTAGGCGTTTTCTTAACCAATGTCACCCATTCTTTGGCGGCAGTTGTGAGCGACGGAATAACGGGTTTAGGGCCAGGACCAGGTGTTGGTGTAGGTATGGGAGTCACGCTGTCATCGATAGTGACTTCTATGACAGTCGTAGTGGTTTTTAATGACACGTCGGTCTTATCGCCTTGTTTAGCCGTAAAGAC
>Ga0114970_10001101_pt1 | contig 20332 bp, 16 predicted proteins | sample M_140205_XF_Meta_FD_87030 | JGI IMG/M metagenome (GOLD analysis project Ga0114970, IMG submission 87030) | Freshwater microbial communities from Lake Montjoie, Canada to study carbon cycling - M_140205_XF_MetaG | ecosystem: Environmental > Aquatic > Freshwater > Lake | place: Lake Montjoie... | reverse complement strand
TCTCCCACATGGCGTACGCCCAAACCAAACACAAAGCGCGGCAAGGTGGTGGACTTGGATTTCTCCAAACTGGACAATAAATTGTTGGCTGATTTTTCTGCCATTCGATCAAGCGTCGCCAAATGGCTAAAGCCCAGTTTGTAGACATCGGCCAAGGTTTTGACCAAGCCTGCATCCACCAGTTGATCGACCAGTTTTTCACCCAAGTCCTCAATTTCAACTGCACGGCGCTGCGCAAAATGCAAAATAGCTTGCTTTTGTTGGGCGCTGCAGAACAAGCCGCCTGTGCAACGGTAGTCGGCTTCGCCTTCTTCTCGCACAGCAGCACTTGCGCAGACGGGACAAACCTTGGGCATGGTGAAGATAGCTGACTCATGCAAACGCTTTTCAATCACCACAGAAACCACTTCAGGAATGACGTCCCCTGCTCGGCGCACCACCACGGTGTCGCCCACACGCACATCTTTGCGCCGGGCTTCGTCTTCGTTGTGCAAGGTGGCATTGGTGACTGTGACCCCGCCCACGAACACGGGGACAAGTTTGGCGACTGGCGTGAGCTTGCCGGTACGCCCAACTTGCACATCGATACCCAGCACCGTGGTCAGCTCTTCCTGCGCAGGAAATTTGTGCGCCACCGCCCAGCGCGGCTCGCGGCTGACCATGCCCATTTGAGATTGTTGGTCTATGCGGTTCACCTTGTAGACCACCCCATCGATGTCAAACGGCAGTTCATCGCGCAAGCTCGCAATGTGTTGATGGAATTGCACCAAACCTTCTGCCCCAGTCACTTTTTGGGTTTCTTCTGCCACAGCAAAACCCCAAGCTTTGAGGCATTGCAGCACCTTGGCTTGTGTTTCATAAGTTTGCAAACCCCACAAAGTAGCCTCTAGCGCAGCTAAATCGCTGGGCTCTTCTGGGTGGAAATGCAAGGCATAGGCAAAAAAACTCAAGGGACGTTGGGCCGCAATTTGCGGGTCTAGTTGCCGCACCGCACCGGCAGCAGCATTGCGCGGATTGACAAAAGTTTTCTCGTTTTTGGCACCCGCTGCAATACGCTCTCTTTGGCGAACATTCAGGGCTTCAAAATCGTCACGCCGCATATAGACTTCACCTCGAACCTCTAGCTGAGCGGGGGCTTCAGGCGACAAACGCAAAGGGATTTGCCCAATGGTGCGGATGTTGTGGGTAACCTCCTCGCCGGTTTCGCCGTCGCCGCGGGTGGCGGCTTGCACCAGCACATGGTCAACGTAGCGCAAGCTGATCGCCAAGCCATCAAACTTCAACTCTGCCAAGTATTCGACAGGCGCATCGCTTTCTTTGAGTTGCAATTGCTTGCGAACACGCTGATCGAAAGCCAATGCTCCAAGGTCCGAAATATCTGTTTCGGTGTGGATGCTGAGCATGGGCACACGGTGGCGAACGCTGGCGAAGGCGTCTACTGGCGCACCACCCACGCGTTGAGTGGGTGAATCTGGGGTTAAAAGCTCAGGGAGTGTCGCTTCTAAGGCTTGAAGCTCTTTAAAAAGTCGGTCGTACTCAGCATCCGGAATGCTGGGCTCATCTAAAACGTAATATCGATGGGCATGTTGGTTCAACAGTTGCCGCAGATGAGCAGCGCGGTCTTTCATAGCAAGCCCTAGCTGAACAAGCGCCGCGCCTGCAAGGAGCCTGCCGCCAAGTCCCTTGCCGCTAGTGCTAGGTAAAGATTTTTCAAATCGTTATCGATGATTTGAATTGCCGCATCCGACAGCACTTGGCCATTGTCATCGGTGATTTGGCCATCCATGGCTTGAGCCAAGGCTTGCGCGGATTCACACAATCGCGCAAAAGCCTGCTCAGAAGGCGCCACCTGTGGCACATCAAGACCCAAGTAAATACTGCGCAAAGCAGACTGGTTGGGGTCTTCGGCCATGGCTGCACGTGCATCAAAACTCAGCACCAACACAGGAGGCAAACCGGGTGTGGAGGCAGCAATCACCATACGCCCAGGGATGACTCCAGGCACAAAGCCAATACGTGCGGCCTGCTGCTGGACATAACCCGGGCTCCAAGCGGTTTTGCGAGAGGCAATAGTGAAACTGAGTTGGGCATCGTGCGAGGCTGCAAATTGGTCCAACTCTCGTGCATGGGCGATGGCCTCGCTCATGTCGGGCAGCTCGGGGGTAACGCCAAACGCATCGGCATATGTCTGCGCTTTCACCACAAATTCGGAAAACTCAATGTCATTGAGTGGTCCTTGGCGGTTAGCCACCTGAATGCCCGCTTGGAAAGCGCTGTAAAAAAGACCGGCTTGAAGGTTTTGCCACTCACCTGTGTCAGCGTTCAAACCTTCAACGATAAATAGTTTGCTGCCAACACGGCGAACTGGCGGCAAAGCGGCCAAAGCCGCCTCGCCAGAGACAGGCGCCTCCAGTTCCATGCCGGCCATCACATCGATCAAGGGGTCTAGCTGCCCCCGTTGGTTGGCTTGGGGCAATTCATGCGTCATGTCAGAAAAGCCATCCAGCATGGCTTTGTCCAATGTGGCAGAAGCATCCAGTGGCATCTGGTTATTGGTTAAGGCATCGAGTTCCTCTGGCGTAATGAGTGGTTCGGCCTGTTTAGGTTGGTTTTGGCGGGAGGTCCAAGCGTTATAGGCCACCAAGACCACCAAAACCACGCCACCCACAATGGCTAACCACATTTGCAGACTACTCATACGTTTGCCGCAGGTTCAACCAAGTTCACAGCCGACTCCATGTCAACTGCAACAATACGCGAAACCCCCTGCTCTTGCATGGTCACGCCAATGAGTTGTTCGGCCATTTCCATCGCGATTTTGTTATGAGAAATATACAAAAACTGCGTTTCTCTGGACATTCGCGTGACAAGTTTGGCGTAACGGTCGGTATTGGCGTCATCCAAGGGCGCATCCACCTCGTCGAGCAAACAAAACGGCGCAGGGTTGAGTTGGAAAATCGCAAACACCAAGGCAATGGCTGTCAGCGCTTTTTCGCCACCCGACAGCAAATAGATGGTTTGGTTCTTCTTGCCAGGCGGCTGTGCCATGACTTGCACGCCCGAATCTAAAATTTCATCGCCCGTGATGACCAGCTTGGCAGTTCCTCCACCGAACAATTCAGGGAACATAAGGCCAAAGTGCTGGTTAACCGTCTCGAAGGTGTCGCCAAGCAGTTGACGCGTTTCCCCGTCGATTTTGCGTATGGCGTCTTCTAGCGTGGTGATGGCCTCGTTCAAGTCGGCAGATTGGGCATCAAGAAAGGTCTTGCGTTCGCGTGCTGTTCCCAACTCTTCCAAAGCAGCCAAGTTCACCGCACCCAAGGATTGCGTTTCACGTTGAAGTTGGTCAATCTGATTGGACAAACCCGCCAACTTAACCGACGCTTGCTCGATGCTGGCAGCGACTGCCTCTAGGTCTGTTTGCGCGTCCTGCAACAACTGGTCGTACTGCTCAAACCCCAGACGAGACGCTTGCGCGTTGAGTTGGATGTCCACAATGCGTTGACGCAATGGGTCGAGTTGATGCTCGATCTTGAGTCTTTCTTCGTTGCAGGTACGCAAACGGTTGGTCAAGTCATCGTATTCATTACGCTTGCTGGCCAACAAGGTTTCGCGCTCGAATTGCAAAGCCAAAGCGTCTTGCAAACCAGCACGGGCGGCGGTGTCGCTCAACAGATTAAGCTCTTCTTGTTGTCGACTTTGTTCGTTGTTTAAATTTTCAATTTGCTTGGCTGCTGTGTCTTGGGTGCGCTGCAACTCTTGCTCACGGGCTTGCAAGCTGCGAACTTGAAACACTGCCTCTTGGCACTGCTTGTCGGTTTGCTGAAGCGTTTCACGCAAGCTTTGAAATTCTTTTTCCTTGGCCAAAGACGCATCTTGCAATTGGGCATGGCGCTCTTGGGTTTGCGCCAACTGCAAGTCAAGCTCTTCGAATTTAGCGTGAGAGGCTTGCTGCTTTTGTTCAAGCGTGGAAGACAGGCTTTGCAATTCGGCAACCTCTGTTGCCAACTGGTCTTGACGCTCGCGTACCTGCTGGGCTTGTTGTTGCAAGCGCAGCACATCGACATTCAGCGCATAAACCTTGGCCTGCGCCTCGGAGGACTGTTGACGCAGCTGCGTTCTTTGGCTGGCCGCTTGAGTAGCGGAAGACTCGGCACGGTTGAGTTGCGATTTGGCTTCTTGCGCAATCAAAGACTGCGCACGGATCTGCTTGTCGAGGTTTTCAATTTCCTGGGCCCTGGCAAGCAAGCCTGCTTGTTCAGAGTCTTGTGCGTAGAAATGAACACTGTACAAACCAACGGCATGGCCTTGGGGAATAAAGATATGTTCGCCAGCTTGCAACTTCTCTCTCAAAGCCATTGCTGCATCTAAGTTGGGGGCGGTGTAGCAACCCGTTAACCAATCCGCCAACAGGCTCTTGAGGGCTGCGTCATCGACTTTCAATTGGTCCAAAAGCGGCGACAAGCTGGAAGATTTGGCTGCACTGGTGGCCACAGCTGAACTGTAAAAACTCAGCTTTGCCAAGGGCACATCTGATACAAAAGATTTGACGGTATCGAGCTTGCTGACCTCTAGGGCTGCCAAGCGTTCACGCAAAGCGGCTTCAAAGGCTTGCTCCCAGCCTGGGGTGACATGAACACGGTTCCACAGGGGTTTGAGGTTTTGCAAGCCATGCTTGGCCAACCAAGGTACCAAGCGCTCGTCGGTACGCAGCTTTTCTTGCAAAGCTGTAAGCGCTTGGTGACGTGCTTGCAACTCGACCAATTTGGCCGATTGTTTGTTGCTGTTATCTTGCGCGGTTTTACGCTCCTCTTCCAAGCTTGGGGTTTGCGCTTCCAAGCTTTGCAGATCTTGCGACAACTGTTGGGCTAACGTTTGGGCTTGAAGCAACTGAGCTTCCAAGCGATCAACGTGGCTGTTGTCTGGTGCAGTCAGCGCATGTTGATCTAGCTGCAATCGGTTTTGGCGCTGCTCGAGTTGGCTCATCTGGTCTTGCAAACCGCGTTGCTCTGCCGCTAAAACTTGAATTTGTTGCTGCACTTGTGTCACCAAGGCGGCTTGGTCTTGCGATACCTTCAAAGCATCGCGCCAATCTTTTTCGAACGCGGGTTGTTGTTGGGCCAAGGTCTGGCGTTGTTGCTGATTGTTCTCAAGCAGGGTTTGAGCCTGTGATTGCTCAATAGTCACAGCTTGTGTTTGCTCAGTGGCTAGCACTGCCTGGGCAGACCATTGGGTCATTTGCGCTTGAATTTGTTGCAAACGCTCTTGTGCCCGTTGCCGCCCTTCCACCACAAAACGAATTTCAGCCTCCAAGCGTGCGACCTCTGCTGTCGCTTGGTACAACTGGCCTTGGGCTTGATTAACCTGCTCGCCCGAATCGTAGTGGGCTTGACGCAGCGTTTCAATCTGGCTTTCGGTATGCCGTAAATCAGCTGTTTTGGCTTCAAGGGCATTGCTGGCTTGCTCGGTTTGTTGCTTCAACTGGGCTTGGCTGACCTCGGCTTCTGAACGTTTCAAGAACCACAACTGGTGTTGCTTGAGGGTGTACTGACTTTGCAGGTCTTTGAAGCGCTGGGCCACCTCAGCTTGGCGTTCGAGTTTTTCCAAATTGGCATTGAGCTCGCGCAAAATATCCTCAACACGCGTGAGGTTTTCGCGGGTATCCCCAAGTCGGTTTTCGGTTTCGCGGCGCCGTTCTTTGTATTTGGAAACACCAGCAGCTTCTTCCAAAAATAAACGCAACTCTTCAGGCTTGGATTCGATGATGCGGCTGATGGTGCCTTGCCCAATGATGGCGTAAGCACGTGGTCCCAAACCCGTGCCAAGAAAAACATCTTGCACATCACGACGGCGCACCGGTTGATTGTTGATGTAGTAGCTGCTGGTGCCATCGCGTGTCAGCACACGCTTGACGGCAATTTCAGCAAACTGGTTCCACTGCCCGCCTGCGCGGTGCGAGGCGTTGTCAAAAACCAGTTCAACACTGGCGCGGCTAGACGGTTTCCTGCTGGTGGTGCCATTGAAAATCACATCTTGCATGGACTCGCCACGCAATTCGCTGGCACGGCTCTCGCCCAGCACCCAGCGAACGGCGTCAATGATGTTGGATTTACCGCAGCCGTTGGGACCTACCACCCCGACCAATTGGCCTGGTAATAAGAAGTTAGTCGGATCAGCAAAAGACTTGAAACCGGAAAGCTTGATCGAATTAAGACGCACCTAAAACCCTTTGAAAAGGTTGAATCATTGAGGAATAAAAATCAGGTAGCAGGCTTCAAATCTTTTTCAATCCATTGACCCACTTCAGCCAAAAGGTTTTGCAAGGGGGGAATGGCTTTGGCGATGTCGACGGCGAGGTCGGCCAACTGCTTGGCTCGGCTCATGGCTTCGAGTTGAATCATTTGCTGGCTGAGTTCGGGGCCACACAAAAAGGTGACATAGCCTTTGAGTGAGTGCAGCAAGCGCTGAACCGGCTCGGTGTCTTGACTGGCCAAGGCGGCATTCAAAGAAACCAGATCTTTTTCCAAGCTCTCTTGAAAGGTTTGCGCCAAATTCAGCATCTGCGCTTGGTCCATGGCGAATTCGTGGGCTTTGCTGGGGTCGAGGAAGCTGTACATAGACCCCGATAATATCAGTCATGAATCCCCGCCTTGCCCAACTTCAGCCCTATCCTTTTGAGCGTTTACGCCATTTGTTTACAGGTGTGACACCCAAACCAAACTTAACCGCTATCAGCCTAGGCATTGGCGAACCGCGCCACCCTGCACCGGCCTTGGTTTTGCAGGCTTTATCGGCAAATATGGAGGCTTTGTCAGGGTATCCCGCTACAGCCGGTGGCTTGGATTTGCGTCAAGCTTGCAGCAACTGGCTCCAACGCCGATACCAAGTCAGCGCAGATCCTGCCAGCCAAGTGTTGCCCGTGAACGGTTCTCGCGAAGCCTTATTCGCTTTTGCGCAATCGGTTTTGGATGGTGCCCCAGATGCTTTGGTGGTCTGTCCCAACCCTTTTTATCAAATCTACGAAGGTGCAGCCTTGCTTGCAGGCGCTCAACCCTATTTTGTAGCCAGTCGGCATGAAAACAATTTTGCGGTGGACTGGGACAGCGTTCCAGAGCCTGTGTGGGCCAAAGCACAGCTGGTGTTTGTCTGCTCGCCTGGCAACCCTACCGGCGCAGTGATGCCCTTGAGTGAGTGGCAAAAACTGTTTGCGCTCTCTGACAAATACGGCTTTGTGTTGGCCAGCGATGAGTGCTACAGCGAAATTTATTTTGGCGATAAGCCGCCACTTGGTGGCCTAGAAGCCGCGATGCTGTCTGGGCGCACAGATTTTCGCAATTTGGTGAGCTTCACCAGCCTGTCCAAGCGCAGCAATGTACCCGGCTTGCGCAGTGGCTTTGTGGCGGGCGACGCCAAGCTGATAGAGGCTTTTTTGCGCTACCGCACCTACCACGGCAGCGCCATGGGCGGCATGGTGCAAGCAGCCAGCATCGCGGCTTGGAATGACGAAGTGCATGTTGAAGAAAACCGTGCGCTGTACCGAGAAAAATTTGCCCAAATAACCCCTCTTTTGTCACAAGTGCTGGATGTCGCTTTGCCTGACGCAGGTTTTTACCTTTGGGCAGGTGTGCCAGGTGGTGACGATGAGGCTTTTGCGGTTGAATTGCTGGCTCAATACAATGTCACTGTGTTGCCAGGTCGTTATTTGGCGCGAGAAGTCAACGGCGTCAACCCAGGCCAAGGCCGAATTCGCATGGCCTTGGTCGCACAACCTCAGGAATGTCTTGAGGCAGCACAACGTATCGTTCAATTTGTTCAAACCCACTACCCACCATCCACATGAGCCAACAACTGCAAACCATTATTGATACTGCTTGGGAAAACCGTACCCAATACAGCCCCTCTTCAGCCCCCAAAGAATTGAGCGACGCTGTCGAGCACGTGATCGCCGAACTCAACTCAGGCCGCTTGCGCGTGGCCACCCGTGAGGCTGTGGGTCAATGGACCACCCACCAGTGGATCAAAAAAGCTGTTCTGCTCTCATTTCGCTTGAAAGACAACGCTGTGGTCAAGGCAGGTGATTTGAGCTTTTATGACAAAGTTCAAACCAAGTTCTCCAACATGGACGAAGCCCAAATGAAAGCCAGCGGTGTGCGTGTGGTGCCGCCTGCTGTGGCGCGTCGTGGCAGCTACATTGCCAAAGGCGCCATCCTGATGCCCAGCTACGTCAACATAGGTGCCTATGTGGATGAAAACACCATGGTCGACACTTGGGCCACTGTGGGCTCTTGCGCTCAGATTGGCAAGAACGTACACCTCTCAGGTGGCGTGGGCATTGGTGGTGTTTTAGAACCTGTGCAAGCCAACCCCACCATCATTGAAGACAACTGCTTTATTGGCGCACGTTCTGAGGTGGTTGAAGGCGTCATCATCGAAGAAAACTCGGTCATTTCCATGGGTGTGTATATCGGGCAAAGCACCAAAATTTACGACCGTGCCACAGGGGAAGTGACCTATGGACGGGTGCCTTCTGGATCGGTCGTGGTCTCGGGCAACCTGCCCAGTGCAGACGGCAAATACAGTCTTTACTGCGCCGTCATTGTCAAACGCGTGGATGCACAAACCCGCGCCAAAACCAGCTTGAACGATTTACTTCGAGACTGAGATGTCTGCCACCCTTGAGTTGACTGAGCAACTGATTGCTCGCCCCTCTGTTACCCCCGATGATGCGGGGTGCTTAGAGGTTTTGGGCGAGCGTTTGAACGCTTGCAATTTTCAATCAGAGCGTTTGAACTTTGGTCCAGACAACTTCAGGGTAAGCAATCTGTGGGCGATCAAGCGTTGTTTACCTCAAGGGCCCACCTTGGTGTTTGCAGGTCACACCGATGTGGTTCCTACTGGCCCCTTAGACAAATGGACCACAGACCCTTTCACCCCAAGCCACAGGGATGGCAAGTTATTTGGGCGTGGTGCCAGTGATATGAAAACCTCTTTGGCTGCCATGGTGGTTGCGACCGAAGAGTTTTTAAGACAAGAGGCACAACCTCGCTTTTCCATCGCTTTCTTGCTGACCAGCGATGAAGAAGGACCCTCGGTGGATGGCACAGTGAAAGTGGTGGAGTGGCTCAAGGCACGAGATGAAAAAATCGATTGGTGCATTGTGGGTGAGCCCACGGCAGTCCATCGCATCGGGGACATGGTGAAAAACGGTCGCCGCGGCACACTGAGTGGAAAACTCACCATCAAAGGCGTGCAAGGTCATATTGCCTATCCGCAACTGGCCAGCAACCCCATCCATTTGTTCGCACCTGCCTTGGCCGAGTTGACGGCTATCAGTTGGGACAAGGGCAATGAATTTTTTCAGCCCACCAGCTGGCAAGTCAGCAATATCCACGCGGGTACGGGTGCCAACAATGTCATCCCCGGCGAATTGGTGGTTGATTTCAATTTTCGATTCAGCACCGAATCGACTGCCGACGAATTGAAGCAAGGCGTAGAAGCCGTGTTACTTAAATACCAGCTGGATTTCAACTTGAAATGGACATTGGGCGGGCTGCCTTTCCTCACTACCCCTGGCGATTTGCTGGTCGTGGTTCAAGAGGCCATTCAAGCTGAAACCGGCATTGATACCGAACTGTCCACAACAGGTGGTACCAGCGACGCACGTTTCATTGCGCAAATATGCCCACAAGTCATCGAGCTAGGCCCCCCCAACGACAGCATCCACAAAATTAACGAGCATGTCCGCGTGAGCGATATAGACACATTGAAAAATATTTACCTGCGAATTTTGCAAGGCTTGCAGCGCCAGACCAGCGCATGACAGCTTCTGAATTGATTGAAAACTGCGCCAAGGCCTTGACAGATGCACAGGTCAGTTTTGGACAAGGCACTTTGCATGCCGCAGATGAAGCCGCTTGGTTGGTCTTGTGGAAGTTAGGCATGCCTTTGGATGTAGATACCCAAACGCTGCTTGACGAGCTGCCAGAGACTTCTGTTCAAGCCGTACTTGGTTTATTGACCCAGCGCATTCAATCCCGCAAACCCTTGGCCTATTTGACCCAAGAAGCATGGCTGCAAGGCGTGTCTTTCTATGTAGATGAGCGCTGCTTGATACCGCGCAGCTTGATTGCTGAAGTATTGGCTGACGGCAGCATTGACCCATGGCTAAACCCTCAAGCAAGTACAGCTCTTGATTTATGCACAGGGGGCGCCAGTCTGGCAGTGTTGGTTGCCCTTGCCTACCCACAACTCGACGTTCAGGCTTTGGATATTTCTGCTGATGCTTTGGCTGTCGCCGCCATCAATGTGCAAAGACATGGGCTGCAAGAACGTGTTCATCTTGTTACGTCGGATGGTTTGACAAATGCGAAAGGTACGTTCGATCTGATTGTCTGCAACCCTCCCTATGTCAACACCCAAAGCATGGTCTTGCTGCCCCTTGAGTTTCAAGCAGAACCCTCCTTGGCCTTGGCTGGCGGATCAGATGGCATGGACTTTATTCGCCAGTTACTTAAAGAAGTCCCTTCTTTTTTGAAAGAAGAGGGCATCTTGGTACTGGAAATTGGTCATGAGTATGAACATTTCATTGACGCATTTCCGACTCTTGAATTCACAGGCCTGTCCACCAGTACAGGCGATACACAGGTACTGCTGATCACGCTATCGGCTTTGTTGGCATGATCACTCTTAAAAATATCAGCTTGCGCCGCGGCGCAAAAATTCTGCTTGACCAAACCTCCGTCGGTTTAAACCCTGGGGAAAAAGTCGGCTTGGTGGGCAGAAATGGGGCAGGTAAATCGTCCTTGTTTGCCTTGCTTAACAAAACTTTGACCGAAGACTCTGGCGAGTTTGATATTCCCAGCCAGTGGCGCATGGGCCAAGTGGCCCAAGACATGCCTGAGACCGATGCCAGCGCCACCGATTTTGTGATTGAAGGCGACACCGAGTTGGTGACCGCTCGGGCAGAGGTGACGGCAGCAGAAGCCACGGATGACGGTGAACGCATGGCCAACGCATACATGGCCTTGCATGATGCAGGGGAACACGATGCGGCATCCCGTGCACAGGCCTTGATACAAGGTTTGGGCTTCAAAACTTCTGAGTTGAACAATCCAGTCAACAGTTTTTCAGGTGGATGGCGTATGCGCTTGCAGCTGGCCCGTGCCTTGATGTGCCCCACCGAGTTGCTGCTGCTGGACGAACCGACCAACCATTTGGATTTGGATGCTTTGGTTTGGCTTGAAGCTTGGTTGAAGCGCTATGAAGGCACCTTGTTGGTGATCAGCCATGACCGGGAGTTCCTAGATGCAGTGACCAATGTCACCTTGCACATAGATGCGGGAAAACTGGTGCGCTACGGCGGCAATTACAGCAAGTTTGAAGACATGCGTGCTGAGCAAATGACCTTGCAACAAAATGCTTTTTCCAAGCAGCAAGACAAGATTGCACACTTGCAAAAATTCATTGCCAGGTTTAAAGCCAAAGCCAGCAAAGCAAAGCAAGCGCAAAGTCGCGTCAAGGCTTTGGATCGAATGGAAAAAATCGCGCCTCTTTTGTCGGAAGCAGATTTTCAATTTGAATTCAAAGAGCCTGCCAATCTCCCCAACCCCATGCTGTCTATGCAGCATGTGGACTTTGGTTACCCAGCAGCCAATGATGCAGTCGAAGGCACTTCGCCTACCGTGATTGTTCGCGACGTCAGCAAGTCCGTTTTGGCGGGTCAGCGTATTGGAATTTTAGGCGCCAACGGTCAAGGTAAATCCACTGTAGTGAAAACCATAGCCCGAGATCTTGCCGCCATCAACGGTGAGATTACCGAAGGTAAAGGCTTGAACATTGGTTACTTTGCCCAACAAGAATTGGATGTGCTGCGACCTGCTGACAACCCCCTTGACCACATGATTGCGCTTGCCAAAAAAGTGGCTGCAGACGGAAAGTTGGCCGGTCAGGCTTCACGCGAACAAGACTTGCGAAGTTTTTTGGGGCAGTTCAACTTTGGTGGTGACATGGTCAAGCAAAGTGTGGGCAGCATGAGTGGAGGCGAAAAAGCCCGCTTGGTGCTTTGCATGATGGTGTGGCAACGACCCAATTTGCTGCTGCTGGATGAGCCTACCAACCACCTTGATTTGGCCACCCGCGAGGCGCTCTCCATGGCGCTGAATGAATTTGAAGGCACCGTCATGTTGGTCAGTCACGACCGCGCCCTGCTTCGCGCTGTATGCGATGAGTTTTGGTTGGTCTCCAAAGGCGGCATTGCGCCATTTGATGGTGACTTGGATGACTACCAACAGTTCTTGCTAGACGAAGCTAAACGAATGAAAGCTTTGGCACAGGCTGAACAGGCCAGACTCCAACAAAAAACTGTCGCTGCTGCTGCAAAACCTTCTCCGCCCAAAACACCTACACAAGGGTCCCACAAAAAACAGCAACGCCTTGAGTCAGATATGCAAACTTTAGAGCAAGAAAAAGAGCAACTCACGCAAGCCATGTCTTTGACCACCGCGTCCACTGAGCTTGCCAAATTGGGCAGTCAGTTAAAAAATACTGAGGACAAACTGTCTCAGCTAGAAGTGCAATGGCTTGAATTGCTAGAAACCTCTGAAAAGGTTTGAAGAACAAGCGCACATAAAAAAAGCCAGTGGGTAACTGGCTTTAGTTTGTACAGAATGTGGGTGGTAGGACGTGCTGGATTCGAACCAGCGACCAACGGATTAAAAGTCCGCTGCTCTACCAACTGAGCTAACGTCCCATCTTTATGCTTGACTGCTTTTGACGGTTCAGCAAAGCCGTAAAGTATAACTGTTTTTTGTTGATTTTTGTGTCTCTATACGGCAGATTTTTTGGACAATAGGTCCAATACCCAAGCAGCTGCGCAATTGCCAAATGTAGCTGTCACAGTGACCACTGAACCATAGCCATGGCAGTTCAACGAGCTGTCAGATTGCGCATCAATTAATTGCGACGGCGTCACGCTCTCTTTGCTAAACACAGCGGCAATTCCCATGGGCTTTGCGGCAGCTGGGACAGCGTGTTGCTTGCGAAGACGTTGACGCAGTTGTGCCAGCAATGGGTCATGGGTGACATCAGCCAAATCTGCTACATCGACTTTGTGGGGCATTCGTTTGCCACCCGCTGCACCCACAGTGATAAATGGCGTATGGCTAGCCAAAGCCCAAACTGACATGGCTTGCTTGGCACCCATTTGGTCACAAGCATCAATGACAGCATCAGCTTGAACAGACAACAATGCAGTGCAATTTTCAGGCGTGATGAATTCCTCCACTGCAACCACTTGGCAATCGGGGTGAATGAGAGCGATTCTTTGTTGAAGAGCGACCACTTTAGACATGCCTAAAGTGGTCGTCAAAGCAGGCAGTTGTCGATTGATATTGGACTCGGAGATGTGGTCCAAATCAATCAAGGTCAGGGCTCTCACGCCACTGCGGGCCAGACACTCCACAGCCCATGACCCCACACCCCCCACACCGACAACCACCACATGACTTTGGCGGATTTGTTGGGCACCTATTTCTCCATACAAACGGGAAAGACCACTGAAACGTCTATCAGTATCTGCGACGTCTCCTGAGTTCACTTGATTTGCGCCAACCTGTCCTTGGCTGCAGCAGCGGCTTCTGTGGTGGGATACAGCTTTAAGAGATCATTAAAGGTTTTACGTGCATCTTTGGGTTGTTTGATTTCCAATTGCGCATTACCAACGGTCAACATTGCCTCAGGTGCTCTGGCGTGGTTAGGAAAATCAGTGACCAGCCCTTTGAGTTGCGCAATGGCTTCATTGAAGTCACGACGAGCAAACTTGGCACTTCCTAACCAGTACAAAGCGCTGGGTTTGTAGCCGGAAGCTGAATAAACCTTAACGAATTGCGCAAATTCTTTGGCAGCAACGGCAAAGTCACCTTTTCGAAACAGCACAAAAGCTGCTTCGAAATCGCGCTTTTCTTCAGGGTCGGCTAAAAGCTCAAAACCGTCGACCTGAACATTGACCTTGCTGGACTTAGGCGCCTCTTCCTTGACTGGAGGAGGTGGCGCTGCTTCTTGCTTGGCTAACTGGCTGTTGATTTTTTGAAAACGCTCTTCAATATCAACATTGGTATCCTTTTGCGCACGCTGCAAAAGAGTTATGTCTCGCAATAACTGCTCGCGCTCACCTCGCAGATTTGCGATATCTTGCTTGATTGCCTCAATTTGCGCTTGCAGTTGCAAGAGTGCTTGCCGGTTGTCTTGCTTGGACTGGTTAATGTCGAGTTCAACTTGTTTAAGCAGAGTCTCGACTTGTTTACGCAGAATTTCAAATTGTTTTTGAGATTGATCGAGCGATTTTTGCAGCGTTTGCTCTGTAGATTGCAATTGGGTTTGACGCTGGTTTTCCAGTCGTTGCCGCAAATCTAATATGGCTCGTCTGGCCTCTTCATCTTCAAACAGGGCAGCCTGTGCTGTTGGCGCCAATAAACCCAACAAGCACAGGGACGCGGCAAGACACCAAGATTTCATCGGTAAAAGAACTCAGCGCGACGATTTTTTGCAAATGCGCTTTCATCAGCACCTTGTGCGGAAGGCTTTTCTTTGCCAAAGCTGACCGACTCCACTTGCGACTCCTGAACACCTAGCAAGCTCAAGCTTTGGCGAACTGCATCAGCACGCTTTTGACCCAAGGCAAGGTTGTACTCACGACCACCGCGTTCATCTGTATGGCCTTCCAAAGAAACTTTCGCCCTTGGGTTGGCTTTGAGAAATTGTGCGTGAGCTTCAATGGTTGTTTGAAATTCAGACTTCACCACATAGCTGTCGTAGTCAAAGAAAATCACCTTGGCAACATTGCCCGCAGGGCCTGCACTCAAGTTGGTGCTAGCCGAACTGTCAACAGGAACGACGGCAGACTTGGCTTCTTTGGCGTCTTTGGCAGCTGGGGCTGCTGTGACGGGGGCAGGCATGACGGGGTCAGGGGTCACGGAAACTTTGGCACCTGATTTATCTTCGACAGGAATGTCATTGAGTTTGACGCCTGATGCGCAGGCAGAAATTAGCAGGACTAGGCCCAATGACAAAAGCAATTTTTTCATGAAATCTCCAGATGAATTAAGGATTTAGGAAAGGTCCCCAATGGGGCTCTCGCATATTGGAGGTTTGTCCAGCGAGTCTGGCGCGTATTTTGCCATCTAAAGTTGTCGTCATCAGGGATTCGCGTCCTTGGGACTGGGTGGAATACATAATTAGTTTTCCATTCGGAGCAAACGTGGGTCGTTCATCTGCAATCGTGTCTGTCAAGGGCACAACTTTATCGTTGATCAAATCCATAACGTGGAGTTTGTAAGCAGAGCCCACACGAGAGATAAATGCCAGCCATCTTCCATCAGGACTCAGGCTGGGTGAGATGTTGTAACTGCCCGAGAACGTCACTCTTTCCACAGGACCGCCTGTGGCAGGAGTTCGGTAAATTTGCGGCGAGCCACCACGGTCACTGACAAAATAAATAGCCGAACCATCAGAACTGAAAACTGGCTCGGTATCTATGCCATTGGATTGCGTGAGTCGTTTTGGATCGCCACCCTTTGAGTTAATTAAAAACAACTGCGACCCACCGTCACGGCTTAAGGTGATAGCCAGCGATTTACCGTCCGGCGACCAAGCCGGTGCACTGTTAGAGCCCTTGAAATTGGCCAGCACCCTGCGCTTACCTGAAGCGATATCGTGTATGTACACCACCGGCTTACGCGATTCAAACGAGACATAGGCCAATTCGTTGCCACTGGGTGACCAACTGGGCGAAATAATGGGCTCTTGACTGGTCAAAGCGGCTTGCGGGTTCTCGCCATCGGCATCTGCCACCCATAGCAAGTGTTTCGGTCCTTGCTTGGTGATGTAGGCGATACGGGTAGAAAAAATGCCTTTGTCACCTGTTAATTTTTCATAAACTTGATCTGCAATGCGGTGCGAAACCAAGCGCAGGTCTGCAGGAACAACCACATAGCTTTGACCTCCCATGTCATCGCCCTTGACCGCATCCCACAAGCGAAAACGAACATCAAAGCGACCATCAGCCATTCGCGAAATACTGCCAGTTAAAAGAGCGTCTGCCGGTTTTTGCCGTATAGGTTCAAAGTTGGGTCGACTGACTTCATCAATGACCATGCCAGCAGGCGTACTGCGAAATTGCCCGCTTCTTTCAAGGTCGGCCGCGACGATTTGGGTGATTTTTTGAGGGGAATTTTCTTCACCTCGAAAGTTAGCTATGGCGATAGGGATTTGTGTCACGCCAACGCCAGAAATTTCCACCCTGAAATCCGCATGTGCAGGAAGAGACAATAAAAAAGCCAATAGGATCATCGCCAGAGAAGATAAGAACGAAGTCATTGCTTTCCTTGGTTCAAACAATATAAAGTGAAATACTTGCCATAGGCCGCTTGCCCTTGAAGGATACAAACGGCCAGACCCATGGCGCCATCCAAAAATCCCAGGCGAAAAAAATAGCTCTTGATGAATGCGACCAGCCCTGAACTGACAGCACGAGACATGGTGGTGGTGTGACCTTGCGCAAATTTTTGAGCGGCCCATGCTTGGCTGTAAACCTGCAATTTGCGCCAATAAGATTGCGCAGAGGGATAACTGTAGTGAAGCAGACAATGCTTAAGTCTACCGCTTGGCTGACCTTGAAGGGAGAAAAGTTTTTCATGAACCACGTCATCGCTGAAGTGGGCTGTGTGTTTTTGAAACAATCGAGTCACTCTGTCAGGTCGCCAGCCACAGTGATGAATCCATTGACCACAAAAATTGGTTAGTCTAGGAATATCGTAAAGGGTAAAGCTTGGATGGGATAAAACCCGCTGAATTTCTAGGGATAAATCGGCAGACACTCGCTCATCAGCGTCCAAAGATAAAACCCAGTTGTGACTGGCAAAACTCAAAGCTTTATTTTTTTGGAGGCCAAAGCCCTGCCAGCTGTCAGCAAGAAAGACTTTGGCGCCTATATTTCGAGCTAATGCAACAGTGTCGTCCGTGCTTTGTCCATCAAGCACAATCACTTCATCTGCAAAAGCAACGCTCTCAATACAGGCCACAATATTGGCGCTTTCATTGCGTGTAATGATGATGACACTCAAAGGCATACAGCGATTCTAACCAAGCGAAGTTTCAGTGTCGTCATAATCCAAAAAAGTTTTCAAACAAACCATGACACCACAGCCTCGTATTCGGCATCGACTTATTCGTGCTTTCGCGCATTTCACCCACCCTATCAGCGCATGGGTAGTGACATTTGTGTGCGTGGTTCTGGTGTCTGTATCAGAACCCTTGATCCCAGCCTTGCTTAAACCTTTGCTAGACAAAGGTTTTGCACAAAATGATTTTCCTGTCTGGCAAGTGCCCATCGCCTTGATTGGCATATTTGGTTTACGTGGTTTGGGGGTGTTCTTCAGTCAGGTGGCCATGGCCAAAGCCACCAACCATGGCTTGATTGAACTGCGAATGAAGATGTTCGCGATTGCAAAATGCGGATTTGGCTTTATTCAAACAGCAAACTGCGAGCGCACTGGGCAACACCTTGGTTTTTGAAGTTCAAAACGGAGCGCTGTTGATGGTGAGCTCAGTCATGAGCTTGGTGCGAGATAGCTTGACCTTGCTCGCCTTGGTGGCCTACCTTTTGTATTTGAATTGGCAACTGAGTTTGATTGTGGCCATGCTGTTTCCTGCGGTGGCGTGGCTGATGAAAGCTTTAAGCAAACGTTTGTACCAAATCACCAGAGACACGCAAAAAGCCACGGATGAGCTGGCCTATGTGGTCGAAGAAACTTCGCTGGCTTACCGCGAAATACGGCTTCACCAAGCCCAGTCCATGCAAATTGGCCGTTTCAAAATTTTGGCAAAAACATTGCAGCGTTTGGCCATGAAAACTGCTGTCGCCAGCTCTAGTATGACCCCCATGACCCAGATTTTGTCTGCCATCGCCTTGTCGGGTGTGATCAGCGTGGCTTTGTTGCAAAGTCACCAAACCGGAATGACTGTGGGAGGTTTTGCTGCATTTGTAACCGCGATGTTGATGTTGATTGCGCCTATCAAGCACCTGTCAGAAATCACCGGTCCACTCACGCGAGGACTTGCCGCGCTAGAACGTGGCTTTGAATTGATTGAAAACACGCCTTTAGAAACTGGCGGCATTCACCAATCGCTAAGAGCACGGGGCCAAATTGTGTTCGAAGGTATTTCTGTGAAGTACCAGCCTGATATGCCTTGGGCTTTACGGCATATTGACTTGAATATCAATTCAGGCGAAACGGTTGCCTTGGTGGGCACCTCTGGATCAGGTAAAACCACGTTGGCCAATGTGTTACTTCGGTTCGTCAATATCACTGAAGGCAAAGTCTCGCTTGATGGAACGCCCCTAGAAGCGTGGGATTTGCTCTCATTACGCAAGCAATTCGCCTTTGTAAGCCAAAACGTAGTGGTTTTGAATGACAGCCTTGCTGCGAACGTGGCGTTGGGCCAAACGCCTGACGAGCAACGTGTGATCGCATGCCTGCAAGCTGCGCATTTGGGTGATTACCTGGCTGGCTTGCCGCAACATATTCACACACTAGTTGGCCATAACGCCTCCACCTTGTCTGGTGGGCAGCGACAACGCTTAGCGATAGCCAGAGCCCTTTACAAAGATGCGCCTGTACTCATTTTGGATGAAGCCACTTCAGCGCTGGATAACGAGTCTGAGCGATTGGTACAAGATGCCCTTCAAAGTCTGCAAAAAAACCGGACCACACTTGTGATTGCCCACCGACTGACCACCATCGAAAAAGCCAACCGCATTGTTGTCATGCAGCAAGGCAGCATTGTTGAGCAGGGTACGCACCAACAGTTGCTACAAGCGCAAGGTGCTTATGCCGCGATGTTCAAACTCAGTCAATCGGCTGTTTTGTCATAAGCGAGCAGAGTCGACACAGCCGATACAAATTCATCAACACTTGGCTGAATCAACCGCAGACACCATGCTTCGTTATGAAACGAGGTCACCTCGGGGTAAGTAAACCAAACCAGCGTAGGTTTTCGCAAAGCGACCGACATATGGTAGGGGCCAGAGTCAGTTGAAACAAAGACATCACAAGCATCGATCAGACCTGTTGAACAGCTCAAGGTGGTTTCACCTGCGGCATCGACGATATGCAGATCTTCTGTGTGCATTTCCTTCAAAAGCGCAATGAATACCTGGTTCACATCTTTTTCAAATGGGGCACCACTCAACAAAATATTGGCAGGGTAAAGCTTCAATAGGTGATGAAAGCATTGGGCCAGATATTTCAAATTGGGGCGTTTGACCATGGCGTCTGGTGTGCCGCAACCGATGTTCAAACCAATCACGGGCAAGTTATTCTGAAAACGATGTTGATGAAGGGTTTGCCACGCCCTGCCCTCGTCTGTAACTTGCATTTCGATAGATGTACCTGAACGCTCTAAGCCAAGCGCATGCAAAACCACAAAGTCTCGGTTGGTGTAGTCCATGGGAAGTGAAAGACCATTACTGTGCGCAAAAACATGCACACTGGGCGAAAACCGCTGGTAAAACCACGAACGGAATGGAAACTGTGCGATGCCCAAAGTGAATGCACCCACAGCCCTGCCAGCCAGCCAAGTGAGTGCCGAGGTTTTGATGCCGTGTGGTTCAAAGTCAATCACCATGTCTGGCTCAACTTTTTGACAAATACTTCGAAGTGAGGTCCAGATAGACCAAAAGGAGACCCTTTCCCCATTTGGGTGTGATGGGTCTTTATCACGCACCGTGATGAAATGCGCACTTGTCAACAAAGGGTGCTGCTGTATCAGTGCTTCAGTCGGGTAACCCGGATGCTTACTTAAAAAAACCAAATGCAATTGAACATTCGGCCATCGGTTTTTCAAAACACGCCAAGCTGCTGAACTGCGCAACAAGTCCCCAACCCCTAGGCTGTGGGACTTGATCATCACAATCGAACGTGGTTCTTTGTTCACTGCGCAGCCAGTTTTTGAAATAAGACGTCGTATTGCTTTGCAGCATCTGACCAGAGATGCTGCATAGAAAAAGCAAGCGCCGCCTGTCGATGCTGGGCATAGACGGAGGGTTTAGACAAGCTCACAACGGCTGCAGTCAGTGCATTGGCGTCTAAAGGGTCGGGCAAGATGATTGCATTGACCTCATGTTGCAAATCGGCCGCCACACCACAATATTTTGCTTGGCTTACCACCACGGGGAGTCCGTAAGACATGGCTTCTAGAACAACCATGCCAAACGTATCTTCTAGCGTGGGATGAAGCAATATATCTGCTGAAACATAAACTTCCTGCATATTGCTGA
>Ga0114970_10001100_pt1 | contig 20333 bp, 2 predicted proteins | sample M_140205_XF_Meta_FD_87030 | JGI IMG/M metagenome (GOLD analysis project Ga0114970, IMG submission 87030) | Freshwater microbial communities from Lake Montjoie, Canada to study carbon cycling - M_140205_XF_MetaG | ecosystem: Environmental > Aquatic > Freshwater > Lake | place: Lake Montjoie... | reverse complement strand
GTAGATACGGGTGATTCCTTTCTGGCTGCTATTATAATACGCCCCGATTGCGACCGTCGTTCCATCCGCGGATAGACTTACACTAAAACCACTCTGTTCACTAGCATCCACCCCAGGAATCGTTGGGCCTAATAGCGGCCACGTGTTCGTCGTCGCATTGTATTTGTAGATACGGGTGATTCCTTTATTGTCGCTATTTTGATACGCCCCGATTGCGACCGTCGTTCCATCCGCGGATAGACTTACACTATAACCACTACGTTCACCAGCATCCACCCCAGGAATCGTCGGGCCTAATAGTGGCCACACGCTTCCAATTATCGACGCCGTGAACCCACTACTCGCCGGCGGGAGAGGTAACACGCTTACGCGCGACAACGCAGAGAGTGTGACCGGCGTCATCGCCGGCGTAATCGGCGCAGAAGTGCGTATCGGCGTCCATACCCTCCCGTTCGTGGAATGCGCGACTTGTCCTCCCGTCAGGACCACCCCCGTCAGCGGGTCTGTGAACCCGATACCCGTCGCCACCCAGGTCCCGACACCCGACGCATCGACGCCCCACGCGACGTCTGTGCCAGAGATGGCGAAGATACCCAGACCGGTGGCGGCAGCCCAGTTCGCGCCATCATAGGAGTAGAATACCGTGGTGTTCGGAGTTCCACCACCCGTGACAGTGGCGCTGGCGGTGCCATTACTATTATACAACGCGGAATCCCCGAGATTCGCGGCGAGAACGCCGTCCCCTTGGCCCACCGCCACCCAGACCCCCGCGCCGTATTCGTCCTGTCCGTATACGACGTTATTGCCTTGTCCGGCGAAGTTTGATGAGTTTCGCACCCCCGTCCACGTAGTCATATTGTAGGAATAGGCGATACTGAATGCTGTGGACCCGGGCACAGACCCGACGAAAGGTGTGCCCACGGCGACCCACAAAGGCGTCCCCGCGGTATCCGCGCCATAAGCAACACCATTGACGGAGTTGAAGAGCGTGGTCTTGGAACCAACGACGGCGGTCCAGTCGCTGCCGTTGGACGAGTATGCGAGCGAGTTGGCGGAGGCATCGGCGCCGGCCACCCAGTATCCGTCCACTGCGGCGCCAGTGCCGCTATTTCCGTAGGCGATGGCGCGGACGGTCGCGGGGGTTGTCGTTCCTCCTCCTCCTCCTCCACCCGAGTAGTCCAACAGCGGCGGCGGGCGGTAATACTGGTCATCGGGCATCGCGTAGACCCACACCCCGCCGCTGGCGTCGCTCGTCGTCGCGGAAATCGTGCCGCCATTATCGGATAAGGCGACGGAAGACCAGGCGCGGGAGCCGGCGGCGGCGAGTGAGGTCCACGAGGCGCCGTAGTTCTTGGAGTAGTAGATGAAGGATGTCGTGCTCACCGAGCCAAGGGTGTATACCAGCGTATACGTCGTTCCGCTTACCGTGAGTACCGTGAGGACGCCGTTCGTCGTCGTGCTGCCTTGGGTTGCGACGATGTTGGAAGTCCCTGCGACGCCTTTGATGAGGAGGAGGTTGCCGCATATATCCGCTACGCTGGAGCTACTGCTGGTGTAGGTGATGGCGTTGGTGACGGGGATTTTGTAGATGCGGGTGACTCCTCTACCGCCGTTATTATTATACGCCCCGACAGCGACCGTCGTTCCATCCGCGGATAGACTTACACTACTACCACTATATTCACCAGCATCCACACCGGAAATATCTGTCGTGCCTAATCGGGTCCATACATTTCCGGTAAGTTTATAGACACGGGTGACTCCAAGATTGCTGCTATTTGCTCCGACAGCGACCGTCGTTCCATCCGCGGATAGACTTACACTATAACCACTCTCTTCACTAGCAGTCACACCGGAAATATCCGTTGTGCCTAATCGGGTCCATACATTTCCGGTGAGTTTATAGATACGAGTGACTCCTCTACCGCCGTTATTATTAGTCGCCCCAACTGCGACAGTCGTTCCATCCGCGGATAGACTTACACTAAAACCATTCAGTTCACTAGCATCCACACCAGAAATATCCGTTGTGCCTAATCGAGTCCATACATTTCCGGTGAGTTTATAGACACGTGTGACTCCTTTATTGCCGCTATTGTAAGGTGATCCGACAGCGACAGTCGTTCCATCCGCGGATAGACTTACACTAAAACCACTATATTCAGCAGCATCCACACCAGAAATATCAGTTGTGCCTAGTCGAGTCCATACATTTCCGGTGAGTTTGTAGATACGAGTGACTCCTCTAGCGCCGTTATTATTAAACGCCCCGACAGCGACAGTCGTTCCATCCGCGGATAGACTTACACTCCGACCACTCTCTTCACCAGTATCCACACCAGAAATATCCGTCGTGCCTAATCGAGTCCATACATTTCCGGTGAGTTTATAGACACGGGTTACTCCTATACCGGCATTATTTTTATTCGCCCCGACAGCGACAGTCGTTCCATCCGCGGATAGACTTACACTCCTACCACTATATTCATTAACATCCACACCAGAAATATCCGTCGTGCCTAGTCGATTCCATACATTTCCGGTGAGTTTATAGATACGGGTGACTCCTCTACCGCCGTTATTATTATACGCCCCGACAGCGACCGTCGTTCCATCCGCGGATAGACTTACACTCCTACCACTATATTCATTAACATCCACACCAGAAATATCCGTTGTGCCTAATCGGGCCCAATCGCCCCCATACGTCGTCGCCAGCGCCCCGGGCGGCGTCACCATCACACTTACCGTCGACGCGATATTCGACGTAAATGCCGTCTGGCTAATATTATTCAAACACGCTACTTGATACTTGCCATTTGCCGACATCCCGACATCCTGCCACGGCCTATTCGTCGTCTGTGTTCCCACGCCGTCGATGATAATATTGGAAGATGACCACGACGCTCCCGAATTCGTAGAACGGTAGAGGTAGCCCGACGCGGTCGTAGAATTCACACACGCCAGCCCGTATTGTCCGTTCGCCGAAACCGCGACAGCCTGCCACACCCGATTGGTCGCCTGCGCCGCTACCCCGTCAATATTCACCGTCGTGCTGACCCAATTCGCCCCCGTATTCGAGGAGATATACAAATACCCGCCGCTTACACACGTCACCTGGACCGCCCCCGTTTCCGCCGACACGGCGACATCCTGCCACCGATTCCCCAGAATATCCACCCCCGCAGTCGTAGACCACGTCGCGCCATAATCGCGCGAGAAATAGACCTTGCCACTCGTCGCCACCGCCGCGCTTTGGTATTTCCCGTCCGATGATACCGTCACGGATACCCAGTTGAGGCTGCTATCCACCGCCGTCCACGTCCCGAGACCGAAGTTGGCATTTGTATATATCTGCGCGTTTTGCGCAACCGCGGTCTGATACCGCCCCGTCGCCCCGGATATGGCAACCGAAATCCACGCGCGGTTCGACTCGGTCTCCACCCACGCGCCGTTTGCGCCATAGTTGTTGTTGACATAGATTTTGCCGCTGGCAACTACCGCCGTCTGGTATTGCCCCGACCCCGACATCGCCACACTCGCCCAGGCACGCGGTGTATCCGTAAGCACGGGTGTCCACGTCGCCGCCTCGCCGAAACTGGCGTCAATGTAGATAAATCCGTTGTTGTGGATGGCGGTCTGGTATCGCCCCGTAGACGAGATGGCGACGCCTGACCAGTTGCGCGCCACTTCCTTGGACACCCACGTCCCGACACCGAAATTGGAATTCACGCGAATATTCTCGGGGCCGCTCGCCACCGCGGTTTGGTATTTGCCGTCCGCCGACGACACGGCGATACCCGTCCACGTCAACCCCGTCGGCGAGGTTACCGCCGTCCACGTCCCTGCGCCGAAGGTGCTGTTGTAGTAGATTGCGCCGCTTGTCACTACCGCGGATTGGTATTTGCCGTCCGCTGACATCGCCACGGAGGCCCAGTTGCGCGCACTATCTACCGCTGTCCACGCCTCCCTGCCGTAATTCGTGTTGACATAGATTTGCCCCGTAATGCTGGTGCCGCCGAGGACACCTGTCTGGTATTTCGCGTCGGAGGACATCGCGATGGATTTCCACGCATAGGTGGGGGAAACGACGGAGGAGAATTCCGTGGTCAAGATGCCGACGACATCTACTGTGGCGGTAGAATTCCAGGTGCTGCCGTAGTCCGCGGACCGGTAAATCGTGCTGCCGTGGGCGAGCGCGGTCTGGACCGCAGCGGAATTGGTGATGGCGATGGCGCGCCAGTATGTGGTTCCGGTGAGGGTTGTGCCGGGGATTTCGCTGAAGGTGTTGCCGAAGTCGGTGGAGCGGAGGATGGCTGCTGTCGCTGCGGTTGGTGTCGTCATCGTCATCATCACCCCTCCCGTCGCCGACACCGCACCCCCCAACCACGAGGAGAGACCGCGCCTCGGTATCCACGTTTGTCCGTAGTCGGATGAGACGTAGAGTTGTCCGTTGAGGTTCCCCATGGGGCCGGAAGTGGCGAGTTGATACTGGCCGGATGCGGATGATTTGATGCGGGTGAATGCGTTGGTTTTGGTGGCGGTGGAGCGCTGAACCCAGGTCACACCGAAGTCGGCAGAGGTGAAGATGGAGCCGCCGGTCACGGTAGTGGCGGTTTGATATTGGCCAGTCGAGGATAACGACACAGAATACCAGTTTCTAGTTGTTCCAATGGTTCTCTCGGTCCACGTCACACCGAAGTCTGTTGAGGTCCAAATATTGTTGGTAAAAACCGCTGCGGTTTGGTATTGCCCTGTGGAGGATAAAGATACTGCTATCCAAGTCCTTGTGGCTCCTGTCAGTCGCTCGGTCCACGATACTCCGAAATCTATGGAGGTCCAGATATTTCCTAGATAAGCAACGGTGGTTTGATATTGCCCGGTAGATGATAATGACAGAGAACTCCAACTCCTAGTTGCCCCTGTGGTTCGTTCTGTCCACGACACTCCGAAGTCAGAAGATATCCAGATATTTCCGCCATAAACCCCCGCAGATTGATACTGTCCGGTTGATGATAATGATATGGGTTTCCAATTCAAACTGGTGTTTCGTTGTATCCAGTTAACACCATAGTCTGATGATGTCCAGATATTTCCGGAGTCAACCACCGCAGTTTGATATTGTCCAGTGGAGGACAAAGACACCCAAAACCAATTCCAAACAGTTGCTCGGCTTGTCCACGATACTCCGTAGTCGGAAGAAGTCCAAATATTGCCGTTATTCACCACTGCGGTTTGATACTGACCTGATGATGATAAAGATATCCCACGCCAGGCCCTAGTGCTCCCTCCAGCGCTTCGTTCTGTCCAGTTAACACCGTAATCAGACGAAGTCCAAATATTGCCACCATTAGCGATTCCGCTTTGATATTGCGCGGTTTTACTCACAGACACTGAATAGAAATCCCCACTAGGATACGTCGCCGGCGTCGTCAACCTCTGTGTCAGCGCAACCGTCCCGAAACTCGCGTCAAATCCACCGCTTCCCGCTGCCGTGCTATACGCCGCGATATTCGTCGGGGTTTGGAACACCGTCGCCGCGCCGGATGCGGCCGCTGCCGTCCAGTTCTGTCCGTCGTTCGAGACCGCGATTCTTCCGCCCCGCCCGCCCGCCACGAATTGGACGCCAGACCCGCCGACGACCGCACGATTATACTGCGAATTCGTCGCGACGCTGCCGACTTGCGTAGAGAATGCGGCGGCGCTGTCGGTGTAGGTGAGGAGGGGGGTCGCGGCGGCGGTGTAGGGGATGACGGAGGAGTTGAAGGAGATTGCGGATGTTGTTGTGGAGATGATGGAAGTGGTGGTTGTGACGGTTATAGTGAAGTTGGGGGTGATGGTGACGGAGCCGTTGCTGTTATTATTTGCGGTCGCAGATGTGAAACTACCGGTGATGCTGAATGAACCACCACCACCACCTGATGTCCATAAACCGTCGTTTCCACTACCACCACCGCCTGAATAACCTCCACCTCCTCCACCAGGGACACCTCCACTTGAAAAACAACCTCCACCACCACCAAATCCACCGTCTTTAGAACTACTACCATCACCAAGACCACCAAGACCACCGTTTGTAAATGATGACCCACCGCCCGAACTGGTTAGGCCTTTAGCTCCATTCCCTGTTAAACCCGCACCAGCACCAGAGAACGAGTTTCCGCCGACTGTTCCTCCTCCTCCTCCACTTCCACCTGTCCCAGCAGAATTACCCGAACCTGCTTGCCCTGAATTACTTGTAGTTGCATTACTCTGTGAATCTGCCTTTCCTTCACCTCTTCCACCACCACCACCAGCAACAATAATTGGAGTTTGTGTTCCTCTTACAACAAAGGTTCCTCCGGCACCACCTTTGAAAGTAGGGTTCGAACCCGGTATCTGTCCCACCAAAATCCGAATAACCTCATTTTTTGAAAGGTCACACGTTATAGTTGCGTCCATACCTTTTTGAAATTGATTCATTCCGTTTGTTGAATAACTAGCATCATATGGAACACCTGCCCCCACCGCCCGAATATTATAACTCCCCGTCGCCGGCACAGTCCATTCCTGTATTCCTCGTGCTGTCATATTCAGATACGTCGTCGCCCAAGTCGAACCCTTATTCGTATACGCTGTTCTTACAGTAGCAAGTTCAGGACCTTCACGCCCAGTCGCCCCCGCATTATCAAATGTAAACGCCGTAAATGTATACAGCACATCTGGATTAGTCGTCGTTATCGGCGTCACCGTCGTCGTCGTCGCCGCCCCTCCCGTCGTCCTACTCGTCAGCCCCCCTCCTCTTGCCGCCCCCGCCGTTCCCGCGGACCCTGCGGTCGTCTGCGACACTATCTTCGCGTCCTGCCACACCGTGCCATTTACCGACACCGCCAGCGACGACCCGCGCCTCGATTGCGCCCGACCGCTCGCAATCCACATCTTCGCGCCCCCGAACCACGACGCCCCCGTGCCGTATTTCTCGAACAATCCCGCGCGAGTATCCATCATTCGGCTTCCAAATACACCCACCCATCCATCCGCGTTGCCCGCCGTAGCCGGCGTGGATGTCGCCACCGAATAATTCCCTGTGCCTACCGCGACGATTTGTTGCGTCGTTTCATCGCATAGTATTTTATTCACTTTTGTCATCACGCGGGTAGAATTCGGCACCGCGCGCCACGTAATCCCGCCGTCCGTGGAGGTGGAGAGGGAGGTGGTGGAAGCGGCGAGTTCGCTGGTGACTGGAGGCGTTCCGGGGACGGAATCCACCAACCCGCTATCACCGCCCATCAAGAATGGCACCTGTCCCGTTGTCAGCGATCCCTTCCCGTAGGGGACTATCGTGTTTATATTCTCAACAGGAACCCCCGACATCACCGCGCCCAATGTCCGCCCCGCAGTCGTATTCGCAATCGTAACCCCGCGTTGCGTTTGGTCGTCATAGAAACTCCCGAAGTCCAGAATCGCCGGGTTCGGCAGGACCGAGTATACCGACGGTTGCGCCGACGCCCCAATCGCCGCCGAGTAAGTATTCGGCGCCAGCACCGGCAACCAGTTCTTGCCGTTATAGGAATACAGCAGAAATCCAGGCACCGACGACGCATTATTCGCTGCCATCGCGGTTCCCCGGGGTTCGCCGTTGCGTGTATCACTCGTGCTTGCGAGCCACATTGACCCGTTCCAGTAGACGCTAAGCGCACGCCGACCCGCTGCCATACCAGCCCACACCGCCGCCCCCGAGGCGCCCATCGACGCATTCCACGTCACGCCGTCATACGACCATTTCAGACCGCATGTGGTGTCATATCCGGCGGCAACCCACATTCCGACACCGAAGCCGTCTTTGCCGTAGGCGACCGACCACGCTTGTTCGCTCAAACCGGCGGATGCCAGGATTCCGCGCCATAATTTGCCGTCGTAAGAGTAGGCCATTGTATTTGCGATGTTGGCGGAGATATCGCGGTCTCTGCGTCCCGCAGTAGCTACCCACATTCCGGCGCCCGAGGCGTCTTTGCCGTAAGTGATGCCGAGAGAACGAGAATCGGTGGCGGCGGATGACCAGGTTTCACCGAAATTGGAGGAGATGTAGATGAGGCCGGTTTCAACCGCCGCGGTTTGGTATTGGCCGGTGGAAGATAAAGATATAGACCGCCAGTTCCTAGTGCTATCACGGGGGGTCCAGTTGGTTCCGTAATCGGATGAGGTGTATATCTGGCCATTTTGAACCAGTGCGGTTTGATATTGGCCTGTGCTACTCACGAATATACATATCCACCAACGATGTGCGTCTGTCATTCTGTTTGTCCAATTGGCACCATAATCAGATGAAGTATATATATATCCAGTGGTACTATTATTGTATACTCCCGCTGTTTGATATTGACCTGTGGATGATATGGAAATGCCCTGCCAACTACGGTCACTATCTTTCGCTGTCCAGGTTAGACCATAATTTGATGAAATATAAATTTTCCCATTGAATACACACGCGGTTTGATACTGACCAGTGGATGATACTGAAATACTACGCCAATCACCGGAAGGGGGTACACTAGATACTTGTGTAACGACATTCCAAGTCACTCCGTAGTCAGATGAAATATAAATTAAACCCGGACTAACAACTGCTGATTGATATTGACCGGTTGCGGATATCGACGCAAATCCCCATTGACGGACACTATCTCTCTCCGTCCAGTTTACCCCATAGTCAGAGGAGGTGTATATCTTGCCGCCAAAAACTACTGCGGTTTGGTATTGACCGGTGGAAGATAAAGATAATGGTCGCCAACTCTGATTGGTGGTGGTTCGAGATGTCCACGTTACTCCAAAATCAGATGATGTCCTGATAATGCCTCCATTAATCACTGCGGTTTGATATTGTCCTGTACTATTCACTGAAATACGCCAATCCGCACTCGCCACCGGCGCATACCTCTCCGTAAGCACATTCGCCGACGTCCCGAACAACCACCCGCTCGTCTGCGACAGATACCACGTTTTCCCATCATAAGAATACGCGCATCCTGTATACGCTGCCCCCCGCCCTATTGCCGTCCACATCCCCACCCCCGACGCATCCGCTCCGTAGGACACACCTTGGCATACAATGCCGAATAGTGCGCGCGACCCAAGGATGGGCGTCCAGTTCATCCCGTCATCCGACCACGCCATCGTATAAATCGACCCAGAGGTGTTCGTATACGTTCCCGCCGTCGTCAGCGGCGCGCCACCCACCGCCACCCATCGACCGCGGTCATTACAGCATACGGAGTAGCACGCCCCTGCGCTTCCGAAGATTTGCGTCCCGCCTGCGCCCGTCCAATTCACACCGTCGCGCGACCACGCCAAGCAATTATTGCCGCTCCCGCTGCTTCCCACAACGTCGCCGCCCGCCACCCACATTCCGTTGCCGTATTTCACGGTGCGGATACTGCCAATCGTATTCGTGGCCGCATTTGTGAGCACCGACGTGTTATTGGTTGTCCAGGATAATCCGCCGTCATAGGAATACGCCATCCGGTTCGTGCCACCTCCACCGCTCGCATCGCGAATCACGCCACCACCTACCGCAATCAAGAAATTCCGCGAGTAGACTTGCGACCACGTGGTCCCCTCCGCGCCATTGCTGGACCGCACCACCACCGACGTCGTCTCCGCCCCACCACCCGGCAGCAAGCCCTGGGCGCGACCCACACCACCCCGCCACATCGCCCCGGCCCCCGCGCCCACCCCCGCGCTCGTCGGCATTCCCGTCGTCAATAACGAAATCGGGATATTCACAAAGGCCACTGCGTTCGTGCATAAAGTAGGTGTGAATAATCCATTGGTCGCATTATTCCACTGCGTTGCTGCTGTAGGGTCCGTCGTGCTCGCCAGGCGCGAAAACCCCGCACCCGATGTCGCAATCCACGAATACCCCGTCCACGCAATTCCATTCAATCGCCCAAATGTGGTAAACGGCAGTGTTCCCGTCGCCGGCTTCTTCCACCCGGATGACCCAGTGCTGTCGGTAGTATACGCGATTTGACCGCCACCATTTCCAGAAAGGTCTTCCCCCACGACCACCCAAATCGGTGTGGTCACACCCGCCCCCGCATTTGTCGCGATGGCGCTGCTTGCGGACATTATCGGCGGGATTCCGCCGCTCGTTCCCGATAAGGTCGCCGCAGTCCATCCCGTCGCGAAGTCTTCCGCTGCGTTCGCACCGGTAGGGTCAGTGCGCCACGAAATACTGCCGCCCGAAATATCCGTGCCTACACGACCGCCACCGCAGCAAATCCACGCCGTTCCGTTATACCCTACGGAGGTAATACGAATCGCGGGCAAGACCGATGCTCCCACACCAGTCGTCGTCACTGCTCGCCATCCCGTCGCGCCTGTCCTGTCGCTGGTATAGTATATCGCTGATGACCCTGCGCTAGCCTGCGACCCACCAACCACCCAGAACCGCGGGCTCGCAGCGATACACACCGGCTGGAATGACGCAGCACCCGTTGCGCCCCCGTTCACAATTCCCGACACTGTAGTCCAGCCCGTCGCGCCGTATTTATCCGTCGTATAAATCAAGCTATTATTATTGGGGTCATACCCGCACGCCAGCCACGCAACACCGTTCCATTCCAGCGCGGCGTATCCGCCTTGACCGATGAGTATGCGCGGAGCGACGGAATTGGACGCCACTGACCATCCTACACGCGCCAGTGGGTCGGTACAATACCATAACGAACCGTATTGCTCGCTCGTCAGTGGATTGAATGTCGTCATTCCGAAATTCGCCACCCACGACCAACCGTTCCATTTCAGCGCGGAACTAAATGTCTGTGTCTCTGGTGTCACTTGGAATAACTGGGTGCCGGATAAATCAGTATACGTATTCAGCCACATATTCGCCCATGGTGCCAAGGACTCGCGCATATTCACATCCATATGCGTAATAAAGACGCTGCTGCTTGTGCGCATATAGGAGGCTGCGGTGGCGTCCATCGGCGCGTTCGTCGTCCCGCCGCCCATCACGCCGTTCCCGCTTCCGATGAAGGCGCATACAGGGATGGTCGTGCGCCCCGTCGTCGCCATTGTCGCCGCGGTTGTCGTTGATGACGCCGTCACTGTCGTCGCTGACCGCGCACCTCCCGCCACGAGTGAGCTCCCGTTCCATCCAATCGCGCGCCCTCCCGTCTTCATTGACGACACCAATGTCGCGCTTGCGCCGCTAATATCCGAAAAAAGCACCGCTGACCCGCTGACATCCGTCCAAACCCGCCCGTCCGCAGAAAGCGCAATACACGCGCGCGACCCGCTTCCGACCGCGACCCACCTTTGTCCGGGTGCGACCGTTTTGGCGCTGGAATACGCAGTCCACGTGATTCCGTCCGCTGACCACGCGATGATATTGCCGGTCGATGCCGCGCATGATGCCGGACCTGTTGCGATGAACCGCTTCCCGTTCCAGGACACCGAATTCGCCCCGTAGGGGAATAACTGGGCCGACCCCGCAACGCCGGTCCATCGTCGTCCCTTGATTGCGTATTCCGTCTCGGTATCCACCGAGTAAAGAATACTCGCCGCACTGCTTTCACTAGTGTTGCCGTTGTTTGGTCGACCTACCGCCACCCAGCGTCCGCCACCCCAAACAATGTCATTGCCCGAAGACATCGCATCCGCGGTTTTCCCAGTCACGCCGGACATATATGTGTCTTCCCATTTCAGCCCGTTTTTGTCCATGGAATGCATAATGATGCTTACATCTCCAACGCCCGCTGCGGTCCAATACATCCCATTCCACGCGATGCGTTTCGCCACCCGGAGTTTGGTGTCGGTATTCGCGATACCCGTCCACGCGGCGAGGTCCGCCGACCACGCGATAGAATTCGTATTCAAGTCGTTTGTAGGCGACCCATCACCGCCCACCATCCACACACTGCCATTCCACATAATAGAATAAAGCACGCCTGCGATAGGGACGCTTCCGGCGGGGATTTGCGTCCACGTCACTCCGTCCTTGGATGTCGCCACTTTCGCCCCCGTCACTGCGTCATATCCGACAGCCGCCCAGACAATCCCGTTCCAGAATGCGTCATTACAAACTCCCCCGCGGAATGCGGATGTCGCGATACCGAGGGTGCTTGCGCCCCATGACCTGCCTCCGTCTGTCGACATTGCGGCGGCGGCGGATTGCTGGGCACCGCTGGCGCCGCCGAATACGAGTGTAGGGTGTTGGAGGTAGGCCGACCCCACTCCCGCAGTCCATCCCAGGCCGCGCACGGGGGTCAATGCGGCGCCCGAGCCCGCGCCTGTGCCCGCGCCCGCGCCCGTTGGTATGACAAACTCCCCCGTCGTCGCCACGCATAACATAGACGTGGTGCTATATGTCGTGACCGCACTCCCGTAGAGATTCGTCGTGGGGTATACACCGAACCAACCGCTGCTTCCTTCATAGGAATACGCAAGGGTGCGTCCAGTGCCAACACCCGCACTCAATCCCGTAGCATACCAGACCCCGTTCAAGTAGGCTACGCCGGTCGCACCGCTGCTTACATTTACTTCAAACAGTCCCACCTTTGTATTGAGCACCGTCGTCCATCCATCACGTCCATTGGCCGAAAATAGAAACGAGTATCCCGCGGCTGTTTGCTGGTATACGGACGCAACCCATAATCCACGTCCCGTCGTTGAATTGACGCCGTATGCGAGTCCAGTGATAGTTGAACTTAAAGAACCGCTACTGACGACGCCGACCCAGTCGATTCCATTGTATGAATACAAGATTGAAACGGTGGATGACCCGAATGCGCCGGCGACCCATAATCCGCGCCCATTTTCGTCGCGGCCATACGTAATACAATTGATGCTTGCGCCGCTGCTTGAAATACGCGCGCCTGAACCGCGGATGGGTTGCCAATTCAAACCGTCGGTAGAATAGACCATATTGGCGGTGGGGTCGATGGTGCCGGCGAGACCGCCTGCGACGAATACGCCAGCGACGCCGGTGGAGCCGAATGCGATAGCATTACACCGATTTAGAATCGTGAGAGAATTGGGGACTTCACTCCAGCTGATACCGTCATAGGAAAAGATAAGAGAATTCGTGGCATCGCCTCCGGCAACCCAGACGCCGTTGCCGACACCTGACGTCGCGGTAATGGCGGCTCCGGCGACCTGGTCCGCGGGAGCATACGCAATCGTGCGCACATTCGTTATCAATGTCGTTGCGTTCAGGACGGGTGTCCAACGAATCCCGTTTTGAGAGAATGCGAGACTGCTCGTTCCAGTGCCACCCGCCACCCAGATGCGGCCATTCGGTGAAATAGCAGTGCTCGTCTGTCCGTATTTCACCGCTAGGACCGTCCCTGAGGACCCGAATGCCTCTTTTGCGCCGATGGCCTGTGACCATATCTTTCCGTCGATGGTGTATGTAATGGGGGATACGGACGTCGTATTGGCGGCAGCACTCGCACCACCTGCGACAACAATGGCCTGTTGAGGCGGTTGTTGATTCGCAGACGTCCACGTAACACCGCCGTCACTTGAATATACGACGGGGGATGTTCCATTGCCTGTGGCGACGAATCGGTTGGCGTAGGAGTTCCACGTCACGGAATAACCGGTATTGATTGGGGTGAAATCCCCGCTGACATCCAGAGCCATAATCTCTCGGCATCGGGTGAGGAAAGGGCCGAACACCGACGCACCGGCACCGGTGCCAGTGTCATCGGATGACCGCACAGTAACCGGTGTCCAATTCACGCCATCGGTCGAATACGCCATTGTATAACCTGGGTTGTTGTTCGAGACATCCAATCCAAAGACGTTTGTAAGGGTGTCCGTTGACGCGCCGTTCCATCCACCGACGAGAAACCGTCCGCCGAGAGCGTCCCAAATCACACGGGTCACTTCACTGCCGTTCTTGAATATGGCCGTCGCGGCGGTCTTGGCTTGTAAAGGTGGCGCAAGCCACGCCGTCCCGGTGGCGTCGGTAGAGTAGATGATGGCGTTCGCAGCTCCGCCTCCGCCACCTACCGCGACCCATCGCCCCAATGCGGGAGAGAACGCGATGGACCTGATACTACCGGTAGGCGTTCCGCTGATACTGACGGTCGTCCAGTCTGCGCCGCCATTGACAGAACGGTAGATCACATTTCCTGACAACGCGCCGGCCAAAATAACTGAAAAGTCGGTATTGGCTGCGAAGCAGGAGACGATGGTTCCGGTGTATGTCGCGGGAGACACGCCGTTTTGCCACGCCGCCACGGCATCCGGATCGCCTGAATACATAATACGTCCGTTGGTATTTGAGCTGGCATCACTGCCGCCCACGAGCCATCGGTTATACCCACCACCAACCCATAGCGACGCCCATACCCACGCCATTTGCGTAGAATTTGGGCTGCTGACGCTATTACACCAGTTGAAACCGTCATTAGAAAAATAGACTTTCTTTGTGGCGCTTGCCCCGTCACCACCGCCTAACAAGAAGCGGGAACGTGAGGTGTTCATTGCGAGGGAGAACGTTCCACCGTTACTGACAGTCATATCAGTTCCGCCATTGGCGGAGATATCGCTCGTCCCAGGAACACGCGCCCAAGACGCACCCGCATCGGTGGAATACATAAGTCCGGTGTGTGCTGATGCTGTGTCGGAGATGGCGTTGGTGAGGAGGATGTTGTTGGTGAAGAGGAGGATGTTGTTGGGGAATGAGGAGGTTATTAGAGTAATGGTGACAGAACCGGTGCCGGTGTTGGTCGCGTTGTTATCAATGATTGTAGATATAGCGAATGAACCACCGCCACCACCGGAGGCCCAAACCAGGTCACGGCCGCCACCACCACCGGAATATCCACCGCCACCACCACCACCACCATTACCAACAGCACCACCACCACCACCGAATCCACCTGGACCGCCATAAGCGACACCGTCATTACCACCACCGACACCCCCACTAACAAATGATGCTCCCCCGCTGCCGCCGCTGGTGGCGTTGATTCCATTTCCAAGTAATCCTCCACCACCACTACCATAGTCCGCTCCCCCCCCCCCAGTCCCATCAATCCCTCCAGCGCCATTATTTATACCAGAACCATCTCCACCTTTATTTCCAGATGTTTGATTATTGGCATTAGAATTAATATATTGATTCGCTAGGCTGCTTCCTCTTCCACCACCACCACCTGCGACAATAATCGGTGTTTGGGTGCCTCTTACTACAAATGTACCACCACCACCGGAACCCTGTGTGTTTAGAAGAGATGTGCCCTGTTGTCCCACCAATATCCGTATAACTTCACCTTTTGTCAATACCATGCTTGTTTGAATATCCCTACCTCTACCAAATGTCCCCGGATTTCCACCCGCAGCACCCACCGCGCGTATCGTATAAATCCCCGTTACTGGAACCGTCCATAATTGAATACCGTTTGTCGTCATATTCAAATAATTATTAGTAGTATCAATTGCCCAACTCACACCAGAATACGCAGAATTTGCTCTAAGTGTTGCCAATGACGGACCGGTTGCGCCAGTAGTTCCCGCAGTCGTAAATTGAAATGATGAAAATGGATATAGCGAAATATTATTATTATTCAACTCCAACCCCTGATTCACCACCGGTGTGTCCCACGTAACACCATCATCCGAATACGAAAACGCGACTCCGCGCTGGGGTTGTCCACTGGAAACCGTCGTATACAACCCTGTATCTCCCATCGCCATAAACCGGCGCATCGGTTTGAATACATTCGCACCGCATCCCTGCCAGTTCCTACCGTTGGTAGAATACGCGACTGTATTCGTCCCGCGCCCCGTCGCCATCCATCGTCGCGCACCCCATGTCACTCCGCGTCCCCATATCGAGAACACGGAGTTCCCCAGTCCTTGCCACGTTGCCGACGTCGTCGCAGACGCTATAACATCCGTGAAAGTCACGAGTGTATTCACCGTTCCACGCCCCGTCGCCACGAAGTTCCGACCATTCCACGCCACCCCGTGCGCATAGATATCAAATCCCGTGCTCGTCGCGCCACTTTCCGGCACTCCCGTCCACGACTTCCCGTCCGTCGAATAAGCAACTGTATAGTATGCCGCAGGCGACGACCCGGGTATCAATGTCCGTGTGCCCGTCGCCACCCACATCTTCCCCGTCCAGACGACGTGGTTGCCACCGCCCGAGATGTCGCTCATTGACGCGCTCGGTCCCGCGATATTATCGGAAAACACATTCATCGGTGTTCCCGACGCGTCGTCGGTCACTGGACCCATCCATGTCACGCCGTCATAAGAATACGCGGTGGAAAAATTGATACCGCGTCCTACCGCCACCCACATCCGGCCATTCCACGCGACGTCGCGCGCTTCTACTGAAAAGATGGATTTCCCTGTAATCCCCGACCACGTCATTCCACCATCATCCGAAAATGCCAGTGAGTTCGTGCGTCCATTGCCTGCGGCCACCCATTTTTCGCCGTTCCACGCCACCGCATTCGCCCCGCGCGACCCGCCGACCCCGAACGACGCCCCTGCGGCGATATCTGCGGTGGACGAAAACATTGCGTTCGTGGCGCCTCCGGGCACCATCGCCCATGTCGCGCCGTCATCATCCGAATAAGAAATGGTTCCGGTCATCGCGGGGCTGGGTGTGTTCGCGGACCGTGTGAGAACATCGGCGCCGCCACCCCCCACTGCTAGCATCCGATTCGCCGGGAAGGTCACTTTATTATCCAGGCGCGCGACATTGACGGGGGATGTAAACGCCGGTGTGGTGATGCCGATGGCGCCGTATGCTTGTATCGTAAATGTGCTGGCGCTGCGCGGGACACCTATCCACGTCGCGGGAACGGGGGGTGTCGCCGTAGAATAAAACATACAATTACTGCTGATATCGCCGAGGAAATACCAGGTATTCGTCGCGGCGTTGAAGGTGATATTCTGAATAACTTCACCGGATGATGACGGAGTCGGACCTTTCATTGACACCCAACTGCTGCTGTGGGGGATGCGCGCCGTAGAATAGGCGAGAAGCGACCCGGAATTACCGCACGCGACCCAGGTTCCATTGCCGTAGGCTACTGACCGTCCCACACTTCCGAATAATACCCCGGTCGTAATCGGCATCCAACTTCCTGCGATGGGCGGGTTTTCTACGGAATAGGATAAAGTATTCGTTCCATTTCCCGCAGCCAACCAAACGCCGTTGGCATAGATGACATTAACACCCCCATTATAAAATCCGCTCGAGATGCCGGCGTCGTTACGGGCGTCGCTGCTTCCGACCCAACTATCGGCTGTCGGTGGTGTTCGTGTAGAATACGCGATTCCAATGTTTCCCGTACCAGTCGCCACCCATGTGCCATTTCCGAATGTAATTCCGCTTACATCAAGAGTGAAAAGGGTAGGAGAAAATGAAGTCGGAATGGCGACCCACGACTCGGCCGTTGGTGGATTGGCGAGAGAATACGCGATACTATTCGTTCCAACTCCCACAGCGACCCACGCACCATTTCCGTAAGCGATATCATATCCACGTGTTCCGAATGTATTTACGGCCCCATTGAACGAACTACTGGTCGGGATTCCCACCCAACTCGACGCTACGGGCGGCGTCATCGTAGAATACGCGATACTATTTGTGCCTTCACCGACCGCCACCCATGTTCCATTGGCATAAGCAATATTCCACCCTCTCGTCGTAAATGTCGCCGCGCTATTCGGTATCCCCACCCAGCTCGACGCCGTCGGCGGGTTCGTCAGTGAATACGCGATACTGTTCGTCCCTTCGCCCATCGCCACCACAATATTCCCGTAGCTCGCCATTTGCGCCGGCCCAACACCGTAGACCTGTGTCTTTCCCACACTCACTCCGCTCATTTTAGCAATCACGTCGCTCGTCGACAGCGTGCTTCCTGCCGCAAGTGGGATGCTCTGTTTTTTCTGCCGATTCAGCGCCGTCGCCGCCACAGGCTGCGAATCTATATTCACGACAACCCCCGATGTAAGCGACGTCAGCGGTGTTCCATTGACATATAACTCGCCGTTGATTTTCACATTTCCGACGACATCCAAAATCGCACTAGGCGCCGAGGTCCCAATCCCTAGATTGCCGCAGATATCAAACCGCGCGATTTCAACGCCCTTTATGCGAAATGGTATTATATTTTGTGAAGGTTCTCGACTATTGACGTCCATATCCTTCGGTTGCAAATATATAGAATAATGATATTTTATTTGCGATGTTGCCAACGAATGAACTAGTCGTCACTACGCAAAACCCGTATTCGTTTGAGCATAAACATAAAATACGAGTATATATTAAATGTATCAAAATCAGAATTCGTCGTTCAGTTCATTCCCGCAACCCATTCAAACACGTCCAACAAGCACACCGCCGGGCGCGGGCGCGGGGGCGGGGGGCGCGGACTACCCTCCAGGCGCAATGAGTTACATCAATATGAATATCGACGAATATCGTATCCAGGATTTAGAGGCATTCTTCACGCTTCCTACTAAAAACTACGACCTCCAGGATGTCGTCCATAAGAAAAAGTCAATGTGTGCGGCCGTGGACCGCGACGGAACACTCACCGCACCTACCCGCGCCAATATCAACTCTTTCCTCGACCAGGCTCTCGCGCGTATCGTCCAGCATCTTCTCCCCATCGGCAGCGGCAAGCCCGTCACCACCCTCCCCCAGAACACCCTCACCGGCGACAACGGTCACTTCATTATCGCCAATCCCGCGCGGGATGGTATCGCGAATTACGACTCTAGTAGCAAGACCGGCATCAATCTCGACGATAATGGCGCGCCACCCGGCATCATCAACCCCCTTAAGGTCAATACCATAAAACGCGCCGTCAATATAGACACACGGTTCCGTCCCAATTATTATACGACGAAAAGCACCGACCTTCAGATTCATCTCCCCACCAAAGTGGAGCGCGCAGTCAGTATGCGTCTTGCGTCTATCGAGATTCCAATGTCGTTTTATGCCGTGAGTGCGGAATTCAAGAATAATGTATTCAAGGTGTCGTGGGGTGTCGCGGATGCGTCATCGGTCGTCATCAGACTCCCCGATGGCAATTATGATATCGGTCTCTCGGATAAGACGAAAGCCGCCCGACTTGAGACGGAAATCAACACCCAATTGGCCGCATCCGAGGCCGGGGTGGCTACGGTCGGGAAACTCAATCTGCGGTTTGAGGTTAATCCGATTACAGGGAAGTCGCGGTTTTTCCAGGACGCTTCCGCCGGCCTCGTTCCCGCTGCAATCCCCTTCAAAATCAATTTCGCGGCTACAAAGGACGGCTTTGTCTACTCTCCCAACGACAACCCTCACCCTTTACAATTGACGCTGGGGTGGATGCTCGGATTCCGCAGTATAAAAACAGATGGTTCCGCTCCCAACGGCGAGTATGCTTCAAACGGTAAAGTCATCAGCGGTGGCGGCGGCGGCGGGACTGACGGGGTCGGGAATATTATCTCGGAAGGTATTTGTAACGTCCAAGGCACACGCTATATTTATGTCAGTATTGATGATTTCGTCAATAGTTCCAATAATTATTTCACCGCAGCATTTGCGAGTTCAGTGATGGCGCCGAATATAATAACGCGCATCAATGTCGCGGATTTGGCGCAGGATGTCACCGTGTTTCATTATGCGCAACAGGAGGGCTATTCCACCGAATTGGACAGAAGTAGGAGTTATTTTGGGCCGGTTGATATTCAGAAGATGCGCGTCACGTTATACGATGAATACGGTCGCGTCTTAAATTTGAATCATATGGATTGGTCGATGGAGTTGATGTTTGAGTGTGTGTACTCTTAAAAAATATGCTTCACTCGCGGTTCGCTCGTTCCGCATTTTTTTAAGAGTACATATATTGCTCAGCCCCGTTGGGGCTTCGCGGGGGGGCTTCGCCCCTGGCCGGGGGGTGTGTTTTGCGCGAATTATTTATGCTCTCGTTATCGTCATAAATAATTCCGGGTGTTGAAATCGAGGGTCGGCCCGGGGGCGAAGCCCCCCGCGAAGCCCCAGAACGAGCGCTTGCGCGAGTGGAGGGGCTGAGCAGCGTGGCTGGCGGCGCAACGCCCTTAGTGCCCACACGCCCCACACCCACCACCCGCCTTGATACGAAACATTGCTGAAACAGAAAAAACAGGTTGGGTAGAACGAGCGAGAAGATCGCGTAAAGCCGGTTGTGGTGGATTATTGGGGTTGGCTGTATTTGTATCGGTTGGATCTCTCGCCGCAGTAGCCCGGAATGGTTGTAGAGGAGCAGACGCGGGAACAGACGCTGGACCAGCGGCATACACAGGGCGATGATTCACCATCGTTGTAAAAAACATACCTTGTTTCATTG
>Ga0114970_10001098_pt1 | contig 20336 bp, 14 predicted proteins | sample M_140205_XF_Meta_FD_87030 | JGI IMG/M metagenome (GOLD analysis project Ga0114970, IMG submission 87030) | Freshwater microbial communities from Lake Montjoie, Canada to study carbon cycling - M_140205_XF_MetaG | ecosystem: Environmental > Aquatic > Freshwater > Lake | place: Lake Montjoie... | reverse complement strand
GTTGGGGACTTGTTTCGCTATTGCACGAATTGATTGATGCGTCCTGTTTGACCCAGACAACCGAACCACTTACATCATTATCTTGAATTCGTGCCATGACTATATCTTGCGAACCTGGACTAGCACAGTTACTCTGACAGAAACTCGGAATACACGCAAGATTATAGTGATGTGGTATAGAGCCATTTGTCACATAGGCTATAAAGATTTCATTCGTATCACCTAGAACAATAGATGGAGAAGCATTATCCTCAAATGTTTCTAAGCGTGGGTCTGTTAATTTCCACGCAACCGTTCCATCCTGTAAAACCTTACCAATTTCAATTTGATAAAAATCAGCATTTCCAGATAATTCAATATAATCAGGATAATAATCTGGAAAACATTCTGGCTCTTGTATAGGTTCTTCAGGGATATTTTTATAGACTTTTACATAATAGACCGATTCGTCTGCTGAAACAGCAATCGCGGGTGATAGATTATCGAACGTCCCACTAATTTCGTTTTCAAGAGCCCACGCGGATTTTGGATAATTCACAGATGTATCTTGTGATAAACAACGGGATTTGAATATTGCGGCACCAAATGCGAACGCCGATGCCTTTACATCTTCATACGCCGTTCCTGGTATATATCCAAAGAGTCCACCTGCACCAGTAACACCGAGTGTAAATATATTTCCACTTGCGTCTAACGCAGCAAACGAAAAATAATTTCCAACAATTTTTGTATAATTTGTACCGGGTATATAGTTCTGAAATCCGGCTGGCTGACTTGATTCATAGTTAAGTATTACATAAACATTACCACTGGTATCCAATGCCGCAAAACCTGAATCTGTAGTCGCAATCGATTGGTAGTTTGTTCCTATTATATAGTCGTATATACCACCCGATTCAATATCACCCCATGTATATACATTTCCACTTAAATCTAACGCAGCAAATGCCGCAAAATTAGCCGTAAGTGCTGTATAGTTCGTTCCAACTATATAATTAAATAATCCGCCCCATAAAGGATTACCCCACGCATAGACATTTTGATTTGTATCTAATGCGGCGAAGGCAAAATAGTTTGTAGCAATCGCTAGATAATTATTACCTGGTATGTAGCCTTCAAACATATTTCCCGTATTTCCCCACGTATAAATTTGTCCATTCGTATCAAGAGCAGAAAACTGGATTGAAGAAGCAACAATAACTTTGAAATTTGAATAAGGTAAATAAGCATAATACCCTCCATATGTTGAAATACCCCATGTATAGATATTTCCATCATAATCCAATGCTGCGAATGCACTGGTATTTGTAGCAATCGCGCGGAAATTCCCAATCGGTAAATAGGTTGCTCCTGTAAATAATCCGAATGTAAAAATATTCCCACTAGAATCCAATGCCGCAAAATCATCATTCGTTGCGGCTATAGCCTTAAAATTTGTACCAGGAATATAGCCTTCTATTACTGAATACCCCCATGTATATATATTTCCACTTGAGTCTAAAGCAGCAAACGAATTATCGTTCGCCGCAATTGTTACATAATTCGCACCAGGTATAAAATTATTCTTAGCACCGTATTCAGAATTACCCCAACTATAGATTCGTCCAATATCATCTATAGTCGCAAATGCGTTAATCGTCGCTGCTATACCTTGTACATTACCACCTGCGATTTCACCTGAAATACTCGCAGGCGCAATAATAATATCAATTGGGAAATCATATTGTGTATTTCCAACATAGTATACAGTATTACTCGCACCCGTTAGGGTTTGTGTTAGAAGAACCTGACGAAATCCAGAACTATCTATACCACTTACATCTATTCCACTCAAATCACCAACCATTGCGTACCCTGGATTGAGTGCGGTTACCATATCCGTATTACGCGTTCCGACTTGTGTGACAGTTGTATAGAGCAAACTTGTATATTTAACAATATCTGCTGTAAAATATACATCTTGAATATTCACACCGTCGCTTTCTTGTATCCAATTTCCACCCTCCGCGATATTTCCTGTCTTATCTTTACTCGCTTGTAACGTAACTCCGATATCTGCGCTTATTTTCGTTATTGCGTACGCAAATCCTGTATTCGCGTCTAATAAGCAACTTATGAAATCAAACGTTTTCATCGCGGTACGTACCTGAATACGTTTCAAAAAATCACAAACGGGCTCCCACGATGCTAAACCCGTCGTTTCAAGATTTTGTAAAAGACAGGATTTTTGACTCGCAACAATTTTATAAAAAAACAGCATACGATTTGTACCCTCTTGTACAAGACCGACCGATTCATAGGTCTTCGCACCAGATAGGTCATTGACGCGTCTTACAATATCATCCAAACTATCTTTTGTTGAATTGAAAAGAACGATATCTGTAGTGGGTTTCTTAGCTGCGACTATTTTATCATAGTTGAAAACATGGGTATCAACGATGAGAAGTGCACTCATACTGCTATTGTGGCAAGGTGTTAAGTTTTTTGTTGTGGAGGCGCCTATCACCCACGAATATAAATCGTAGAAAAGGGTGTTAGAGAACAAATATCACTGACAATTGTATAACCTTGCGTTTCCGCAAACGATAACCAAGTCGGAAGTGTTGTCCACGTAACGGAATCCGTTCGGTTCGGCATAAGAATTCGTTGGAGTGTCGGGTTATCCCAATAATACGCAGGGTCTTCTTGCGGTCTAGCGGAACACGCAGATGGAAGCCGACTACCACACGGAGATATGCTATATATAGTGAGTGCTTGTGTGCAGGGATTTTGCGTCCATAAAAATGGCTGTAACGCATACAGTGTTGTCATTTATTCTTTCATCTATATCTTTTTTGGAAGTAGAATTGTTCTATCATAGCGTGTATGATTAAAGAATAGACGTGACGAACGTTGCCATGCTTGGTCATCGTCCGCACGTCGGCAATCGGGCGCATATTTCCCTGCTTCATAGGGCATCGCGAATTCCATCGCAGGAAATCCCGCTACAGTACCAGTGCCGGGAAGTTTGTATGATGGCATATATCGTTTTTCACCACATTTGGAAAGCGGATAGTTACGAAGCGTTAAATCCGATTCCTTATCTGGGTTGTATTGTGAAAAGGGCACACCTATACCGGCGGCTCCCCCTGGTGGTAATTCCACAGCAGAGTTTGTATCCGGTAACGATTCTTGTGCGGAATTGTAATAAACGGTACAAATACGGGTATGCGGACGTGGGTCCATTGCCATAGTATGATACGACGTGTTCGGTAAAACATGTTTTGCAAGAGCAGACGGGTCCCAGTGTGTTTTGTAGCAATGGGGTGGAAAGGCTTCCTTCACTGTACGAGGACCTCCGCTATAGAAAGCGTCTAAGGAAGTCATTTATGTTGGATTAGAAATTATTTGCTTGGACATCCAAATCCGCATTCGGCGCAACGAGTGTATCGGTATCGCCAGGTCCATTCGATATTTCCGTAATTTCCAACACAAAATCATATTCGCAATCCGTATTATTAATAGGAACGCCGTTGCGGTCCAATAACTGACAACTTAACATTTCGTATTTGCCCAAAACTGGATTGAAGGATTTCGGCATCTGCACCGCGGTTCTACAGAACGATGCGAAATCGTTTAATAATATTTTGGAAAAGTACTTTGATTCTTGTGCAGAACTATCGAGGCACATTGATTTATCTTCTTTTCCACTAACCGATAAACTATTCATGTTATATTCCGGATTCAATTGTAAATAGATATAATCATCTACAATTCGTATAAATGTTGCGGATGTCACAGATACACTCGGTGCTGTATCAACCTTATTGAAGCCTAAATTGTAGCCGAGACCCCATTGGTCGTATTGAGTCGTATAGGGTGGAAGTAAGAACGATGATAATAATAACTGAAAAGGTAGCGGGTCTGTAATACGATTGCGTGATATAACCGTAGATGGTAGAATATGTCCATATCGTGATAATACATACTCGTTCAGTTGAACTGTTGCTGTAGATAAAATATTTGTAAACGTTTGTAATGTACCCTGTGTAGTTGAATAGAAAACGGAATACTGTGCGATACAATTACTGTATCCAGTATAGGTTGTAGGTATTCCAGCATATCCTACAGTTGTTCCAAAAATGACCGATGTTGAAAAGAGTCTATCAAATCCTATTAAAGCGTCAGCATATGCGTGACTAAACCGATTGCCATTTCCTACGCGAATCGCATCATTTGCTTCAATTCGTGCTGCATAGGGAGTATAATTGGGCTCAACTTGATTTAAATTTGTGATATATCCGTTGGCTTCGGTATCCGAAATCGGCTGATATCCTGCTAAACTCGATATTTCTACAGCAATATCTAATAACGATGGAGTTCCAAAATCCGTGTAATTCTTACCAATAAATCGTACGCCTGTTGTAAATTGCGGAATAGGGTCGTACGCACGAACGTGAATCGCGTATTCTGTATTCGGACCGCGTACCGGTTTATTGTAAATATAGGACAAGAGATTGTACCCACTTTGGTCATCGTACGCATCGTAATTTTCCGCACTTTCCTGCCCCCATACCCAATAATCATTAAACAGCCCACCAAACGATGAAAATGTTTTTGATATATCGTTCAAATCCGCATCCGGTACAGCATTACTGTATAAAAAGAGCATTGTATCTTGATATTCGTGTTGTAAGCCCGTGTAGTTTCCGAAAAGTGTCAAATCATTCGCGGGGTCGTTTGTAATATCCAGATGTGAATAACGAATTGATGTATTCCAATAAAAGACAGAGAGCGGCGTACTCACTAAACTCATTGTATCATCGGTATTCGCCCATGCGTATGTTCCAGGAGGTCCGTTATAGGGCGCAGCACCTAAAATATCCTTCGTTGGTACAGCAGGTTGAATCGTAAATGTCACACCGTAAAAACTTCCAACACGCCATACTCCATCCGTAGCAAGTATCTGCGCGGTATCATCCGCATCAAAATAGAATGGAACAATCGTGTACGAATTTGGAATATCTGCTGTGTAGGATGATATGAGGGTCGGATTGACCGCGGCATTTCCTACAGCTGGCGCAATGCCAAATGACCGCGGTAAATACGTATAATTGTAAATAACAGGATGTGTCTGGAAATAATTCGCAGATGATACATTTCCATAATAATATACAGGAGCAATATCCGCAGCGCAAAATGTCGAACGCCACTGTTTCGTATTCGCAGGATCCCAATCCTTATCTACAACATCCCATACCGTTGTATCTTTCGGTATAAACGAATATTTATAATACGTTGCCCATTCAGGTTCCCTTGTAAGAAGCGTTCCTAATTGATTTTGATAATTCGCAACTTGTGTGACTTTATCTAATGTCATTGTATATAACGAACTTGTCAATTGTATAGAGCTTATATTCTTATCCGCAATATCCGCAGTACGAAAGATTCCTAATTTAATATTTCGGCGGTTATACAAATACCAATCGTCCCACGCCGATATATCCGTACGATTCGTATCTGTCTTTGACGCACGGTTATTATAATTTAGATTATTGTTTATAGTACTTCCGTAAATAAGCGGGGTATTATTCCGACTGAACGGAGTTTTCGCAGCATCCGATGACGGCTGTGTATATGCGAATTTCATAAGAATCGTATCCAGTTTTACAACTTCATTCGGTGGTAAGAAAAAACTCAATCCGCTAAATCCTGAAGCATCGTATTGAATATTTTTGATAGATGAAATCGGATAAATATCCGTTTGCAGTTGTGTAGGTTGATTGATACACGGTAAAAATACGGAACTTGTAGAGAGTTTAGTAGCATAATTACCATTAATATTTGGAATAAAAAATCGCTCCTTCGGATTCTCATTCGGGTCATACCAATTGAGAAGTGTAAATTCATTTGCTGTTATACTTGAAAAGGCTGTTCCGTTTTGATTCGTATAAATGTCGGATAATGTATAACCATCTGTTATGTAATTCGAACTCGTAGGACCTAAAAAGAGTGACCACGTTTTGGATAATTCTGGCGCAGGTTGTGCTGCTCCACCATTCACGTAGTTAAAATAATAACGTAACCCTGAACTCGTAGTATTGAAATCTGTAATATTTGTTGGGTCATAATAATTCAAATTCTGCCCATGAATCGAATAATCCAACAAATTATTACTAACACCGTTACTATCATATCCAAGTTGGAATACAACTTTATCATAGATTGAAGATAGGGAGTTCGTAAAAAACGAATTGTACGGTGAATACTGCTTTTCTAAACTCGATAGAATCGTAGAAAACGGCATCTGATAACGATTTTCGACGGCTTCTTGTGTTGTTGTCGGTGTTGAATAAAAACCGTACGTATCTGTCAAAAGTGCGAAAACACGTAAAGGTAAAACACTTGGACCATTGTAATTCACAGCAGAACGAATAAGAAAAAACGTTTTTTCTAAATTATTGACCTTGACGGTTGTAGAAATACTCGTGAGATTTGCCGCAGAAACGGTTTTTTGTTGGAAATAGTGACGAGGCGATTCGCTCGCGAATTTACCATCTAATAGGGATTGTACATCCGCCATAAATCCCGCGCGATCTCGGTACCATGAAATTACAAATTCGAGTGGTGCTTCAAACGGTGTTCCATCTTGTTTTTCAATATAGAATGTAATTTGAAATCGTGCATCCGGAGCAACCGGATATTGGTCTGCATTGACTTGGAAAAATATGTAGGGACGATACGAATTGATAGAAATATCTGATTTCGCAGGCGGAGCGGTAAAATTCGGGCTTGTGGGTTGTATAAGAATACCGTTCAGAATTTGCGGTGTCATTTTCGTTATCCACGTATCCGAATTTCGCATATACCCAGGATCCGCAAACATCGATTGATTGATATTATAAAGGTTGAGATTCGTATTACCGACAGGATCTGTTAATATATAACTTGTGTTCGGTGTTGTTGTAAAATCAAACAGCCGCGGTGTTTGTCCCGCATTACTACCGAAATTATAAATCATATCATTATTTGTTCGGTTTGTAAGGTAGCGCGGAAGACTCATAATACTCAACGACTGGCGGCACGGTGATTTGAACACAATACGTGCATAGTTTGTGGGCGGAAGATTAATAATTACATCCGTATATCCCAGAGCTGCTTCACCCGCGTTTGAAAACGATAGTACATTATTTCCAAATTCAGGAACTTCTATAGTATTCACAAATACTGATGGGTCATACAAATTCGAATCAATCCATATGTTACGCCATAATGTACTTATTTGGACTATTGGTTGTATTGAATTCGATTGAGATTGTGCAACAGCCACCGTTAATGACGTAGTCCAACCGAATTCATTAATAGGATTGTAAATCGAAATAGTATTCTGTAAATCACTGTAAAAATTCGCAGTATATTGACCGAAATTAATACCAAAATTCGAAGAAAACCGGGATTGTATAAAATTGTATTGCTCTAAAACAATACTGTTGGAATACGTAATCGCATTGTATTGACTATTGAACTGCGCAACACTTCCAAATCCGTTTTGGATAACTAAATTATTTAAATACGTATTATACTGTGTATTCAAGTCGTTTTGAATACTTGGGTTGAGATTTGGAGCAACAATATTCAAACGACCCTGTTTTGTATTGTATGTGCATGTATATTGATTTACAAGTGAACTATTGAATGAATTTGTATTACGATATTCGTCAAAAATAGGTATATTCGCACTAACAGAAATAATTTGAAGTACGACAACATCATCCAATCCTGTGAACGAAAACACTAAATAACTATATACATCATTTGCGGTTGCTAGAATATTTCCTTGTGCGTCTTTCAGAGGATTTCCATTTGAATCGTTCAGTGGAAACGGTAATGGTGCTCCCGTTTGGTTGCTGGATATCGTAATTTCCTTAATCACCGGATAATAATAAGCGACTAAACATTCATTGTAGGAAAAATTGGATTTACCGAGTGTTTGTGCTGTTTGAAAATAACGACCAATAATATCCGAAATTGTTACATTAGAATCATACGTTTCGGTTAAACTATTATATACAACCGGACCTGGTGTATTAAATAATGGCGAATAATCACCTGTCGGTTGAAACCCAATATAAAAGTTTTGAAATGTTATATCCGCAAACAAGGGTGTTTTATTTAACGCATTGGATAATTCGGTCACTAAATCTCCAACACCGTATGTACCGTCGCGAATAGTTACTGGTGTAACTGTTTTAATTGTACTTAAGTTCGCATCTAACGTTGTACGCCCCTGTTCATATACATAAATCGTTGTATTGCTCTTCGTCGTTGTAAAATTAAAGAACGAGTTGAGTAAATTCAATTGCGAAATATTAATCGATTTCACATTCCGAAACGGTCGGGGCAACCGAATCGTGAAGAATGTTGGTTGTGGATAGACGGACGCATCGCGATCTCGTGAATTGATCGTGAAGAGTGTTGTATTCCGCGATTCTTTTACCGAAAACTTCGCACCCGCTTTTGTAATCGGAGCTACGTCTCCAATAGCCTGAAAAGGCTGTACTGTAACAGGCGGTCGTTTACCTGCGATATTTAATAACGACTCTTCCGATGTATATCCATCCGAATCGCTTTCAGATTCCGAATCATCGGAAAAATATGGCTTATAAAATGTTGCCATCCCTACTCCTCTTAAGGGATTCGTACGTTTTAGATAAACGAATTTTATAGAAATACCATTCAAAATGGCATTTCTAACAACAAATCCAAATCCGTATATTTTAAATTTACCGGCGCTACAAAATGTTGCATCGTCTGCTCTGGGTCCGGGAACAAGCAATATGACCAGTAGTGTATCGCAATATTTCAATACCGCGAACGCATCGTTAGCCATTAATACAATCAATCAATTTACGACATCCTTGAGTTTTATAACTATAAATACAGGTTTGAATCTCGCGTACGGATACGGGCTCTCTATGAACGGTACAACTATCGTAACATCCAACAGTCTCAATGGCGGTTCCTATTTAGCACTTCAAGTCGGTGGAATGGAATACGCGCGACTTACAGGAGGTAATATCGGAATTGCTACATCAACACCCGCTGCGGCGTTGGATGTTAACGGTTCTGTGATTATTCGTGGAACCCTAGATGTCAATGGAATTCATTATCCCTCCGATCCTTTACTCAAAACGGATATACGTCCCTATAAACCCAGCAATTTACCTGACGCTGTAAAGTTTCGTTGGAAAGATAGCGGTAAAGAGGATATTGGTGTTCTAGCAGATAATGTCGTCGCAATTGAACCGCTATGTACTGGTACATCTGTTGGCGGTACGCTCACCGTTGATTATCCTAAACTTGTCGTACTCTGTATAGCAGAAATCGCAGACTTAAAACAGCGTATTAAGGACTTGGAAAAATCGTCTGTATCGCATCTATAAACCCACCGAATCCAACATCTTTATAACGCTTTCCGTTAGGCGCAGTATATAAACCTGGAAACCCTATACCAAACCCCCATAAACCACTGGTTGTTTCAAAATCATTCGTATTGGGTCTGAATCTCAAACATTGTCGTTCTCCACCTTTCGTTATGTAGGGAATCGATGGGTCTGCGAATCCTATCGCATATATTACAAACGTAGCATTTGCTACGAGACGAAAACTCGTACCAAAATCCGTCGTTTGAAAGAGTTTCGGTGTCAATTCTCCCCATGCATTCTTTACAATATCGTCCGCAATAGTTGCGGATTCTTGTTTCAGACCTTCTGTATCACCGTCACGCGCAAAATGGAACGGAACAGCGCCTTTATAGAGTGCATAAACATCACGGCAACCTACATCTTTAAGGTTCTTCAGAATTAAGGTTCCGCTATGGCTGATTCCAAATACAACAACTCTATCCGTATCTGAGATATACCGTTTCAGTAAATCAGGATTCAACGCAATGTGTAGGGGAATATGGGGAATCGGTAAATCCATTGTTTTTGGGCTCGCGCCTACGCATAAATAAACATTCTGTGCTTCCAACATCTCTGTATTCATTTTAATTGTCCAATGGCTTTCCATTTCAATTAAATCGGTCATTCTTTCAGTGCGATAATGTACGCGTTTCAAGTCACCCGCTATACATCTACGCATGTCTTTACAGACATCGGATAGTAACGGGCAATCATTCGGTCCGTAGGCGACCAGTACCGAGGATATGTCCCAACCAGGAAGTCTAGAAAATGCTTTTACAATAGTGTCTTTTGTAATATTTGCGACAACATTACCATACTCTGTTCCTAAACAACCACCCACAGCTGCGGGTTCAAGAATGATTGTACTCGCAAGGTCCTGTTTCGGAATGAACGCAAGAGTCAGAATACCGGCTGTACCGAAACCTATAATAGCATGCTTGTAAATCATCCTATTCAATACTGTATATTATTTCACGTTTTATACAGTATCGCCCGGGTCACCGATCCCTTCGGAAAGAACGAGCAACTTTTAACAAAAACACGAATAGAATGAATTTGGAAACGGCTACGAAATTGCTAGAGGGGTCCGCACGATACTTTTCGGAAATCTATAAACTCTACGAATTTAAAGAAGAGCAGTTACTCAAAGAGTATTTGGATTTTATCATTCACGAACCTGTCGAATGGCTAAAAGGATTTCCGTCGAAACTCACACAAAAAGGATCACTTTCGCGACCCAAAGCAGCAATTATTAAACTTCTAAAAATGGATACCGTGATTCAAGACCTCGGTGAAGAGTATACCAAAAAGGTCTATAATGTAATTTGGATAACTTTTAAAGAACACGTCGATACTATCGTTGCATATAGAACGAAGAAACAGGAGGTTGGTTCGTCGTCCTCATCCCCTATTGAACCTGTACCACCGATTCTTAGGAACGAATACGTTGATTTAGGTGACGATAACGAAGACGAAACCAAACTCCATGAGGATACAAAAGAGGTCGAATGCGAATCTGTACATACGGTTTGTACAAAACACGTTTTGACATATTGGGAACGCAAATACCGTATTCTCGAAAGTGCATATGTACAACTTCTCAAAGGTGACCGTGAAGAATCTACTGCGATTCTTCTACGGGCTTTTTCGGAGTCGTCTTCCGTTTAATTTTACGTGTCCTCTGTGTTGATTTTATGTATGCTGCACATAATTTAGGGCATATAACCTTTTTCGGCCACTTGTATTGCCTCTGTAATCCAGCTGTATGTAACATATATTTTGCTTCTGCTTCCTGTTCTTCTAGGGTCATTTCGTTAAAATTCAATTTCTCTGTGATATAAATATGCCGCAGTAAACTGACACCTGTTGAACGTCCAAAGAGTTGTTCAAATGTCGTTTTTACAAATACACTGTATGTATTGTTATTCATAGGTTCACCATCATCTTTTCGGAATAGATACTCACGAGGGTATCGCGATAAAGATTGCTCTATATCACGAACAAGACCCTCTTTCAAATCTTCTTCCACTGTTTGATAATACTGACTCGTTTTATAGAGATTCATGACTAAATAACTCGTTCCTTTCTTACGCAAGACGATATAATTCATATCGGTTTTTCGTGGATCTTTCTCTTTAAAGATTTTTACGGCTCCTAAATCGGCGCGTTTCGGTCGTAAATGAACAAGAATACTTAATAAAATAAACTGCATACTATGTCGTTCGGTATCGTGGTATCCACGTTTGACTAGTTCTTCGTATTTCACCTCAATCTCCTCGTAACTTGTATATTTCTCAATCTGTTTGGCTTCTGGTTCTGAGCGTTTGACCTTCGCCTGCTGAAATCGTGCTAAATCGTCATGGAGTTTCTTCCAACGCTCTTGTATTTCCTTTTTCGATTTGAGTTCTTCGTCTTCACGAAATAAAACAAGAATAAGCGTCAGTGCATTCTTACGGGTTGTTATACTCGTATAGAGTTTTTGTAATTTTGGGTAGTAAAGGTCGGGATTAAGAAGTACATCCTCGAACGTATTTATATCTAATCCTCTCATCATTCCGCGAATACGTGCACTATAATTCGCCCGCGTTTTCTCATTTGTGAAGGCTTTCGTTAAAACGTTTTGCCATCGTTCTTCTACCTTCGTGTCCATTTGATGAGGAATAATATAATCTTTACGGTCGATGCGACTTTTCCGTTAGAAAAATTGAACGCTTTCAAGTATGTTTATACGAATTCATTCTTTCCTTTCCTTACAAATAGCCTTTATAGTATTTGTAATTTCTTTCTTCCTTACTTTACTTCTGTATTCCTATCTTTCCTACATTTACTACGATAATGGATTTCAAGTCCAAGATACTTTCGGAGTTGAAGACTATGCAGTTAGGCGAATCTGGTTTCAAAGCGCTAGCATACAAGAAGGCTATAGATTCTCTTAAGGCGTTTGAGGGTCCGATTGTGAGCGCGGAATCTGTCAAGGACATCAAGGGTGTCGGTGCGAAGATCTATGCGAAAATTCAGGAGATTATCGCGACGGGCGGGCTTGTTGCCGCAACAGAAATGAAGGCGAAGTCCGATGTTGGTGCGATAGAAGCCTTCCTTGGCGTCCACGGTATTGGACCGGTCAAAGCAAAAGACCTGGTTGCGGCAGGCATTACGTCTATTGCTGCGCTGCGTACGTCGGCTACTGCGGATGCGTCTCTCCTCACGGATGCACAAACAATTGGCTTGCGCTTTTACGAATCGAGCCAGTTGCGAATTCCCCGCGGTGAGATGGAGGCGCACGAAGCCACGCTCAAGTCTTTATTGCCTGCGACGTTGAGTGGCACAATTGTCGGTTCGTACCGCCGCGGCGCAGCCGACAGTGGTGATATTGATATGCTTGTGAGTTACGCAGACGGTGCGAAAACGGCTCAAGCACAGAAGGCATTCCAAGCACTTATCACCGCACTATCGTCACGATATACCGTCTTTCCGCTCGCAAGCGGAAAGAAGAAATGGATGGGTTTTCTACAGGTCGCGGATGGCATCGGGCGCCGTCTGGATTTACTTCTCACGCCGCCCGAGGAACTTCCCTACGCAATTCTCTATTTCACCGGCTCTGATAAGTTTAATGTCGCAATGCGTAAGTATGTTACGACCCTCGGCTATACAATGAACGAACATACGATGAAAAAGGTCAATATGAGTGCTAAAGATATTCCTATTATGCGATCGGAGGAAGATATATTTAGCTTCCTCGGATTACGATTCATTCCGCCGACAGAGCGGGTCAATCAAGCACAAATTATTACTATTTGATTATTCCCAATACCGAATACTACGTTCCACACTATCTAATTTCGATGCGGATTTCGCTAATTCCGGTTCAATGCTCGTTTCTTTACCGTGAATAATCTGAAATTCCAAACATCCTGTTCCTTCAATCCATGCTTGTACCGGTCTTTTTTTGAATTGATCAGGTGCATCCAGTTTATCATTTGTCACAATACACGTTGACCCTCCATTCCGAATTAAATAATTACGATAATCCATGTGTTCCTTCCATTGATTCATCATAACAGTATTCCACAAATGTGCGTCTGCGACTTCTGCGACTTGCTCTGGAGGCATCAATGTACCTCCTACAAAAGCCACTTCATCGGATGTTGTAAAGATCGTATTGTCATAATGAAAAAAATGTATATTATGGCGTTTTTTGAGCGTTGCCGCCAAGATAGCATGAGATTCCTTTATCGTAGTTTGTGTACTGTATTCTTTGAGACCAGCTACATAAAAAACTTGGTCCCAATGACTACTTACATAGTCTAAGAACGATTCATACACCTTGTTTTGTGGAACACCGATATTTCCTGTGAGTGCTAAATATCGTGCTTTTGGTTTTACAATAAGAGGAAAAACAGCCTTTGGATAGCATTCAAGATGTAAGTTGTTTATATATTGGATGCGAAACCGTGACGCCATTCTAATGAATTACACCTTTTTGTCATTTAGACTGCCGGAATGAAATGACGGGCGGTCTAAATTAGGGTTGGATAAGTCCAATTAATACTATATTAAAATTAGTATTATAAACAGAAGTGTAATTTATGTTTATATTATGTCTATTATACGAATCTGTATTCTTAGATTTCATGAGAGGGGGTTACGAAAGGGGGAGATATCCCCCTTTAGTCTAAATGGCAAAAGCTTGGAAATGGTGTAAAAATGAGTTTTAGACTGAGTGTCTAACGGCGGTTATTCCGGCGCGTATTGCGACGATTTTTACGGCTTTTGTTTTGATTTTTGCGAGATGCTTTACGTTTGGGATTTATTGATATTTTAGGTCCGCCATAAGTATATCCTTGCGGTTTTACATGTCCAGGAGGTGCGGGACGTGCGGGAGCAGGAGGTGCGGGACGTGCGGGAGCAGGAGCACCAGGACGAGGAGCTGTCCAGAATTGCGGCATTCTTTATACATAGGATTTCTAAATTTCCTACAAATCTCTCACTCTTCGTGCTCCATAAGTGGTTCCAACCATGTATTACGTTCTTCTACTGGAATACGAAACTCAGTAAATAGAGCATTTGCGAGCGATTCGCGTTCCTCTTTGGGTTTTTTCTTAAGAAGAGCAAAACGTCCATAAAAGAGAACTTTCGGCGCAACATCATCTTCCAAAGTACTGTCGAACCCACGTAATACATTGACGAGTCGTGCCATTTTACCGTTTGTACATTGTCCACGTCCGTCCAACACTTCTTGCGCTAACCGAAGAACAAGTTCAGTCCTTTCTGTATGATTCCGAATATAGGTCCATACACGGTCCAAAACATCTCCATACATTACTGAGAACGCTTCGACATTAAAGTAATCATTTGTTAGTTCTGTAATTACATTATCCTTAACACTCGAATTACCCGTAAAACGGATTTTTTTAGGGTTATTAAAGTCCATCACGATTTCGGGTAGTGTTTCTTGACCCAAATCAACGGTTCGTTTTAGTAGAATATGAACTGCCTTTTCCGTTCCATTTTGTACTGAAGAACGATGTACGCTCTGTGGGTCTGCGCCTAGAGCCCGTAAATCAATACCACCTTCTGGGTCACGACTGAATACAACAGGTTCTTCACGTAAAGCAATAAGTAGTTCGGCTTGCCTCTGAGCCGCAGCAGCCGCAGCCGCAGCAGCCGCAGCTGCAGCAGCAGCCGCACGCGCATCTGCGGCTTGCCGGTCCAGAACATCCCGTAAGAATTTATCAACCGGCGCTACCTGCATAAACTCAAGCGGATTAAACTCACCGTACGGTACGAGAGCATCCTTTAAGGCTAAAAGTGCTGTATTACGTTCATCAGCGGGTACTAGAGTGTAGGTTACATAATCAGGATGATTTCCCGCTGTTTGTAGATAGATACGTGTTGCTGCACGCAGTAATGTTGAAAGTCCGGGGTGTACTACAGCCTTGTATTTCAATGCGACATAGGCTTTGATACAATCGTATCCTTCCAAACGTTCCTGCTTCCATACTGTGATTAAACGAACAGCTGCTCTATAAATAGTCGCAGACCCAGCATCCGCAAGTTCCGTCATCGTACGTTCATTCTTCGCAATCTGTTCTAGACGGCGTCCTTGACGGGCTACCGCTTCCGCTGCGACCCTCGCAGCACGGGCTGCTGCAATGCCTTGCTGAACTTGCGTACGCCTCACTTCCTCTGCAGCAAGAAACGCTGTGTGGCGCGCCCGAAACTCCGGTTTTTTATTCATAACATTGAAATGCCTCTTACAATATCCCTCAAATTCAGTACCAGATATTCCGCATACGTTTCCATCCGATTGTTTAATCGCTGGGCAAGGCATCTTTAAAAAAGTATACGAATACATTTCATTCATTACTCCGCTTCAATTTTTTGAAGTCGTCGTCGTGCGGCGGCTGCCATAAGCGCACGACGCGCAACGTGGTCGATTGCTGGGGTAGCAATGGCAGGAATGTCAGTCGCCGCAGCCACGGCATTAACAGCAGGAAAGGCAGGAAAGGCAGGAAAGGCAGGAACGCCTGCTCCCGCATGTACTATATTTCCTACATCCGGTCCAGTATCCTCTACATCCGGCATATCCAAGGGTCGTAATAAGTCCAACGTTAATTCACAATTACGAATACATAGGGTTGTATTCGGAGTTGGCGATAGTTGTACGATTGTCACTGTAATTTGGTGTGTTTCTATCCATAGCGGCACAGTTGTACCGGGAGTTAAACAACTGTACTGTTCAAAAGCGTCGCGTAAAAGTTCCTGAGGGTCCTCAGCACTCAAGTGTTCCGATGTGTGTGGTTGTAAAGTTAATCCTGTGCACATACTCGGTTCAACGCGTTCCAACCTACAATGTTCGTTATCTAAATCGAGCTCCCGAATCATCCACGATGGAACAAATAGGGTATTCGGATTTCCATGATGAATCGCGTAAGGGGACCCAAGAATCGTCTGACCAACGCCATTCGTAATACATACTATATTCGCAACACCCTCAGTATTATCCGTCCATCTTGAAAACTCAGTTGGACTCATCCATATGCGATCCGAACACTCGTGTTGCTGTATTTCATCATCCGATAGAGACTCAATAAAGAGAAGTGGAAGTACGTTCATTTTGTTGTAGAGCAAAAGATGGTATTGATAGAACAATCAATTTTTTATTTTTATTTTTTATTTTTATTTTCGTAGCGCATTCATCCGCTTCATGACAGCAGCATAGGCATTCTGTGCCGGTGTTTTTGTTGTATCTGTATCTCCAACAAGTGTATTTCCAATACCGCTAAACGGTGAAAGAGTTTCATATAAAGGATGCATCCGCAAACGTTGCGGAACCATGACTAAATAAGGAATATTTGAAAAGTCAGATTTTTTATTATTTCGTTTTATTATTTCATCCTCTTCAAAACTCTGAAGTACACTAATTTCAACATTCCCCGTATTTTTGTGAAACGAAAACGTCTTATGAGTCTCAGGAAACATTCTATCAATAAATATTTGTTGATATCCATCGATATTTACAGGAATCGTTGTTTTTGACGAAACGCATTTAAACTTATTGAGGCTACACTCAAGTTCCTTCGACCAATTTGTATTCTTTATGAAATCTTTATTATAGGGTTTTATAATTATCTTTGTGCATCCTACAGTCTCTACTGTTTCCATACTGAGTCCGTGTGTTATTTTGAGAGTGTATAACATCCATAACGGCATATATACACAACCCTGTTCCTCATGAAATCCCACAACAGTTCCCGTAATACGAATTCCCAGTTGGTTCGTAAAAGCAAGAACATCATCGATTTCAGCAACTCCGTTTGGAACAAGGAAAGAATCCGTGAATTCATAGTTTATTACTGAAATCTTCGCAATAAACTTATTCATGGACACCTTACTCTATATAAATAAAATACTCAAATAATAGTTCGAGACTGAAATTAGGGTTATAGGCTTTGACTAAAGGGGGATATCTCCCCCTTTCGTAACCCCCGTCCCATGAAATCAATGAATATAGATTAGTATCATAAACATAAATTACATTTCTGTTTATGATACTAATTAATCGTATAGTATTAATTGGAGCTATCTAGCCCTAGCTTTGACACCATTTTTCATTAAAAACGGCTACCCAACCTTTTGCCATTTGCTGAAATGATGTACACTAAAATAAGTACATTGAATAAGGATGTCAGAGGTACAGAATTCGTTACAACAGGAGCCCCCGAAATCTCGGGTAAAGGAACGTATTCTTGAACGCCAGCGACTCAATAATAACCAGGTAACACGTAAAAATAGAAAGCCTATTCCGCTCTGTCAATGTGAAGATCCGGTTACACATAAAGGATGCGAACAGCCCGCTATTACAGGCTCTCTATTTTGCGAGAATCATCAAGACTGTCCAAAACCACCTCTTAGTGGCTATGAACCAGTCTACCAACCTGATACGTGGAATATGGACCCTGCGCTCATCAAATCACACAATTGTTACAATTGGTTTGCTCAATCTGTAGATAAGAAAGCCGTTGAACAATGTAGGAAAAATAACTTAAAAGACTGCCGGCAGTACTTTGCACAACCCGGTGGACTTCATGGGGATCGTAATGCGTTAAATGCTGAGAAACGCCGAGTCTGCCCTATTTTGGAAAAACTAATTATGAAAGATATTCCCGATATGACGAAAACAACGTTTTATGAACGATGCCCTGCTGGAACGAGTAAAGGTGCGATGGTCAATCATAAACACGTTGATTTTCATTTTTATTTACAAAACAAAAAGACCGGATTATGGTCGCATAAAGACGGTTCCAATCAAGTTAAGGACTTTGATTCACTTGGGCGTAAGATTTTTCACCCAGGTCAATCCGTACGAGATTATAGATGGAAAGGTAGCAATCTTAACTACGATGATTTTTGCGGGTTTTATTGCGTTCCTCGCCGTCCGATCGTTTTAGGACAAGGCGGTTTCGTTTCACGTCGGCAACAGGAACTGAAGACGGCGAAGCATCAGTTACGGGGGTCTTCGCAGATATTTCGGAAGACAATGAAGGCAAGTAAGGCAAGGAAGGCAAGGAAGGCAAGGAAGACAAGGAAGGCAAGTAAGGCAGGGAAGGCAGGGAAGACACGAAGATATCGTTTCTAGGTTCTTCCTCGCTACGTAATATACGACTCGCTGGAAACCATTTACGTAAAGCACCGATAAATGAAATACGCCGATTCGGTTGAGTTGCTAACATAGACCCTAAAACACCTAAAAATCTATCATGCTCCTCTTTGTAAAACTGACTCTGAAGAATACCTGGTTCGGTTAGCATCTCATAATAGAGTGATAGCCACGTATTCGCAAATAACCATACTTGTTCCTTTACTGCGTCCGGAGGCGGTAATTCTTGTAACTGTTTACTATTCAAATAAATTCGTAACATAGATTCAATCCTATTGAATGTCTGATTCTGCTCTTCTAACATATAGACTTGCGATTCAAACGATACATCAGCACGTTTCCCGAGTAACATATGACGTTCGGGAGCCGCGGCTTTTTTCGGATTCCATTCCGTAATCGGTTCTATTTGTATGGGATTCGTCGCAAAGGATTCTAATTCCTTCGTAAATTCGGTTGCGAGTTCTGTAATTTTCATTGTAGTTAGGGGAGCGTTTTGTTCCCTTTACAATAAACGCAAAGCAATATAAGGAGTATGATAGACGGTGAGGTTGCAATTTATACAGTATTAATCCTTATCGGGATTATTCTTACATGGGAGTGGTTACGAAATAAGGCATTTTTTGAAGGATTTACAGATGGTGTTGTTCCCGAATATTTTGGTAAATATTTTCCTCGTCGTTATGATGTTGTTCCTGGTACGTTACGAGAAACTGATGGTTGGATACGGAATCCACGCTATTTTGAAGGATACATGGATGTACAGAAACTTGGCTATAAAGGGGATTTCTGTCGTGTTATAGAAAAAGAAGGCATTCCTGAATCACGTATGGTTGCGTGTGCGCTTGCTGGACAAGAAGGTCTTGATTCAATGACGTACCGAAGTGACTCAAAACGCGCAGGTATGCGATTTAGTCGCGATGATTATGTACGTGATGTAAATGGCGACGGACTCGATGATTATGCTAGAATTCTTAAAATCGAAAACGCACCAAATGACCGTTGGGAAGCCCGTGCTATAATAGCAGGAATTTCACGTTTCAAACAAGGTTCTGATATCACAGATAATACTCCACCCCCTGATATACGCGACCTTTTGTGGTTTTTTGAGGGTGCGATGGTGTGGTATCGCTTCTTTGATGATATGGAAGATTATGCAGAAAATACCCAAATTCGTATTGGCGGCGATGCTTCTGTAGATGAAACACCCCATAAAACAGTTACAAAAGGGTTAGGTTTCAATCGTGCACCTACAGCGGACGCAGATGTCAAACCCGCCGCTGACCAATATTTACAAATTGGCGAAAATCCGAAACTTGAATTTGATTCTACAGTACAATTACGACAATTACGAGCGGTATCTGTTTGGGCATACTTTGATGAATTTACGAATAATGCTCGTATTTTTGATTTCGGAAATGGACCCGGTAAGGATAATGTTTTTTTAGGAATCGAAGGTCGCGGAAATGTTGCGTCTGCGTTTGGAGCATTATCCGAACGACCGTCTCCTACCGATAAAGTATGCTCAACAAAACCTGCGAAAGAAATGTCGCCACAATACTATCTTATGACATCGGATGCAAATGTTGATGAATGGACCTGTCCAGGACCTGAACCGATCGATACTACCTATCCCGAAGATGAAGAAATACCTACCGATGTAAAACAAACCGCAAACCTTCTGTTTGAAATATGGGATACCCAACAACGTAAAATGAGCGTACGTGTTCTGGATG
>Ga0114970_10001095_pt1 | contig 20359 bp, 20 predicted proteins | sample M_140205_XF_Meta_FD_87030 | JGI IMG/M metagenome (GOLD analysis project Ga0114970, IMG submission 87030) | Freshwater microbial communities from Lake Montjoie, Canada to study carbon cycling - M_140205_XF_MetaG | ecosystem: Environmental > Aquatic > Freshwater > Lake | place: Lake Montjoie... | reverse complement strand
GAGTTTGATGATTTGCGGGCAGGAACGGGCTTTTTACTACGGATAATTTCCGCCTCGCTGGGCAGGTCCCGTTCTTTCCCGCTGAAGATGATCCGGTTAGGCTTTTCGGCGAGAGATTGGGTGAGCGATTTGGCGTAAGTGGAAACGACTTTGAGGTTTTCTAAGACGACGCTCAATTCTTCCATTCGTCCGCTAAGATTGCGGTCGGTATGGGACACCAGTTGTTGAGCGGCCGCCATCGTCTGTTCGATTTGGACGAGGGTTTTTCGGAGTTCGAGGACATCGGCTTTGACTGGTTGCTCGAGGTCACCGATCAGTTTGTCGACCCGCTTAATCGCCAAGTCCGCGGAATCGGAAGTCGCCTTCAACCCGTCGACCAGTTTGGAGACTTTGGGAAGGGCTTCCCCCATTCCATGATTAAAAGTATCCACTGCAGCGGTGGTCTTTTTGAAGAGGGGGGCGAGGTCTTGAAGCATCGTTTCGGCGGTTTTGAACATCGGACCGACCGATTCGATCAGGGCATCGAGTCCCGCGGCGGACTGGCCTTGGAGAATGGCATGGGGTGGAAGGGTGGGGCCATCGGGATTGCCTGCGGAAAAAGCCACAAACTTATCGCTGAGCATGGTGTCCGAAGTGATCGATGCGCGGACATCGGCGGGAAGTGCGGGGAGATCTTCCCTAAGGATGGCGGTGACGCGGACGGCGTTGCGCTTGGGGGAATCGCCTTGGGCATTTTTCCGCTCCGCAGGGGTGAGCAGGCGAACGGCACTGATACTTCCTGCGGGAGCCCCAGCGTAGCGAACCTCTGAATGAAGGTGAATCCCCGTGACATCGATGAAGTCAATTTCCACCACTCGCCCGCTCTTTTTGCCTTGGGTCCAGCCAGAAAGAGCGAAGGCGAGAGAACCAACGATGAGGAGACTGCAGGCGATGACGAAGGTCGCGATGAAGAAATCCGTGAGATGTTTTTTCATAGGATAGCGTTTTTCTTAACCCGAGGGTGACCGAGTAACCGGGTGACATAATCGTCTTTGGAGAGCTTAAAAGGAACTGGGCCATCGGGTTCGCCGTTGATGAACTGTTGGACTTCTCCGTTGGAGCAGGCGCGGATTTCTTCTGGGGTACCAGTGGCGATGATCTTCCCTTGATTGGGCCCAGTCCCGAGCATGATCATCCGGGTTCCGATGCGAAAAGCGCTTGTCATATCATGGGTGACGACCACCGCGGTCACTCCGAGTTTTCGAGTCATCTCTTTGGTGAGAATATCGACCACGCTGACCATAATGGGGTCGAGACCGGCGGTGGGTTCGTCGCTGAAGAGGAGTTCGGGATCGAGGGCGAGGGCTCTGGCGAGGCCGACGCGCTTTTTCATTCCGCCGCTAATCTCGGCGGGTTTGAGATGTTCGAAACCCGTGAGACCGACCATTTCGAGTTTCAATTTCACGATCAGATCGACGATGGAGGGATCGAGTTTTCCGTGTTCTAGAATGGGCAGGGCGACATTTTCGCCGACCGTCATCGACTGAAGGAGAGCCCCACTTTGGAAGAGCATCCCGAAACGCTTCCGAATTCCCGCGAGGGCGTCTTCATTCATGGTGGTGACCTCTTGGCCAAAAAGTTTGATAGAGCCCGAGGTCGGTTTCATGGAACCGATGACATGGCGAAGGAGGGTGGACTTTCCGCAACCGGACCCGCCCATAATGATCATCGTGTCGCCCTTCATTACCTTGAAAGAGATGCCGTTGAGGACTTTGCGGCCATGGAATTCCCTAACGAGATTCGTGACCTCGATCACAGGAACGGCGGGATCAGTGGGGACGGTCATGTAAAAAAGAAGATTCCCGTGAGGAGAGCGTTGGCGATGAGCATGACGAGGAGACACCAGACGACCGAATCGGTGGTCGCCTGCCCCACCCCTTCGGCGCCACCTTCAACAGCGAGGCCTTTGGCGCAGGAGATGGTGATGACCAGCCAAGCGAAGACCCCGCTTTTGATGAGGCCAGAGAAGAAGTCCCAAGTTTGGGCACTGGAGACCGATCGAAAAATGTAGGCGGCGGTCCCGATATTGAGAGCGAAGTGGCAGACCGACCAACCCCCGATCATCCCGATGCAATCGCCGAAGACCGTGAGGACGGGGAGCATCACGAGCATGGCGAGGAAGCGAGGCACGACGAGGAAACGGATGGGATTAATCGCCATCACTTCAAGGGCTTCGATTTCCTCGGAGACCTTCATGGTGCCGAGTTCGGCGGTGACCGCGGAAGCGCTCCGACCGATGACGATGACGGCGACAATCAGCGGTCCGAGTTCACGAAGAAGGGAGAGGGTGACGAGATCGGGGACGAAGCTCAGTCCGCCCATTTTTCGGAGGGCGCCGGCTCCTTGCATGGCCATGGTGAGGCCGATACTAAAGGAAGTGAGGGCGGCCATGGGGAGGGCGCGGACCCCGATGAGCACCATCTGATGGAAGACCTCACCGAAATTAAAAAGTTGTCCGCGAAAAGGGGCGATGAGCGTCCAGTAAAGAATCTGGCCGTTCAGGGCGAAGAAATTTTTCACGCTCCGGGAGGATGAAGAAGAGCGACACGAGCTTCGGCGAGAGTGGAATAAATCGGGAGAAATTCCCGAAGCCGAACGAGATCAAAAATGGTTTGGACGCGTTGACTGACTTCGACGAGGGCGAAGCGACCATTGAAGGATTGGGCGTTGCGCACATACTCGATGAGGGTGGCGAGTCCTGAGGAGTCGACGTAGGTCACGGCGGCGAAGTCGAGCACGAGCAGTGGGCATTTCGCTTTAGAATGAACACCGAGAACCGCCCGAAGTTCGGGTGAAGAAGCGAGATCGATTTCTCCATCAATGGAGAGAATCTGCAGACCGTCTGAAGAATGCTCGCGAGTTTGCATAAGGGCATGAGGATAACAGCCAGCGAGATGAGACGAAAGGGAAAAGTGGGAGGGATCTGCCTCGGTGGTGGCTAGGGAGCTCCTTCGCCGAGGGCAGGTGCGGGGGCATCCACCCACTTCCCATGTTCGCGGATCAAGTCCTGGAGAAGATTGACCGCCTCGGCTTCGGGAATATTGAACTTCACTGGGGTACGACCGACATAGAGGTTGACCTTCCCTGGAGCTCCACCGACGTAGCCGAAGTCGGCATCGGCCATTTCGCCGGGGCCATTGACGATGCACCCCATGATGGCGATTTTTACGCCCTTGAGATGGGCGGTCGCCGCCTTAATTTTAGCGGTGGTGGTTTGGAGATTAAAGAGGGTGCGTCCGCAACTCGGGCAAGCGACATAATCAGTTTTGAAGGTCCGAGTGCCGGCGGCTTGGAGGAGATTGAAGCCCACCCGCAAGAGTTGACCGGGGCCATCCCAGCCGACGAGACAGATGGCATCGCCGATCCCATCGCAGAGGAGGGAGCCGAGATGCGCGGAGGTCTGGAGAAGATAATCGGTGAAGTCAGATGACGCAACGGCTTCGAGAGGTGAAGCGAGGGAATCGAAAAGGAGGATGGGGTGGCGCTCGTCGAGTTTGGCGGCGAGCGTGCGAAAGGCGACCACGGGGTGGGTGAGGCGACCACCCGCTTTGACCGTGACGAGGAGAGGGAGAGGGGAAGCATTGATCGTGGCGAGGGCGAGATCATCTTCGGGATCGACCGCCACGAAGTCCTCAGGGGTGAGCTTTCCATCAGGGCGATAGTCGCCCATTCGATCAAGTTTATGAGCGATCCGATCATAATCATCGGGGCGGATAAAAACCTTCACCACTTCGCTCCCACCCACCGCGGTGGACCCAGCGGTCACGGGCACAGTGAGCCGGCGAGCGTATTGGAAGGGATCGAGCTTGGGGATGGGCTCCGCCTTTGGAGTAAGAGTCAAAGGAGATCGAATGTGAGCGACCAACTTCTGGGCGACGGGAATTTCGTGGACGCTATCTTCGGTGAGCGAAACGCGAATCGTGTCTCCGATCCCATCGTCTAAAAGGCTCCCAATCCCGATCGCTGATTTGATTCTCCCATCCTCGCCGTCTCCCGCCTCGGTGACGCCGAGATGGATCGGATAATTCCAATCGGGCCCTTCTTCAGCGAGGCGAGCGACGAGCAACCGGTAAGCGGCGATCATCACCTTGGGATTGCTGGACTTCATCGAGAAGACGAAATCATGATAATGGAGACCGCGGGCGATGCGGGCAAACTCGAGAGCGCTTTCCACCATGCCCAGTGGCGTATCGCCATAGCGATTCATGATGCGATCACTGAGCGATCCGTGATTGGTCCCGATGCGAATGGCGACGCCCCGAGACTGGCAAAGCGAGACGAGTGGAGTGAACCGTTCGCGAATCCGTTCGAGCTCTGCCGCGTATTGGGCATCCGTATACTCAATGATTTTGAACTTTTTCGAGTCCGCGTAGTTGCCGGGATTGATCCGGACTTTTTCGACCCATCGGGCGGCTTCAAGGGCCGCCTCAGGCTTGAAATGGATGTCGGCAACGATCGGAACCGAACAACCCACCGCCCGCAAACCAGCGACAATCTGCTGGAGATTAGCCGCGTCTTTGACTGTGGGGGCAGTGATGCGGACGATTTCGCAACCGACCGCGACGAGCTCCAGCGTCTGGGCGATGGAAGCCGCGGTATCCATCGTGTCGCAAGTAATCATCGACTGCACGCGGATGGGATGATCGCCCCCGACGCCGATTCCACCGATGGCGACCTCGCGGGTCACTCGGCGGGCGGAGTGGAACGGTGATTCTGCGTATTTCATTGGAGCCGAATGGATTGAGAACTACTTTTGGTTTGCTGCAGGGGCGGGCTTAAACTTCATCTGCGAAGATTTGCCACCGAGAAATGGCAGGTCTTGGACATCAAAAAAGGCGATAAAAATCATGAAGGTAATGATGACGAGAGCGCAACCCGTTTGGACAAATTCGAGGATGCGAATATTCACGGGCTTTCTGCGGATTGCCTCAATGATGGCGAGGGTGATGTGACCGCCGTCGAGCACGGGAATGGGGAGCATATTGAGCATCGCGAGGTTGACATTGAGGACGACGCTGAACCAGAGCGCCATGCGGATGCCTTCGGGATTGGAGAGCATATTGTAGTAGGCATTCATCATCATCACTGGTCCACCCATGTGTTGGACGCTGACGCTCGATTTGCGAGAGATCACCGCGTCGACGGTATTAACGATGCTCATCATTCCTGCGCGGAGCTGTTCGGTGGGGCTTGGATGGGCGAGGGTATATCGACCCATTTGCTGGAAGAGCAGACCGTCGCCTTCTTCAGGAATGAAGCCGATCTTCGCCCGCTTGAGGGGGTCGGGGGTGGAGACGGGCACTTCGGGAGTGACGGTGATCTCGATCGGCGCGCCATTTCGGCGAACCGACAAGCGGATGGGGACGCCGTCGTGGTTGCCGACATAAGCGATCAAGGAGGCGACGACGGGAACTTTTTCCCCGTCCATGGCAAGAATGACGTCCCCTTTTTGGAGGCCAGCGGTGGCGGCGGGGCTATTTTTTTCTACGCTGACCACGCCCACGCCTGTCGGGTCGAAAGGGAGGTCGAGATTGGCACCTTGGCGTTGCACGGTGAGCACGAGCGGGGTGGAGGGATGCGCTTGAGCAAAGTCATAAATTCCCTCGGGACCAGAGGCGAGTTTGACCTGATTGACCGCGAGGATGAGATCGCCGGGAAGGAGGCCAGCGGTGGCGGCGGCGCTGTCGGGGAGGACTTTCGCGACCACCGCGGACACATAAGGAACGACGCCGATTTGGCGGAGACTTTTCCGATTCCACCAGTGGGTTTTTTCGGGGATCACCGCCTCGGGTTGAAGGGTGAGGGTCTTGCCGCCGCGATCGATTGTCAGGTCGATGACCTTGCCTTCACTGCGAACGATCCGCCACATCACGCTATCTGAGCCCATGCCGCTGAAGCGGGTCACGGGATGACCATCGACGGCGAGAATTTTGTCACCGACCTCCACCCCGGCGAGGGCAGCGGGAGATTTATCGACGACGTAACCGACGACCGTAGAGCTTTCGGCTTCACCGACGGGGCGTCCGACTTGCCAGACGATCACGGCGAAGACGCAAGCGAGGCCGAAACTGAAGAGGGGACCGGCGAAAGCGACGATGATTTTATCGAGGGCGGAGATGGGGGGGAGTTGTTCGCGGGGGGTTTCGACCTTGCCTTCCATGACCTCCATAGGGGCGAGCTGGGGTAGAGCAACAAATCCCCCAGCGGGGATGCACCCGAGACTGTATTCGACACCGTTGATCGTCTTCTTCCAGAGGGGTTTACCGAACCAGATGCCAAATTTTTCGATGACCAACCCGCGCCACCGAGCGGCGAGAAAGTGACCGAGTTCGTGGACGATAATCATCAGATTAAAGATGACGAGGACGGTGAGGATGATTCCGATCGATTTGATGATGGTGAGGAGCATAGGAGTTTAGAGGAGTTCGGTGGTGCGGGCACGGGCCCAAGAATCAGCAGAGAGAATAGCATCGAGATCCGCGCCTGCAATCGATCGATGCTCGGACATGACTTGGGCGACGGATTCCCAGATGGCAGGGAAGCGAATCCGCCTGGCAAGAAAGGCGGCGACGGCGACTTCGTTGGCGGCGTTCAAGACTGCGGGCAAGGTGCCACCGATCTCGCCCGCTTCCCGGGCAAGAGTGAGAGCAGGAAAATCAGCGATCCGGGGCGGTTCAAATTCGAGCTTGGCGAGTTTGCCGAAGTCCAAAGGGGGAAGCGACCCAGGAAAGCGAGCGGGATAAGTGATGGCGTATTGAATGGGGAAACACATATCGGTGGTCGACAGCTGCGCGAGCACGGATTTATCGGCGAACTCGACCATCGAGTGAATGATCGATTGCGGGTGGACAATCACCTCGACTCGGGACATTTCCACATCGAAAAGCCAGCGGGCCTCGATCATCTCTAATCCTTTATTGAAGAGGGTTGCCGAGTCGATGGTGATCTTGGCGCCCATCGTCCAAGTGGGGTGACGAAGCGCTTCTTCGACCGTCACTTCCGCTAGTCTGCTAGTGGGAGAAGTGCGAAAGGGACCACCGCTCGCGGTCAGAATCAGGCGGCGAACTTCCTGAGAATCTCGCCCCTCCAGGCATTGAAAGATGGCGTTGTGTTCGCTATCGACGGGGATCACTTTCACCCCACGCTGGCGGGCGGCCTTCATGACGATTTCGCCCGCCATCACGAGGATTTCCTTACTGGCAATCGCCAGGTCTTTGCCCGCGGCAATAGCGGCGAGGGCGGGGCGAAGTCCACCCGTGCCCACGATCGCGACAAGGACGATATCGGCTTCGGGAAGCGTGGCGAGCTCGTCGAGGCGCTCGGCTCCACCCGGGCCACTGGAAAGAGCGAGTTTTGCCTGAGGATGCTCGCGGGCCGCGGCGCGGAGTTGATCGACGCTGGTGTGAGCGGAGAGGCCGACCACCTCCATTTGATCGGGGATGGCGCGGGCGACTTTGAGGGCACTTTGGCCGATTGATCCCGTCGCACCGAGGATGACCACGCGGCGTTTTTTTGAGATACTCATTAGACGTGGATGACGAAGCGGAGGTAAAAGAAAAGCAACGGGGCCGTGAAAAGAATCGAGTCGATCAGATCGAGCGCCCCACCGATACCTGGGAGAAAATTACCCGAGTCTTTGACATTGCAGCTTCGCTTCACGATCGACTCGGCGAGATCTCCGATGATCGCCGCGAGTCCGAGAATCAGGCCGAGAACGACGGCGTCGCCTTGATGAAGATAGGCAAGTTGTTTGGGGAGAAGGGCGAGGAGGCCACAGGCACCAGCGGTGGAGAAAACCAGCGCGCCAAAGAAACCCTCCCAAGTTTTCTTCGGGGAGATGTGTGGGACGAGGGGATGCTTCCCGATGAGCGATCCCGTGAGGTAAGCTCCCATGTCACTAAATTTGGTAACCACGATCAGCCAGAGGACATAGAAATGGCCTTGGACATGGCCGGAGGGATCGCGCGGGATGATGTAAACGATCTTGGTGACGAATCCAAAAAGCCAGACGACATAGAGCAATCCGAAGACCGTGTAGGCCATCGTAGGGAGGGGCGAAATGTCCCGAGTTTTCTGGAACATTTGCCGCCCAAAAACCACGAGGAGAAAGCCGAGGAGAGTAGCGACTTCGAAGTCATAGGACTGGGCGGGACCGACCTTACTGAAGTAGTAGAAACTTCCCCAACTAAAGAGGAGACCACACCACATCCCGATGATTTTGAAGTTGGGGAGGTGCTCGTGATCGAGCATCGAATAAAACTCCCAGAGGCCGACAAGACCGAGGGTGGTGATCAGAAAAAGGAACCCCGGTTCAGAACCAGAGAAGATGATTCCGAGAGCGACAGTCCAGAGCGCAAGCGAGCTACCGAGGCGGCGAAAAAAAACGAGGCGCGTTGAAGTCATGCGATAGCGGAGAGGCAGAGTGGACGCCCAGTTCGCACTTGGCAAGCCTCGGTCGGCCAAGGAGCTCTCACCGAGCGGAGGGAGTTTTTTTGACCACGGGAGGGCGGCGGACGGGTTCAGGCGGGCGGGCTGGAGGGGGCGGAAGAGTGGTCTGATAGCTTTTGGTGGTGGGCCAGATAAGACGCCAAGGTTGGCGCTTCAAGGTATCGGTGGTCTCCTCGAGATTGAGACCGATGGCAGAAAACTGCTGACCAGCAGTGGTGACGGTTTGGCTGAGCCGCTCGGAAGCGCTCCGGAAATTTTTCAAAGTGACCTCGAGGTCGCGGTTGTTCGTGAGGGTAGCGGTAAACTTCTCCGTATTTTGAAAGGTCCGAACCAAGGGACCATCGGCTCCGGTGATCGCCGCGAGTCCATCGAGGGACTTCCCCAAACTTCCATCGGGACCAGTAATAACTTGGAGATTTTTCAAGACGCCTTGAACCGCCCCATCAGGGCTGGTCAGCTCATGGAGATTCGTCCCCGTCTTCCGAAACTCAGCCAAAGCGATGGGCAGATCGGCACCCGGGGCGGTTAAGCGGGTAAGATTATCGGCGGTCCTTTGGAGACTTTCCAAAGTGGTGGTGACCTTCGCCAAAGCGGGATCCAATTTTTCGAGGACAGCCGGGACCGCATCGGCCAGGCCAGAGGGCCGCTCCCCGATAAAACTCGTGCCGTCTTTAGCCAAACCACTCGATTCTTGACCATTGGTAAAGTCGATCACCGCTTCCCCGAGAAGACTACTCTGGGTCATTTGCACTTTCACGGAATTATAAACTTGGGCGTCCCGGTTCACTTGGACCTCGATGAGAGTTTCCATTCGGGGATTCGGCCGATCGCGGTCGGGGACGGGAGAGAAGAGTTTTTTTACCTGCCCGATTTTTCGTCCAGCGAGGAGGACTTGAGCACCGGGCTTGATCCCGCCGGCGTTATCAAAATAAATCCGAAAGACATTCTGGGGGCTAAAAACCCCTGGGGCACCGAGATAAATAATCGCCAAGACGACCGCGCCCAAAGAAAAGAGGACGAGGAGACCAGTGCGAACTTCATTGCGGAGAAGGTTCATAAACGGTTAAGCGGTGCGACCTTCGAGGATTGGTCCATGGGTATTGCCGGAAATAAACTGGGCGACGATGGGATTCGGCGAGACTTTAAACGCAGCGGGGTGATCGGTGGCAATAATTTGTCCTTCGTAGAGCATGGCCATTCGGGTGGCAATTTTGAAGGCGCTCCCCATTTCGTGAGTGACGATGACCGAAGTCGCCCCGATCTTTTCACTGAGCGAGATGATCAGGTCATCGATCACCGAACTAATCACCGGATCAAGGCCAGCGCTGGGTTCGTCGTAGAGAATCAAAGCGGGATCCAAAATAATTCCCCGGGCGAGGCCGATGCGTTTGCGCATTCCACCGCTGAGTTCGGAAGGCATCTTCTCTCGGGCATCGATCATTCCAACGAGCTCCAGCTTTTCCTCGACGATGGCGTTGATTTCTTTGGGTGATTTTTCGGTAAGCTCGGAAAGGGGAAGGGCGAGGTTTTCGCGAACGCTCAGCGAAGAGATAAGGGCACTGGATTGATAGACCATTCCGATGCGCTGGCGGATGGCGTTTAAGCGTCGGCGAGGCATTCTCACGATCTCCTCGCCTTGAAACTGGACGGAACCCGAAGTCGGCTGGAGGATCCCGAGAATCAGTCGGAGGAGGGTGCTTTTGCCACTACCAGACTGCCCGAGGACGACCAATCGTTCGCGAGGTTCGAGGCGGAGATCAACGCCCGAAAGGATCGAGTGCTCACCAAAAGCAAGGTGGACCGATCGGAGTTCGATCATTGGGGCGTCCATTATTTAGGGAAAGCGGAGAGGAGCACGACATTGCAGAGGGTATCAAATCCGATCACCGCGGTGATCGCCACCACCACACTTTCGGTGGTCGCCTTGCCGACTCCAGCGGCTCCGCCAGTGACGGTTAATCCCTTAAAGCAAGCGACTAAGCCGATGATCAAACCGAAGAAAATGCTCTTCACCAGACCAGCAACCAGATCGTGAATGAGCAGACTTTCCAGTCCGCTGGCAGCGAATCTTTGAAAAGGAATCCCGAACGCCCAGAAGGAGATCACCGACGCCCCGGCCATGGCGGCAAGATCAGAAACCACCACGAGACAAGGCATGAGAAGAACGACGGCTAGGAGTCTTGGGCTGACGAGGAACCGCAAAGGACCGAGGCCCATCGCCTCAATGGCCTCGACCTCCTCGGAGACGGTCATGGTGCCGAGTTCCGCGGTATAAGCGGCTCCGATCCGAGCCGCGACCATGATCCCCGTCATCAACGGACCGAGCTCACGGGAAAAGCCAATGGCAATCAGCGGGGGCACAAGACTTTCTTGTCCATAGGGTTGGAGCTGATATCCCGTGAGGAGAGCCATCGTCAGGCCGATAAAAAAAGAGACGAGAGCGACCAGCGGGATTGATCCCACCCCCACGCGGTCCGTCTGCGCAAAGAAGAGGGACGGGCGAAAAGGCAACCGACCACGGGCAATTTGGTCGCCCATTTCTTGGGCGGTGCGCCAGAGAAGCCAGACCGCACTACTCAGATCAAAAAGGATCGAACGAGCAAATGGCAGAGGGTTGAGAATCACGGAGGAGGAAGATCAATGAAGGGGTGGAGCGTGTCGAGCAGAGGAGAGTTAAAATACCTCGATCACCAGAGCTGTAGAATTATCGCGACCCGAACGCTCTAGGGAAGCGGCGAGAAGACGATCAGCAGGTGGGAGGATGATTTCGGTGGCGTCCGGCGAGCGCAAGCGCTGGAGGATTTGTTCATCAAAAAGCCCATCGATCAGCCCATCGCTGGCGAGGAGAAAGAGATCGCCCTTTTCGTAAGTGACCGCGCCGACCTGTGGCTGAATGAATTGGTGGCCAGCTCCGAGAGCCTTTTGGAGGACAGTCCGACGGGGGTGCGAGCGGGCTTCGCGCTCATTGATTTGACCTTGCCGGAAGAGCCAACCGACATGGGTATCGTCCTCGGTGATCTGGCGCATCCCGCCCTCGTTCGCAGAAAGATAGTAGAGGCGACTGTCGCCGATATGCGCAAAATAAAGAAACTGCGGAGTAAACCAACCGATGGTCAGGGTTGCTCCCATTCCCGCACACTCTTCGTAACTGGCACTGAGGAGAAGAAGCTGCCGGTGAATCTGCTCAAACAATTCAGCAAGAACATCATCCACCCCAGCATTTAAGCCGAGCGCCGATTGTTTAAAGGCTTTTGGCAAACACTTCGTCATCTGATCAACGGTCACCCTGCTGGCGAGTTCTCCCGCCTTGGCTCCGCCCATTCCGTCGCTGACCGCAAAGACAAAATCGGCACGCTCGGTGGAGTCTTCCCCCGAGCGACCAAGATAACGGACCTCCTCGGCGTCGAATTGCATGGCCAGAAAAGCGTCCTCGTTATTTTTACGGACCTTCCCTCGGTCGGTTTGGCAGGACCAGCGGAGGCGAGGTGGCAAGAATGTCGGTGAGGGAGAATCCATCGGGGCTACTTCGACTGAGGAAGGAGGGTGGCGAATTCAAAGTCGATCAAACAAAACCGTCCATCTGACTGGCGATAAGTGACATTGCGCATCGACCGATCCTCATGACGAACGCCAAACGGGAGAAGTTGGGCAAAAACTTCCTCCATTCGATCCTCATCCAGATGCTCGACAGGACTCCCACAATTGGTGGTGACGATTTTCAGTTGATCGAAATCAAACTCCAATAAGCGGGGGACGAAATCGCAATTTTGAGCCTCGAGATGCTGTAAAACCGCCACCTCTTGAGCACAACGAGTCTGGGCATCAGGACCGCGAAACTGCTTAAAAACGCGACCATCGTAGCCCACCCGAACCGTGGATCGGAGTGTATCTTTGACCGTATTCATAAAAGTGGAGATGGAACCAAAGGAGGCAACTCAAACGACAGACCCCGCTGGAACATTCGCAAATTCTCTGGCGCCTTTCGAGGTCTTTTGCACCCAAATTAGCTTTTTCTCAATGGATCCTTGCCCTTGGCACTAGGTCTGCTAAAGGTGCGCGGGCGTCTCCAATTCACTGGGGGCTCCAGAGTAACCAAAACCAACGTGAGGAGGCGAAATTAGCGCAGCCTGCTCCAAAAAAACCAACACAACCGACCAATATGGCCAAGTACAAACTCGAATATATCTGGCTCGACGGCTATGAGCCCGTCGCCAACCTCCGTGGCAAAACTCAAATCAAGGAATTTTCCAAGTTCCCAAAACTGGAAGACCTTCCTCTTTGGGGCTTTGACGGAAGCTCCACTCGCCAAGCCGAAGGCCAGAGCTCGGACTGCGTGCTCAAACCCGTCGCCGTTTACCCTGACTCCACTCGCATCAATGGCGTCCTCGTAATGTGCGAAGTTTTGATGCCCGACGGAACGCCCCACCCTTCCAACGCTCGCGCCACCATCCCTGATGACTCCGGGACGTGGTTCGGCTTTGAGCAAGAGTATTTCCTTTACCAAAATGGGCGGCCCCTCGGTTTCCCCGAAGATGGTTACCCATATCCCCAAGGCCTTTATTACACGGGCGTCGGCTTCGATGCCGTGGGCGATATCGCTCGGCAAATCGTCGAAAGACACCTCGATATCTGTCTGGATGCGGGAATCAACCACGAGGGGATCAATGCCGAAGTAGCCAAAGGACAGTGGGAGTTTCAGATCTTCGGAAAAGGCTCAAAGAAAGCCGCCGACGAAATGTGGATGGGCCGCTACCTCCTCATGCGGGTCTGCGAAGAGTATGGAGTGGATGTCCATTTCCACTGCAAGCCTCTCGGAAAAGACGTCGACTGGAACGGCTCGGGAATGCACGCCAACTTCTCCACCGAGTTTATGCGCACGGTCGGCGGACAGGATTATTTCGAGGAACTGATGGCCGCCTTCGACAAATATAAAAACGAACACATCGCTGTCTACGGCCCAGACAACCACCTCCGCCTCACAGGGTTGCACGAGACGCAGTCCATTGATAAGTTTAACTACGGGATCGCCAACCGGGGAGCCTCGGTGCGCGTCCCGCATAGCTTCGTTAACAACGGCTACCGCGGTTACCTCGAAGATCGGCGACCCAATTCCCAAGGCGATCCCTACAAAATTGCGGGACGAATTTTGCAGACGATCAACACGGTCCCTAAGCCAAAAGCCACCGCTAAACCAGCGGCCAAGACCAAGCCCGCGGCCAAGAAACCATCCAAGAAAAATTAGGATTGCGATCGCCTCTTTCCCGAGGCCGACAATTATCTTCATCGGCGCCACCCCACATCTCGTTGGGGTGGCGCCCTTTTTCTTGAAAAACCAATGGGAAGAACCGCTATCTAAAAAGCGCTGTTCTCCGCAGAAATTCCCCAACCTCCTTCCGAGGAATTTGCCAAATTGCTGGACTGAAACATTGCAATGCCCCTCCTCAACCTCCACCCTTCTCTGATGTCCAAAGAAGACGCGATCAAGACAGAGGGCATCGTCCAAGAAGTCTTACCGGGAACGATGTTTCGAGTACGCATTCCCAACGGCACCTTAGTCCTCGCTCATATCTCTGGCAAAATGCGCAAACACTACGTTCGGATCGTCCCCGGCGATAAGGTGGAGGTCGAACTTTCACCTTATGACTTGGGAAAAGCTCGGATCATTTTTCGCGAAAAGTAACCAAAAACCATCGGCAAAGTAGCCGTCAACCCAACCCTAAACTCCTCATCACCCATGCCCGAAGAATCCCCTGCCCCAACCGTCCCCCATGGACTCGACAGCGCCAAAGCTCACTTTGTCGATGCCTTAAAAGAAGCGGTAGAAACGACCAAAACTCATCTCAAAGAAGTGCTCGATGAATCCAAAGAACACCTCAAAAGTGCCGCGGATGACCTCCGGGGGGTGGCAGAATCGAAGACCCGCGAGTGGAGCGAGTCCGCCGGTGCCAAGACCGCCGAATTTCGCGACCGCGCTGGCCAGACCTACGGCGAAGGCCGCGAGCGCGTCCGCACCCTCCAAGAAGAAGGCGAAGCTTTTATTCGCGAAAATCCCACCAAATCTGTCCTCACCGCACTGGCGACTGGCTTCCTGCTGGGGCTGATTTTTCGTCGCTAATCCATCGGTGCAATGATCGACTCCGAGACTCCCGCGCCAGCCGCCACTCCAAGCGGCCAGCGACGAGCGCCCATGCCCCGAGGGATCATTGATCAACTGGCGGGACTTTTGACCACGGTTCTCGCCTACCTCAGTGCTCGCTTGGAATTGGCGGGCATCGAGGGTCGCGAGGCCGCCACTCATTATGCCCTCATCCTCGTGCTCGCCATTGGCGGGCTCATCCTCCTCATCTTTGGATACCTGCTGAGCGTCATCGGGGTGGTCTTTCTGATCGCTCATTTCATCGGAACCGAAAACGCCTGGATCTGGGTCACATTCGGAGCGGCCACCCTTCATTTCCTCGTTGCGGGCGCCCTCCTCATCGCCGCCCGATCCCGGTTAGCCCAACCCATGTTCTCCGCCTCACTGGAACAACTCAAACAAGACCAAGAATGGATCAAGCCGAACGCAAAACCACATTAATCGCCGAGTTGCAATCAGCACGGCAAGGCTTCGGCATCCACCTCGGTGAACTTCGGCAGAGCCTAGATCTGCCGAACCGAGCGAAGACCGCCATCCTCCGCAATCCTCTGGCCTCAATCAGCGGGGTCACCCTTCTCGGATTGCTTCTCGGAAAACTTCCCCTCCGCCGGAAAAAAGTCTGGGTCACCGCTGACGGAAAAGACCCGAAACTTTCTCCACTTGGCAAAATGGGCTGGCTTTTTCAGCTTGGCAAAGTCGCCTTTGACCTCGCCCGGCCTTCGCTCATTCAGTGGACGGCAGAGCGAATGACAACCTACTTCAACCGATCGAAAAATGCCCCTCATCACTAACTCCAGAGGGGGGAATTTTTCGTAAAAAGCCTAGGTGATTTTTCTTAGGAAAAACTTTTAGTTGCTTTTATCCCGCCTCAGTTTAGCAGTCTCGCCTTCTTTCATGGTTGATCCGAATTCTTCAAACACTTCACGCGTTGTCGTGGCTCCACGGCCAGTCGCAGTTCGACCAAGCACCATCAGCGCAACTGACCCCATCCCGTCAATCCAACCCACTGCCGTGGATCAATCGCCAGCGGCAGTCGTGGTTGTCGAGGAACCAATCCCCGTCCTCAATCATGTCAACCTCTACCTTCAATTCGGCCAAGACGCCCTCGCCTCAGATATCCATCTGGGCGTAAACTCTCCACCGATCTGGAGGCGCAATGGGGTCCTTTCCCCCCTCTGGCCTTCAGCGGTCAAACTCTCCGCCCAAGACACCGAGCGGTTGGCCATGAGTTTCCTCCTTGAGCCCCAAAAACAGATGCTCGCCGAACGCGGGGATATCGACTTTGCCTATGCCACCGACTTCGGTCGCTTCCGAGCGAGCGTGGTGCGCCAGCGGCTGGGAATCGATATCGTCTTCCGAATTATCAGCACCAGCCTCCGCTCGATGGATGAGTTGGGCTTACCTCAATCGCTCAAACAACTCACCCAGTATCACAACGGCCTCGTTCTGGTCACAGGATCCGTCGGCTCCGGAAAATCGACCACCCTTGCCGCCCTCGTCGATGAGGTCAACAAAACCCGCCACGACCACATCATCACCCTCGAAGACCCCATCGAATATGTCATCCAGTCGAAGGGATGCCATGTCACCCAACGGGAAGTTCACACCCACACCAAATCCTTCGGCGCCGCCCTCCGCGGAGCTCTCCGCGAAGATCCTGATGTCATCATGGTCGGGGAAATGCGCGATCTCGAAACCATCTCTTTGGCGATTACCGCCTCAGAAACGGGCCACCTTGTCCTCGGCACGCTTCACACAGGAAGTGCCGCCCGGACACTCGATCGGGTCCTCGATGTCTTCCCGATCGATCAGCGCGAACAGATTCGGATCATGGTCAGCGAGTCCCTCCGGGGGATCGTTTCCCAACAACTCATCCCGCGGAAGGATGGGCAGGGTCGCGCCCTCGCGATGGAAATCCTCACCAACACTCCCGCGGTAGGCAACCTCATCCGTGAAGCCAAGACCTATATGCTTCCTGGGGTGATGCAGACGGGTAAAAAGCAGGGAATGAAACTGATGGACGACAGCCTGATCGAGCTCTACGACAGCGGCCAGATTTCTCAAGAGGAAGCCTACACGCGAGCAGAGCAGAAAGCCCTGATGCGCCAGCACTTCGGTCAATAGCGGAAAGATCTTCTCGGCGCGTTGGCACTCACCTTACCGGATTTTTCTCTAACCAAGTCGCCTCTTCACCATGGCTTATATCGACCAATTCTTTGAAGTGCTCATCAGCGCAGGAGCCTCAGATCTCCACCTCGGGGAAGGCCAACCCCCAAAGATTCGGCGCCATGGCGAGATCGTTTCCATTCGGGAAGAAATCCTCACTAAAGAAGAAATGGCCTTCATGATGAGCGAAATCAGTGGTCTCGATCGCTGGGAAAAATACCTCGCCGGCGGGGATTTTGACTTTGCTTATGAGATGGACGAACACTCGCGGTTTCGTTGCAATTTTCTCAAGCAAACCCATGGATACGGGTGCGTTTTTCGACTGATTCCCACGAAAATCATGACGCTGGATCAGCTCGGCATCCCTGCGGTGGTCAAGGAATTCGGCCATCTTCGAGGCGGCTTAGTCCTCGTCACCGGCCCCACGGGCTCCGGCAAATCCACCACCCTTGCGGCCCTCATCGACTACATCAACGAGAACTTCACTCGCCACATCATCACCGTCGAAGAACCCATCGAATTCGTCCATAATAACAAGCGCTCAATCATCACCCAACGGGAGGTTCCCGAAAATACCGTCAGCTTTCCTCAAGGACTAAAAGCCGCCCTCCGCGAAGACTCGGATATCGTCCTCGTCGGAGAAATGCGCGACCTCGAAACCATCCAACTCGCCCTCACCGCCGCCGAAACCGGGATGCTCGTTTTCGGCACGCTTCACACCAATAACGCCCGCAAAACCATCGACCGGATGATCGATGTCTTTCCTAGCGATCAGCAATCTCAGGTCCGCACCATGTTGGCGAGTTCCCTCCGGGGAGTGGTCGCCCAGCTGCTCCTCAAAAAGACCGCCGAAGCGGGTGGCGGACGGATCGCCGTCAATGAAATCCTTGTCGTCAATAACGCCGCCTCCGCGATCATTCGCGAAGGGGCCACCCAAAAGCTCCAAGACGTAATCGTCGGGGGCAAGGGCCAAGGAATGCAGTTTATGGACGACGCCATCTGGAAAGTCATGCAACAGGGAATCGTCAGCCCCCACGAAGCCTACATGAAAGCGATCGATAAAAATCGCTTCCGCGTCTTTCTCCCCGCGGAAGATCAAGGCCTCTAAATCGCCTCCCATCCCGCCGGTCCCATGACTCGTTTCGATCGCCGATCAGCCTAGCCCGATGAACCTTTTCCCCAACGAAGCCGAGCGCCGAGAACTTTTTCCAATCTGCAAAACGAAGATTTACTTCGCCCACGCTGCCGTGACGATGATCTCTGCGCATGCCGCCGACGCCATCACTCGCGCCACCGAAGAATCGGCCAGCCACCATCAAGAATTCACGGAGACACTCCGCCTCATCAAAGAGTCTCGCCAAACCTGCGCTCAATTCATCGGGGCGCATCCCGACGAGATCGCCCTCCTCGGCCCAACCTCTCTAGGGATCTCCCTCTTTGCCAACGGCTTAGATTGGGAAGCGGGCGATGAGGTCCTCTGCTACCAAGGCGACTACCCCGCCAATGTTTACCCTTGGCTGAACCTTCGGCGGCGCGGGGTGGTGGTCAATCTCCTTGAACCCCAAGCTCTTGGCGAAATCACCCCCGAACTGATCGCCGCCGCCCTCACCCCCAAAACGAAGCTCGTCGCCCTCGCCAGCGCCCACTTCTTCAACGGCTACCGGATCGACATCGAGGCGATCGGCAAGTTGCTTCACGATCGGGGAATTCTCTTCTCCCTCGATGCCATCCAAACTCTCGGAGCGTTTCCCATCGATGTGGAAAAAGCCCACGTCGATTTCCTCAGCGCCGATGCCCATAAATGGATGCTCGGACCCTTGGCCATCGGAATCGTCTATGTCCGGCGGTGCCACTTCGACCGCCTCCGCCCCACCCTGCTCGGGGCGTGGAATGTCGTCTCTCCAGACTTCCAAGCTCAGGAGGAAATCGTCTTTGTCCCCACCGCACAGCGCTACGAGCCGGGAGTTTTAAACGTCACCGGCATACTCGGAATGACCGCCGCCCTACAGTTTTTCCTTCACCTCGGAATGGACAAAGTCAGCGCGCGGATTCTTGAGCTCAAAGCCTATCTGGTGGCCAAAATTCAGCCACTCGGCTTTCAAATTCATGGTCCCATCATTGGCCCAAACGCCAGTGGCATCACCACCTTTCATCACCCGAAAGTGAACAGCGCTACCCTCCAAACTGCACTCGATAAAGCCGAGGTCATCGTCTCGGTTCGCCAAAACCGCGAAGGTCTTTCCTGTCTCCGTTTCAGCCCGCACTTTTATAATACCGAAGAGGAAATCGACCTCGCGGTGGAGGTTCTGCGAGGATCAATTTAGGATTCTCCACCCCTCGCCCGCACCCGGCGTGGCACCAGACCACGCCGGGCTCCACCTCAAGGCTTGATTTTTTGTTTGATCACTGGAAGCAACCCCGTCCCATCAATCAGATCGCCAGAAAGCTCCCAGACCATCGCTCCGCGAAACCCTTCGGCGTTGATGTAGTTACACTTCGAGCTAATCGACTCCCGATCATCATAGCTAATCCAGAGCCCACCTTGCTTGGTTTTCGCATAGACATAAGGCGCTTGGGCGAGCGCATCCCAGAAGCGCAGATAATTCAGCGGTTCGGCAGCCAAACGCTTTTCCACATCCCAATAGTCCATCATTCCCGTGTCATCCCAAGTCCCCACCGCAGCGCCCGTCGACGCCTGATTCAAACCCTGATTCGTCGGACCCACCCCCTTCCAACTCCGCCCATAAAAGGGCAGTCCGACGACCAATTTATCCCGAGGAACTCCCGCAGCCAGGTAGGCAGATGCCGCCGCTTTCACGGTCAAAGAATCATTCGAAAGTCCCGCCAACGCGGCCTGATGATTCGTTTGTACTTCCCAAGCCCCATGAAGGTCATAGGTCATCACATTGATCCAATCCAGCACCCCCGCAATCTTGCTCGGTTCAAGGTTGGCGATTTTGTCGAGACCCGCAGGAGCCGCGATCGAGAGGTAATAACGACGCCCATCGGCAATCGTCGCCTCCGCTAATTGCCTGCGGAGTTCAGTGAGCAGACTGGTGAAATTCTCCCGATCTGCAGGGCGCGAAACATTCGCGGGCAAACCTCCACCACCGGGATATTCCCAATCAATATCCACGCCGTCGAACCCATACTTGCGAATAAAAGCGACCGCCGAGGCGGCAAACTTTTGCCGGGTCGCGGAAGTCATCGCGAGATCAGAGAAACGACCGGAAAGCGTCCACCCTCCGACAGAAATCATCGTGACCAAGTGCGGATTCTGAGCCTTGAGCTTTTTCAGCTGGTTAAAATTCCCCCGAATCGGCTGGTCCCAAGTGTCTCCAGGATAGGTTTTTTCCACCGCGGCATAAGAATCAAACAGGGCCACCTCACCGCCTGCGGAAATATCCGCAAAGGCATAGTTGATGACATTCAGTTGAGCCGTCGGAATATTGTAAACGTGGTAGTTGCGACCGTAGACCCCCCACTCCACAAAGTAACCAACGATCACCTTACTCAAATCTAGAGTAGTTCCAGTTGGCGTCGGCGTGGGCGTGGGCGTGGGCGTGGCGG
>Ga0114970_10001094_pt1 | contig 20374 bp, 14 predicted proteins | sample M_140205_XF_Meta_FD_87030 | JGI IMG/M metagenome (GOLD analysis project Ga0114970, IMG submission 87030) | Freshwater microbial communities from Lake Montjoie, Canada to study carbon cycling - M_140205_XF_MetaG | ecosystem: Environmental > Aquatic > Freshwater > Lake | place: Lake Montjoie... | reverse complement strand
AAGGAATTGACAGTGTATGCCGGAGATAAGGCAATTTTGCGTGATGTGAAGATGTATGCGGGCGATACGCCATTCTTCTGGCTGCCTAAGGTCACAAAGTCTTTGGATAACGATTCAGGTTATCGTTTCAGCCCTGGTTATCAGAGTCGCTGGGGTGCTTTCTTGCTGACGCAATACGCGGTGCAGCATGGCGATCACACCTATGCAAAGTACAAATTTGATCTGCGCAGCAAGCGTGGTGTGGGTGCCGGTGTAGATTTCTTCTCCCTGCGCAACCGTGGCAACTGGCAGAATTTTGGCGTTTTGAAGCTCTATGCAGTGAGCGATAACGCTGTCTCAACCAATCTCGCTGGTAGCACGCGCTACCCTGTGAATAGCACCCGTTATCGGGCCAATTTCCAGCATCGCATCTATCTTCCCGGCCCGGATGTGAATACTTGGTATCTGGATTTCGATCTTAACAAGATCAGCGACATCCATTTCTACGAAGACTTTTTCTTCAACGACTTCCGCACCAATCGTGAGCCCGACAACTTGGTTTCCCTGGTTCATACGAACGATGCCTATGTCGCCACCTTGATGGCTAAATTCAAGATGAACAACTTTTACCGGACGACCACACGCTTGCCGGAGCTTTCTTTCGATTTCGTTCGGAGGCCTTTGTATGGTTCCGGTGTTTTTCATCAAGGCACTATTACTGCTGGCATATATAGCGAAGTAGTTGGTAAACAGGAACAAGCCGAATTGCTTCGGTTACAGGGGCTTGGCATCACGGGTCTGGGACCCGGGGCAGGAACCGTTCTCAGTGATCCGTTAGGAACCGCCGCAGCTTCGTACTTGAGTCTGATCAATCGTCCACGGAACTCGCTACTAACTGCGGCAAATGTAACTCAAGGCTTGGGGGCTATCTCAAGCAGGCTTCAGGAGCCGAATTTTGCCCGCTTCCACACGTATCATGAATTTTTGTATCCCAAGACTTACCTCGGTTGGCTAAACGTGACTCCGCGTATTGGTATTGGTATGACCAGCTATAGCGGTATAGGCGGTAGCGTCACCGGTTTGAGAAGTTTTACACGTGGCATTCTTCACTTCGGGCTAGATGTGTCCTTCAAACTCACCAAAACCTGGAGCGACGTTCAGGTGGAATCCTTTGGAATCAACGGCATCCGCCATGTCTTCCAACCTTACCTGAATTACTCCTATCTGGATGCCACTCAAAATGCTGGCCTGCCGGCCATTGACAGGCTTTCTCCCACCACACGACCGCGTTCGATCGATCCTTCGCTATTCACTGCCGTGGATAGCCTGCGCTCATGGAATGTGGCACGTGTCGGTTTCCGCAACCTTTTACAGACCAAGCGCGACTACATTTCCAGTAACGGATATGGTAACTTCTTTGGCACCCCAGATGGTGGTGACAACCAGACTTACACTCTGGCGGGTATGAATACTTATGTGGATGTGTTTGGCAAAGACCCGGAGTTTAATCGTAACCTCTCCAACCTGTATAATGAGGCATTCTGGCGTCCAGTGCCTTGGATTACTTTGAAATCAGACCTGCAATTGCCTATCGGCAATGGTGTCGGCAGCTTTACTGAGGCAAACAATAGTATCATCTGGTTACCTACTCGCTACACGTCCTTCGAGGTTGGGCACCAGCACATTTCCAATCATCCATTCTTTCTTGATAGCAGCCTCGTGTTCACGAGAGTTTACGCACGTCTGACCGACAACTATGGTTTTAACATGAATCACATTTATGAAGGGACTGACGGCACGCTGGAGTTTCAGAGCTATAGTCTAACACGTGATCTAAGCAGTTGGGTGGCATCTATCGGGGTCATGGCGCGCGATAACCGCAATGGCGCTTCAGACATTGGCATCCTGCTTTCTTTCACGCTCAAAGACTTCCCGCAGTTAAGCTTCGATTTAGACGTCGATCCGAATCCTACGGGCCGCGGTGGTAGGCAGTAGATTTAGTCATCTTACTGCCGAATCCTTGGTCTATGGTTGCAGTGCATTCGCGTGAGGCATGCACGGCGTAAAGAAAATCAAGTCCTCAATGAATTTTGACTGGATAATTTGGAGTCAGGATAAATACCTGACATGACCAAATCAAACATCACACCAATCATCAATAAATGATCTGAAGTGGCAAACTCTAGGTTTGCTAAAAAAGTCAAAGTGACCTCTCCTGAAGCATCACATACCGCCGCTTTTAGCGAGAAAATTAAGCGCGAGAGTAGCGACAGCAAGAATAAAAATTAACCAAGCGAGAGGCATGACAAAGAATGGGTTATGATTAATTGGGTCGGTTGCTTGTCTCAAGGAATGGCCAACAGAGTATCCTTGAATTTGTTGGTCCAGATACCGGTAATGGCGCTTCTGCTTTCCCAAGTCTGTTGATTTGCTGTTGGCACCATGATGGGCGATTCGCCCGTAGGATCAGATTTGACCGCGTCTGCTCCAAACATCTGCACGGCCATGAGAATCGCCGAGAGTACGAAACAGATCACTGAAAGCGGGACCAAGCCTGCTTCGGGATCTTTTTCCTCGTAAAACTGCTCTGCATCGGCTGCGGCGCTGCGTTTTACCGGAGCGCTCGGCGGGGCAGATATGGAAGGACGCTGCATAGCCTGTGTTGGCTGCAGTTTTACTGTCGCTTTCGGCATCGGAACGGTAGGACCACCACCGGTCATCGGTCCGGTGCCCACTCCGGGAGGACGAGGTCCTCCGGCCGTGGGCTTCTGAAGCGCAACGGTGGGAGCGCCTGTTTCGGTGCGCGGGGCAGGTGCTGCCGGATTCTGACTGAGCGGACGCGTAGCGGCTGGGAGGCCAGCCATCGGTGCTGACGAAGGGCGCGGTGCTGAGGGGGCGCCGGGTGGCTTTGGCGCTGTCGGCGGCGCAAGGGGGCGAGCCGGAGGTGGCATCGAGCCAGAGGGCGTTGTAGCCGTGGGGGGAGGTGACGAAGCCACTGGGACGGCCGATGTGGTCTTTTTTGATGGCGGCGACATCGGAGGAGCAGGCAGCTTCACCGGTGCGGTACTCGATTTGGGCGCAGGCGGCGGCAAGGGGGCTGATGGCAGTTGAATCGGAGCCGTGGCCTTCTTGGACATCATCGGCACTACCGATGTAGTATTGAATGATGCTGGAATGCCTCCTGTAGCCGGAGAAATAGGCGACGTTGACTCGCGGGGTTGGGTGACGCCAGCACCAGGACGACCACGCAGGGTGATGCGTACAGTTTCTTTTTTTAGCGGAACGGCGGCGGTCTTGGGCGTCGAGCCGGGTGGCGTATTTTCTGGTTCGCTCATGGTGCAGGGGAAAAGATTCGGGGAATTCAGTCTATTTAGCGAATTTTGCCCCTCTGCGTCAATCCCTTTCTCCTCATGTCTTGCTTTTGTCGGCGTACTGTCCGTAAATTCACTAATCATGAATATTCTTGTCACCGGCGGAGCCGGATTCATCGGCTCCCACACCGTCGAACGTCTCCTGCGCGATGACGCGGGGCAGGTCACCATCCTCGACAGTCTCAACGACTACTACAATCCAGCCATCAAGCGCGAAAATCTCAAGGCGCTAGGCCCCAAGGTGAAATTCCGCGAAGGTGACATCACCGATCCGCTGTTCGTGGCAGAGGTCTTCGACGTAGGCCATTTCGACGCCGTCATCCATCTCGCCGCACGCGCCGGTGTGCGACCTTCCATCGAGCAGCCGGAACTGTACATCGATACGAACATCAAGGGCACTTTTAACCTCCTCGAAGCTTGCCGCCGCAATGGCGTGAAGCACTTCGTCTGCGCTAGCAGCTCCTCCGTCTATGGCGTGAACAAAAAAGTGCCGTTCGCCGAGACTGACCCCATCCTGCAGACCATCAGCCCCTACGCGATGACCAAGATGGCCGGCGAGCAGATGTGCTCGAACTATAGCCACCTATACGGCATCAAGACCGTCAACCTGCGCTTTTTCACCGTCTATGGCCCGCGCCAGCGCCCTGATTTGGCCATTTCCAAATTCACCCGACTCATTGAGGATGGCAATGCCATCGACAAATACGGCGACGGTACCACACGGCGCGATTATACCTTCATCAATGACATCGTCGATGGAATTATCGGCTCGCTGAACTACCGCACTGGCCTGATCTGCGAGATTTTCAATCTCGGCGGCTCGCAAAATGTCTCGCTCAACGATCTCATCACCACCATTGAGCAGGCGCTCGGCAAGAAAGCCACCATCAACCAGCTCACAGATCAGCCCGGCGACGTGCCAATCACTTCTGCTGACGTCAGCAAGGCGAAGGCTCTGATCGGCTTCAAACCGACCACCACCATCGCGCAAGGTGTGCCGAAATACGTCGAATGGTTCCGCGACATGCGCTCACGCGGCATTGCGGTGAACTGAAATCAGAAATGCGGTGCTGACACCGTCCCGTCCTCAATCTCCTGGCGCTTCTTGCGCACGATGCCGTCGGCAATTTCGAGGACCATCTCCTCAAGCAGCAAGCGCAGGTGGCTGCCGGGGCGGTAATCGGCCGGGGCGATGTGCTTGACGCGGTCTGCCAGGCCATTGAGCTGATAGCATTTGCGGAAGCTGCTTCGATTGGCCTCGTCGGGATTGTAAACCGCCACCGCATGACCGCCGTAGCGCTTCATCAGCGTGAAGCACGGTACGTCCGTTGGTCCATCGCCCACATAGATCATGTGCTGGAAGGGGATCGGACGTAGTTCCGGTGCCATGTGATCGTTCACGTCCTCATGCGGCTCTAGCATGCCTTTGTTGATGCGGAAGAGGTATTGCGTCTTCGTCGTGTGGCTGATCACGCGCTTGGGGAAGGTGATGCGGCCGTTTTTGTCCTCGCCAAATTCGCAGCCAAAGATGCGTTTGATGAAGGGCGCCAGCGCACTGCCATCCAGCAGCGCCTTCAGACCGGAGGAGACGATGTAATGCTCCACCTGCAAACCCAGCAGCCGGTGTTGGTCGTTCAGCACCGCATTCAGCTCGCCGAACAGCTCCGGCACGCCTTTGTAAAACCTCAGCTTCGCGCCCAGCTTGCGCAGATCCTCATTCGTCGGCCGGTCCATGTCCAGATAGTCCAGCATGCACTTCAGATAGGCCAGTTCGCCGTCGTAGCCTTCTTGGTCCACTAGCTCGCGGCTGCGCTTCCAGAACTGCCCCGGATTGATCCCGAAGTGTGGGAACAGCGTCTCATCCTGCATGTAGGTCGGGCTGAGCGTCTGGTCGTAATCGTAGATGATGCCGATGGTGGTCTGTTGGGAAGCCATGGTGAGGAAGTTGACGGTTGTTTACGGTCGTTGGCAATGGTTGACAGTGGTTTGAAACAATCGTCAACCACCGTAAACTCAGAGCAGCGCCTTGAACGCGCCGGAGAGTGTCGGATACGCAAAACCGTAGCCCATCTCCGTCGCAACGCGAGGAATCACTCGCTGGCCGCCGAGCAGCATCTCCTCCGCCATGCCGCGCAGGAGGAGTTTCAGCGCAAAGGCTGGGGCATGGAAAAAGGCGGGGCGTTTCAGCGCGGCGGCCAGTTGGGTGGTGAACTCCGCATTCGTCACCGCCTCCGGCGCGCACAGGTTCACCGGCCCGCGCAGCGTCTCGGTTTGAATCGCCTTCAGGATGATGGCCACCGCATCATCCACATGAATCCATGCCATCCACTGCGCACCAGAACCGAGTTTGCCGCCGAGGCCGAGGCCAAACACACGCTTCAGCAGTGGCAACGCTCCACCATTTTTGCCTAGCACCATGCCTGTGCGCAGCAGCACCACGCGCATGCCCAGAGCTTCCGCTCGCATCGCCGCCTTTTCCCAGCCTGCGCAGACATCCGCCAAAAAACCTTCCCCTCGTGGTGAAGTCTCATCCACGGGATTGTCACCGCTGTTGCCGTAGAATCCCGCACCTGACGCACACACCAGCACCTTCGGCCTATTTTCCGGCTGCCACGTCGCCAAATGCCCCACTAGCGCCGCCGTGAAGTCCACGCGGCTTTTCCAGATGCGCTCACGCTTCTCCTGCGTCCACAATCCCATGAGCGATTCGCCGGAGAGATGCACCAGCGCGTCCAGCTTCGTCTCCGGCAGCGCATGCGGTGCCTCTTTCGGTTGAGTCAAACCCGACCCAGGCCTGCGTGAATACGCGATCACTTCATGACCTGTTTCTAGGGCCAGTCCGGCCAGATGTCCGCCGATGAATCCCGTCGCTCCTGTGATGCCTATGCGCACAAATATTATCTGGGTGTAATGGGAACCAATACCTCGTTACGCCGCAGGAAACCCGGTGTCCACGGCGGGTCGTAGTAGGCGCTGAATGGGGCACCGACTTCTGTGAGCTTTTTCGCCTGCATCCAAGCTTTCAGCTTTGCCAGAGCCTGGGGTTCGCTGGCTTTCGTGCGGGTGCCGCTGAAGCTGAGCACGGCCACGCGCTGTGCCTTCATCGTGTCCACAATCACCTGATCTGAAGCTGGGGCGGGTGTGGCGGATTTGTGCTTTTCGGGCACCACAAAAGCCATTTTTCCATCCACCATGAAGACCGGTGTCGTCATGGCGATCTTCTCTTTGGCTAAGTTCCCGCCGTCGATGTAGCGGAACAGTCGTATGAAGCTGGAATCGTCTCCTTCGCGTGCGGTGGTGGCGATTTTGAGCTCGGGATACTCCCGAATCTCGAAGTCGCCGTCTGTGCGGATGACCTTGTAAGGCGCTGTTTCATACCCCGACCGCGAGGTGGCGCAGGCGGCAATGGTGAAGGCGATGACGAGCAGACTGACGACAATGCTGAACATCTTTTTCATGGCCGAGATACGCCTGAGCATGATCACCGGGCTGACTTTTCCAAAATGAGGCACCGAAACGACCGCCCCATGAACGCCGGATGTGTGAGCGAATTGAATTGGCGCATCGTGGCTGCATCCAGCGGCTGGCCTTCGAGACTCTTGAGCCATGGCATGGCCAGTCGGCCTAGCAAACGACCTTGGAGATCGTAGTCGCGTTGAACAAGATCGTGACGGGAAGCTTCTTCAATAAGGCGGGTGAAATTGATGTGCGTGGTCAGATCGCACTCGCCGAGGTCTTCCAGCACGCGGTCATCCATCTGATGCTGCTCGTAGCGTCGTATGGTGCCGCTGGCACGTGAGTCGGCGAAAAATTCCTCGGCATCGAGGCCATAGTCGGCGATGAAGATGGCTCCACGAAACGCAGCACGGGCCAGATCACGAATCCACGCGAGCATGGCGAGATTGATTTCGAGTGTGTGGCCGGGGGCGAGATCTTGCGGCAGTTGTTTCGCCTCCTCGGCGAGTTCAGCGCAGGACAAATCACCGGGAACGAACTGGAATGCCTCAGTGACGTACAATTCCTCCCAGCGCTGGCCATTCCAACGCAAGCGATGCACGGGGAAGGCATCAGGCAGCTCGTTGCAGAGAAAAAAAGCGTGCTTGGGGCCGGATTGCAGCGCTGTGAGGCTTTCCACCCATTGCACACGGTCACCGAGACGTTTCGCCTGCGCTTCGCGATAACGCGGATTCGGCTCCACGATGAGATAGCGCAGCGGTCGGCCTTCGAGAGCGCTTAAAACGTCCTCGGCGAGCTGTCCGTCGTGCGCGCCCTGCTCGATGATCGTGAAATCTTCCGGTTCACCGAGCGTCTGCCATTCCTGAATGGCCTGCATGGCCAGCAGCTTCCCAAACAGCGGCCCGACGCTCACGCTGGTAAAAAAATCACCCTTTCGGCCGATGCGACGCGGTCCAGCTCCATAATAGCCGTGTTCAGGATGATAGAGCGCCAATTCCATGACCCGCGCAAAGGGCAGGGGCCCGGCGGTGAGTTGTTCACGGAGAATTTGCGGCAAGGAGGGCATGGAGAAGGCGGGAAAGAACTGGCGCGGAATGTGAAGGGCGGGTAGTTTGCCCGCCCTACTTCTTACCAACGCCATGTTCCGTGATGATCTCGATGTGAAGCCTGAGCGCAACTGGCGCGGCGAAGCCGGCCTGAAACTGCCGTTCTACCGCCGTGGCTGGTTCAGCGCGCTGGTAGCACTGGCCATTCTCGGTGTCGTGGCCGCCTTGGGCCTTTACAGCACCGTGGTGGCACCCATGCGGAAAGATGCGGAGATCTACGACCTTGAGGAACTCAAGAAGCTGGAGTCCGCCAGCATCATCTACGACCGCAATGGCGATGAAATGTCCCGCCTTTACGTGCTGAACCGCACGCCCGTGCCGATCACTGATGTGCCGCAGCATTTCATCGACGCGCTGGTGGCGCAGGAAGACTCGCGCTTCTTCAAGCATGACGGTGTTGATTACATCGGCCTTGGTCGTGCCGTTTGGTTAAACTTCCAGGCCGGCGAAGTGACACAGGGCGCGAGTACGGTGACGCAGCAGCTCGCACGACAGACCTTTAAGCTCCTGGAAAAAAGCTATAAGCGCAAAATCCTCGAAGCCTTCCTAGCCCAGCGCATCGAGAAGCACTTCTCGAAGGCCGAAATCCTCGAACTCTATCTGAACCGCATCTTTTTTGGCGCGAACTTCTATGGCGTGCAGGCTGCGGCACGCGGTTACTTTGGCAAAGATGTGAAGGAACTGAGCATCGAGGAGTCAGCGACCATCGTCGGCCTGATCAAAAGCCCGAACAACATCCAGCCCATCAAGCATCCGCAGCGTGCGCTCAAGGAGCGTAACTACGTGCTCGAGCGCATGGCCATCGAAGGGACGCTAACGAAAGAAGAGTCTGCAAAGCTCAAGAACAAGCCGCTCATCACCGCACCGCAGAGCACTGATCCGCGCCTGAGCTATGTCTTTGATGCCGTGCGGCGTGAAGTGGTGGATCTCGTCGGCGAAGACCGTGCCTCCATCGGCGGTTTCCGCATTTACACCAGCATTGACCAGGATTTGCAAAAGGTGGCAGAAGAGGCAGTCAGCAAGCGCATGGCCGAGGTCGAGAAACGCCCCGGCTATGAGCATCAGACCTTCGCACAGTTCCGTGCCATCATGACTGACTACCGTGCGCGTTTGAAGCGCGGCGAAATTGATCCCGCTACGCCGAAGCCGATGCCGGAGTATTTGCAGGCCGCTGCTCTGATGATCGACAACAAAGATGGCAGCATCCTCGCGATGGTCGGCGGGCGTGACTTTGGCGATAGCCAGTTCAATCGCGCCACCGACGGTGTGCGCTCGGTCGGCACGGCTTTCACGCCGTTGGTTTATGCGGCTGCGTTCAGCAGTCCGGGGCTTTATCCCGGTACGAAAGTCGATGATGCACCGTTGGACAACCGTCGCGTCATGATCGGCGGTTTGACGGGCATTCTCGGTGAATGGGGCGCGGAAGTGGCGAATCCGAAGTGGTCACAGGCACCCATGAGTTCGCGTGAGGCGCTCGTGCAGGGCCGCAATTCCGCCACCATACGCCTCGGCGAGCGTGTTGGTGTGCCGATGGTCAAGCAGGTCGCGCAGAAGGCTGGCATCACCTCCGAGATGCGTGATTACCCATCCACCTTCCTTGGTGCCAGCGAGGCGCGCTTGAGCGAGATGTGTCTGGCTTATTCCAATTTCCCCACCCTCGGCAGCCGTCCGCAGAAGCTGAATCTCATCCAGCGTATCACGGACAACAACGATAAGGCCGTGTTCCAGATTTCCGATGCCGCACTGAAGAGTGTGCAGAGCATGGACCCCATCGCCGCCTATCAGACACACACCTGCCTCGTCGAAGCGCTGCGTCGCGGCACCGGCAGTCCGGCAGTGAGCGAATACAAACTCGGCAACTTCGTCGCTGGCGGCAAAACCGGCACGCACTACGAGTTCAAAGACCTCTGGTTCCTCGGCTACACTTCCGGCGTGACCTGCGGCGTCTGGGCCGGCTTTGACAAGATGAAGACCATCTATCCCGGCGCGTTTTCAAATCGCATCGTGCTGCCCGTGTGGTCGGACATGGTCAACGCCAGCATCACGCGCTTCGTGCCGGTGGAAATCGCGCCGCCGCAGACTGCGGAGCGGGTGGAGATCTGCCAGCGCAGCGGCATGCGTGCCACGGACTACTGCTACGAGAAGGTCAAAGGTGCGGATGGCCGCGAGAAGTCCGTGCGCTCCACCTACTTCGAATTCATCCGCCCTGGCACGCCGCTGGAGGGCTTCTGCACCATGCACACCGGTGAAGGTTTGCCGAAGGAGATGGACCAGTTTCGCTATCAGATGCCAGTCGGTGGCATTGAATCCGCCCCACTCATCGCCGAGTCCGCTAAATGGGTTCACATCGAGCCTGTGCGCATGCAGGCTCTCACCGTCATCGGTGCCGATCCGTATGCCTCCGAGCAGGCCATCCCTCGCGCTCGTCCGGTGAACGATGACGGCAGTCCGATCCGCAAAGCCATCCCCGTCGATGCCGTGGAGACTCCTGATGAAGGACCGACACTCAAGCTCGCCCCGCCGCCGCCGATGAAGATTGATTTGTGAGGTGCCTCACCTCAGTAGCATCTTCCCCGCCTCCGGATCGAACTCTTTCTCCCACTTCGCGACCACGAGCATGGCGACGGTGTTGCCGATGAGATTGGTGATGGCACGCGCCTCGGACAAAAAGCGGTCGATGCCTAAAATGAGCGCAAGACCGGCGACGGGAATGGTGTGCGTGGCGGAAAGTGTGGCGGCGAGCGTGATGAAGCCGCCGCCCGTGACCGCCGCAGCACCTTTCGACGTGAGCAGCAGGATGGCGAGGATGCTCAGCTCCTGCACCAGCGTGAGATGCGTGTCGGTGGCCTGCGCGACGAACAACGCGGCCATGGTGAGGTAGATGCTGGTGCCGTCGAGATTGAAGGAGTAGCCCGCCGGTAGCACGATGCCGACGACGCCTTTGGAGCAGCCGCTGCTTTCCATCTTGCGCATCAATCCCGGCAGCGCGGCCTCCGATGACGAGGTGCCGAGCGTGAGCAGCAACTCCTCTTTGATATGCTTCAGCACTTTCCACAGGCTGAAGCCATTCCAGCGGGCGATCAGGCCGAGCACGACGAACACAAACAAGATGCAGGTCAAATACACGCAGCCCATGAGCGCCATGAGCTTGCCCAGTGCGGCGAGGCCGTATTTGCCAATGGTGAAGGCCATCGCGCCAAACGCAGCGATAGGCGCGGCCTTGGTCACCATGCCGACGATGCCAAAGAACATCTGAGCGACCATGTGCAGGAGATCGGTGACCGGTTTGACACGCTCACCAAGCTGCGCGAGTGCGATGCCGGATAAAATGGCGATGAAGAGCACTTGCAGGATTTCCCCCTCCGCAAAAGCGCTGACGAAGGTCTTCGGGATGATGTGCATCAGATGCGCGACGACGGTCTGTTTTTCACCAGCCTTGGTGTAGGTGTTGAAATCCTCTTGGTCGGACTCATTGAGCACGATTTCCGTCGGGTTCATGTGCATGCCTGAGCCTGGCTCGATCACCTTCGCCACGATCAGGCCGATGATCAGCGCCACGGTGGTGACGATCTCGAAATACAGCAGCGCCTTCCACCCCACGCTGCCCAGCTTCTTCAAATCTCCCATGCCAGCTATGCCATGCACGACCGTGCAGAAAATGATCGGCGCGATGAGCATCTTCACCGCATTCACAAAGGCGACGCCGAGCGTTTTCAGCGGCACCGACTCTACTGGCCACACGAGGCCCATCAGGATGCCGAGGATGATGCCGATGAGCACCTGCACGTAGAGATTTTTGAGCCACTTCATAGCCGCCGATGCTGGCAGGTTCATGGCAAAAGCCAAGAGGCTTCTGCTGTGTGAAGCAGCCAGGCCAGAAATGAGGCAAAGGAATGGGGGCAATGGAATGAATGAATTCCGGTTATTCCATTGCCCCCATTCCTTTGCCAACAATAGACGCTCCGCACCTCACCAAAGACGGCTGCAGACTGAATGATCCGAAGTTGCACCCTCCCTGCCTCCGGTTGCGTCATTCGCCATTCTGCATTCGTCATTCACCCCGCCGTTGCGCCCCGCCCTGCGCATGCTACTACTCCCGCCCTTCAAACCACCCAACGCACTCCACCATCATGGGCAAAACACTCTTCGAAAAAGTCTGGAACTCGCACGTCGTCGGAACCCTCGACAACGGTCAGGCACAGCTCCTCATCGACACGCATCTCGTCCATGAGGTCACCAGCCCGCAGGCCTTCGGCATGTTGCGCGATTTGAACCTGAAAGTCGCCTACCCGCACCGCACTTTCGCCACGGTCGATCACATTGTGCCAACCGACAGCCAGGTCTCGCCGTTTTCTGATCCGCTTGCAGAAGCGATGATCCAGGAGCTGAACAAAAATGCCAAAGACTTCGGCATCACCTATTTCAGCCTTGCTAGTGGCAAACAAGGCATCGTTCACGTCGTCGGACCTGAGCAGGGCATCACCCAGCCCGGCACCACGATTGCATGTGGCGACAGCCACACCGCCACGCACGGCGCTTTCGGTGCTATCGCCCTTGGCATCGGCACCACGCAGGTGCGCGACATTCTCGCCACCCAAACGATGGCGCTCGGTAAAATGAAAGTCCGCCGCATCAATGTGGACGGCCAGCTTCGCCCCGGCGTTTATTCCAAGGACGTGATCCTTCACATCATCCGCCTGCTCGGCGCGAACGGTGGTATCGGCTACGCTTACGAATACGGCGGCAGCTTGTTCGATGCGATGTCAATGGAGGAACGCATGACCGTCTGCAATATGAGCATCGAAGGCGGTGCGCGCTGCGGCTACGTCAATCCGGACGAAAAGACCTTCGAATACCTCAAAGGCCGCCCGTATTCGCCGAAGGGCGATGCCTGGGAGACTACGGTCGCACAATGGCGTGCCGTCGCCACCGACGCAGACGCCGTTTATGACGATGTCGTGAACATCCGCGCCGAAGACGTGCCACCAACCGTGACCTGGGGCACCAGCCCGGACCAAGCCATCGCCGTCACTGAAAACGTGCCGACGCCCGAAAGCGCCACCACCGAGCCTGCACGCATTTCCATCCAAGACGCGCTCGATTACATGAAGCTGCCTGCTGGAAAGCCGATCAAAGGCACGAAGATCGACGTCGCCTTCATCGGCTCCTGCACCAACGGTCGTCTCAGTGATTTCCGTGAAGTGGCAAAGTTCATCAAAGGCCGCAAAGTCGTCGCTGGCGTCAAAGCCATCGTCGTTCCTGGTTCGCAAATCGTCGATGTTCTCGCGCGTCAGGAAGGCCTCGACAAAGTTTTCACTGAAGCTGGCTTCGAATGGCGTGGCGCAGGCTGCTCCATGTGTCTCGCGATGAATCCCGACAAGCTCGTTGGCGATCAGCTCTGCGCATCATCCAGCAACCGCAACTTCAAAGGCCGCCAAGGCAGCCCTACGGGACGCACCGTTCTGATGAGCCCCGTCATGGTCGCCGCCGCCGCCCTCAGCGGCAGCATCGCTGATGCACGCGAGGTGTTTTCGATTGCGGGGTAAGTAGATTATCGCAACAGCGCTGTGTTACGGTAGCGGGAAGCGCTCGTTGACCTTGCTCACTTCAGCGCGGATCTCAGCCAGAACGGCTGCGTTCTCGCGATTCTTGAGCGCGCGGTCGATCCATGCGGCGATTTGAGTCATCTCCGCTTCTTTCATGCCGCGAGTGGTGACAGCCGGTGTGCCGATGCGAATGCCGCCGCCGAGGGTGATCTTCTCGGTGTCAAAGGGGATGCCGTTTTTGTTCACGGTGATGGCGGCGTGGTCGAGCGTCTCGCTGGCGATCTTGCCATTGAGGCCCTGAGGGCGCAAATCGACGAGCATGAGGTGATTGTCCGTGCCGCCACTGACAATGCGGTAACCAAGAGCAGCCAGCGCGGTGGCGAGAGCTTGGGCGTTTTTCACAACCTGCGCGGTGTAGTCTTTGAAGTCAGGCTTGAGGCACTCGCCAAAGCAGACGGCTTTGGCGGCGATGACGTGCATGAGTGGGCCGCCCTGCACACCGGGGAAGACCTGGCTCTGGATCTTTTTGAAGAGGTCCTCGTTGTTGGTGAGGATCATGCCGCCACGTGGACCGCGCAGGCTCTTGTGCGTGGTGGTTGTGACGAAGTCGGCGTATTCCATCGGCGAAGGGTGCGCGCCACCTGCCACGAGGCCGGCGATGTGGGCCATATCAACGAAGAGGTAAGCGCCGACACTCTTGGCGATCTCGCTCATCTTTTTGAAGTCGATGATGCGCGGGTATGCACTGGCACCGGCGGTGATCATCTTGGGCTGCTCGCGCAGGGCGACTTCGGCGAGTTCATCGTAGTCGATGAGTTCATTCGTCTGGTTCACGCCGTATTGGCAGAACTTGTAAAGGCGGCCGGAGAAGTTGGCTGGATTGCCGTGAGTCAAATGGCCGCCATGAGCGAGGTTCATGCCCAAAACTTTGTCACCCGGCTGCAGGACACTGAAATAGACAGCGGCATTGGCTTGTGAGCCGGAATGCGGCTGCACATTGGCGAATTTCGAGCCGAAAAGCTCGCACGCACGGTCGATGGCGAGTTGCTCGACTTTGTCGACCTCTTCGCAGCCACCGTACCAGCGTTTACCCGGATAACCTTCAGCGTACTTGTTGGTCAGGCAGCTTCCCTGCGCGGCCATGACAGCTTTGCTGGTGAAGTTCTCACTGGCGATGAGTTCGATGTTGCTCTGCTGACGATGCTGCTCACCGCGAATGATTTCGGCGACGATAGGATCTGCGGTGGCGAGGATGCTGAGGGGGTGGGCTTGGGTGTTCATTTTATCGACTCTGTGACCGTGGCGACCACCGGCGAAGGGGGTCTTCAACCAGGTGTCCACGATCTCCTTGGCGGTAGATACGGGTGTGGTTTTGTCAGCGAGGCAGAGAATGTTGGAGGCGTTGTGCTCGCGCGTGATGGCCGCTGTGGCCGCATCACTGACGAGGGAGGCCTGAATGCCCGCGTGCCGGTTTGCCGCGATGCACATGCCGATGCCCGTGGTGCAAACGAGGATGCCCGCGTCGGCACGACCATCCAAAACGCGCTCGCTCACGAGTTCCGCATAGTCTGGATAATCAACGGAGGCACCATCATGCGTGCCCAAATCCTCCACCGCATAACCAGTAGCCTGCAAATGTGCCACGACAGCGTTCTTCAGCGCGAGGCCGCCGTGATCGGAGCCGATGGCTAGTGTATGAGGGAGTGCTGGAGTTGGCATGGTGTCGGTGGTCAATGGGTCAAGGAAGCCAAGAGGTCAAGGATTTGGCTCTTTCCAAGTTTTGTCGATGTATGCAAGCAGGCTGGGGAGCATTTTTTCTAAATCGGCCAGTGTCTCCTCATACGCGCCTCGGCCCTGGCCAAAAGGATCGGAAACGTCTTTGCCGCGGAGCGCATCCTCGGGGGTGAATTCGGAGACAAGATAGACCTTGTCCACATGATCAGGGAATTCATCCGCGATGGCGGCGATGTGGTGCGATGACATCGCGAAAACATGCGTGGCACTCTCTAAATCCGCTCGTTCAAGCATTCGGCTTTGAAAGCTGGCAAGATTGAGGCCGCGCTCCTTCAAAATGGCCGCTGTGTGCTTGCTTGCCGGCATGCCCGGCGCAGCGGCTACGCCCGCACTGCCCACTTTGTAATCGGTTCGGTCTTTGACGAGATCACGAAACAACGCCTCGGCCATCGGGCTGCGGCAGGTGTTGCCAGTGCAGACAAAGAGAACGCTTTTCAATGTGCGGTGCGGGTTTGAATTCGACCCCGCCGGGGACGGCGGGGTGGCAGTGTGTCGCGACGCTCCGATTTGTCAAAGGGGGAGCAGTCGGCGCGACGAGAGGTGTTTTCTTGGAATATCGCACTTGCCAAAGGGGTTGCTCATGGGCTTTGCTTCAGCAAGTTCATTTTCAAGCGCGCAACACCGGATGGCGGGACGATACAAAATTTATGAAAAGCTCGGGATGGGCGGCGTTGGCGCCGTCTTTCGCGCTTATGACAGCCAGTTGAAGCGTTGGGTCGCTGTAAAGCGCCTGCTAACTGCGAATGAAGCTGACGCAGACAAAAATATCGCGTCTGAGTTGCGACGCGAGGCAGATGCGCTCGCTTCCATGCGTAACCCTAACATCGTGACCATTTTCGATGTGGCCAGTGACGACGAAGGTCTGTTCATGGTGATGGAGTTGCTGCAAGGTGAGGATTTGGCCGATGTCGTGAGCCGTGGTCCGCTGCCTTATGACGATTTCAAGGAACTGGCTTCTCAATGTCTCGAAGGCCTCCTCGCGGCGCATCAACACCACATCTTACATCGCGACATCAAGCCTGAGAACATCAAGGTCGAACGCCTGCCCGGTGGTCGCATGCAGTCGAAAATCATCGACTTCGGTTTAGCCCGTGCCGGACTGCGTGCGCGCAAGCAGACGGAGGATAATGAAGGTACGGTGATGGGCTCCATTTACTACATGGCCCCAGAACAGCTCACGCGTGAGCCAGTGGACGAGCGTACCGATCTTTACTCATTAGGTTGTGTGTTTTATGAGGCTCTGTCTGGCAAAAAAGCATTCGATGGTGAGTCAATGTCTCAAGTGATCGATAAGCACATCGATCACGTCGTTGTGCCACTGCATGAAATCGCGCCGCATGTGCCGCAGTGGTTGGGTGCGTGGTGCGCACGACTTATGGCACAGAAGCCGGATGATCGCCCCGCGAATGCACAGCAGGCTATTGAGGAGTTTCGTGCGTGGGAAAAAATGCCCGCGATGGTACCTTATGGCCCGTGGATGGGCATGTACGCGCCGCCACCGATGTACATGCCGCCGCAACAGCCGATGTACATGCCGCCTGGGACTGGCACCGTTCCGCTAACAGGTTATTATCCGCCAGCAGAAGCGCCGCCCGCTGCTTATGCCGAACCGGTTCACGAAGTTGTTCTAGAAGCGCAACCCGTCAGCGAAATCGCGGCGATCACTTCAAATCTGGCTGCTGCGCCAAGGCGACCCGGAACGGGACGCACCACATCTGTGGGACGCAAGACTTCAAGCATTTCCGCCTCCCCGTCACCTGCTTCAGGCAAATTGAGTCCCGCCCGCATCAAAAAAATTGTCATCATCGTTGGTGGTGCAGTCGTTCTGGGCATTGGTGGCTATTTTTTCTTCGGTGGTGATGCAAAAAAGAAGGGCGAAGGAGGCACGGGAGTCCTATCCGCGATGGGTATTTCCACCGATCCTCCCAAGGTTAGTTTCCAGCTTCCGCAGGACCGTTCGTATCCTCCGGCAGATCGAGGTATTGCGCTTTTTTACGTCGGCAACACCGGAAGTTTGACCAACCGCAAAGGCGATAACGGCAAACCTGCTCAGGCCAACAACAACGAGGTGGTGATGGAATGGCATGACTTGTCCGAGCGTGGTGGTGACAATATCCTGAGTGCGTTTTCTGGCAGTGCCGATCATGCCCCCAAGCGCATTGACTGGCCGGGGGCGACAAGTGGTGGGCCGAAAAGTGGGCGCTCGGTGCTCGACTTCCGCCCGCGTAATGGCAAGCCCTGTGCCTTGGAGCTGGATAACACGGGCAAGGAAAAACAGAACCTGCCCTTCGGTAGCAGTAGTGTTGCTGGCGATAAAGGACTCACCATCGTTGCAGCTTTTCAGGCTGAAGTAACGCGCGTGCCTACACGCGTGTTCACTCTCGAGAACGATGAAGGTGCCAGTGTATCACTGCGCATTGATGAGAAGAAAAACCTGGTCGCCGAAGTGAAAAACGGCGGCAGTGGCCCGAGCCTGACCTCCAATAGTGTGAACGGCACTCAAGCATGTCTCGCCCTCATTACCTGGAATGCCAGCACTGGCGCAGTCGAACTTCGTGCACGTGATGCGGAAGGCAAAACCTTCACTTCATCTGGTGGCAAAGCGACTGCCCCCGAGACACCCTTGCACAACCTAGAGATTGGCCGGGTGAAAGACAACAAAGGAGCAAATGCGGGCTCGCAGGACCAGTTCAGTGGCTATCTGGCTGAATTCTTCGTGTATTCCACCGCTTTGAAGCCCGATCAACTTCAGCTCATTGAAGGTCGTTTGCGTGAGCACTACTTCCAGACCACGCCGTCACTGAGCAGTAGGCTCAAAACGAAACGCGCGTGGATTGAGCCTCGTAGCAGTTGGAAACTGAATGCCAGCGGCAAAAAGGAAGACTGCTCCAAGGCCGTCGATGGTAACTCAACCACACGCTGGGCCAGCGGAGTTACGATGAAAGGCGGCGAATGGTTCACCGTCGAGCTACCGACTGAGACCGCTGTTGCTGGAGTGGCCATTGAGTGTCAGGGCAAAGACGAAAACAACTACTGTAAATACACGATCGAAACCTCGGCCAATGGTGTGCAGTGGAGCAATCCCGTGGCCCAAGGTGAAGGTCAGGATCTGGTGGAAATCATGTTTAGCAGTCCCCAGCGGACTCGATTTGTACGCATTACCCAGACGGGCAGCGGCAAGCATTGGTGGGTCATCAACGAACTCGTGCTGTTCAAGCCATAGCGGCACACAAGGCGCCGCGCAATAGTGTGGCGATATCTTCGGAAACGGCAGCCGGTGCTGCAATGGCGGCATGAACAGTGCCTGCGGCTGTCTCACATGGAATCACCGTTAGCACATTGCCGGATGCCAGCGGTTGCCGAATGACCAGTGGCGTGCCGCACGCAGACATTGCGCTGGCGCGGGTCGCTGCACCCCATGCCATCATTGTGGAGAGCACCAGTCCGGCCTTGGCTTCACCACCCCACAGCACCTCACCATCATCACTCATCACCATAACGTGCCCGCCATCCTCATGCAGAACTTGTCGTGCCCAACCGGCAAACGCCGCTAGACGCTCGTCACGCGAACCCAGCGGTATTTCAAAAATAGGTGTCTGTGCTAGTGGCGCAAAGGGTTCTGAATCCATCGGATGAGAAACATCAACAGGTGCCTGCATGGTTGCTTCCGGCGCAGACGGCGGCGCGGCATCACTCACCCGCGTCAAAATGCCAGCCTCCGTCGCTCTCTGACGGATGGCGCGCAGTTTGTCGCGAATCCGGCTCAGCGGCAGCGCAGCGGCAGGATTATGCAGCGGCATGCCATGATCGTCATCGTCTTCCAAGATATCTTCTTGAGAGTCTGCCAGGATTTCTGGCGGTTCTTCACATTCTTGCTCTGGTTCGGCAGGCTCCGTCTCAATCACTTCAGCGGCAGGCAGCGGCGCTGTGACGGGTTCCATCCAATCCATGGCGGCACTCCAAGATTCAATGGCAGACATGGACACAGCATCTGGCACCGTTTCGATCTCCACTGCCTGCGGTGCTTCATCATCACGCGACTCCTGCGGCATAATCTGCGCCACCAGCGCCTTGAGCCGGTCGGCATCAATCCAAGAGACTTGCATGGCCATGCTCCGTTTCATGTTGCTTCGATAAACCCGTGCGCTGCTCCAGTTCGGCGGCGATCTGGTCAAAAATCAGGGCTTCCGGCGGCGGATTGCGCTTCGTCAGTGCCACTGGCACACCCAGCGCACTCGCTTCGAGAAAGGATGGCATACGAGGGATGCTCTGCTGAAACATCAGGTTCGACGGCAGCATCTCGCGCAGTTCCCGCGCGACCTTGAGGCTCATCTCCTGCTCGCGCATCACCATCGTTAGCAAAATGCCCGCCACGCGCACGCCAGCGCCTTCCGCACGGAAACGTGCCAGCGTCTCCAGCAGATGCGGCACACTGCGGATCGCCAGCGGTTCTGCTTGCTGCGGCAGCACCACAAAATCGCAGGCCTTCACCACTGCCTCCGTCGTGCCGTTCATTCCAGCGGCGGTATCCATCAAAACCACATCCACACCGCGCAATTCAGCACCGCGCAGCAGATCCGCCAGCCGTCCAGGCACTTCATGCACTGACCAACCCTGCCGTGCGCAGGTGTCATACTGACCGGCAGGCAGAATCTCCAGTTCCGGCAGCCGCGTTGGCACCACGATCTTGTTCAAATCACCGCCACGAATGAGAAACTCATGAAACCCCTCCCGGGCTTTCGTGCTTTTCGCCAGCGACAATCCCACGCCACCCTGTGGGTCGGTATCGATCAACAGCACCCGCCAGCCACGCCGTGCCAATGAATAGGCAAGATTGATGCACAACGTGGTTTTTCCCACGCCTCCTTTTTGACTGGCCGTTGCAATCGCGATCACGTCGCGATGCTAGGATGCGTTTGCCACTTGGCAAGAGACCGCGAGCAAACTTGCGGCGAAAGTTTATTGACGCATAACAGCATCTTCACAAGATTGGATTAAACTAAGGAGACGCTGAATAAAGCAGAGTTTGAAAAAGCGCCCTCTTGGCTGCCAACTCGGAGAATTTTGCCGCCGTTTTTCAGGCCTGCAATCCGGCTGGGGTCGAGGTTTGTATTCGCGATTT
>Ga0114970_10001091_pt1 | contig 20389 bp, 18 predicted proteins | sample M_140205_XF_Meta_FD_87030 | JGI IMG/M metagenome (GOLD analysis project Ga0114970, IMG submission 87030) | Freshwater microbial communities from Lake Montjoie, Canada to study carbon cycling - M_140205_XF_MetaG | ecosystem: Environmental > Aquatic > Freshwater > Lake | place: Lake Montjoie... | reverse complement strand
GATGTATCTTGGAAAAATCGTCGAGCTCGGCACCGCAACCGACGTCATGGAACGTCCCCGCCACCCTTACACGCAAGCGCTGGTCAGCGCGATCCCCCACCTCGACCCTGATCTTCAGCGCCGAAGCCCTCGCTTGTTTCTCGCGGGTGATCCGCCCTCGCCCCTCCATCCGCCGACCGGGTGCGCCTTCCATCCGCGGTGTCCGCACGTACAAACGCAGTGTCGCGCGACCACTCCCCCGCTGCAATTAGCGGAACCCGAACGCCACGTCGCCTGCGTCCGCCTCAACGAAATCTGAGCCGCAGTTACCGCGCGATCACCGCCACGCCGTCAGCACCAAGCTTAGCGCAAACCCGAAAAAAACGACCCCGAGGCTGCGGTCGATCCAGTGACCGTAGCGGAGAAATTTATACCGGATTTCGGGCTGAGTAAACACGACCGAGACCAAGCTAAACCAGGCCACGGTGGCTACAGTCATCCAGACGCCATAGCCGAATTGAATCAACAGCGGTGTGAGCGGACTCACGCGCAGGACAAACAGCGCGATAAAAAATAAAGCCGCTTTAAGATTCAAGAGGTTGACCAAAAAACCCGTGAGCCAAGCCGTCCGAGGCGTAGGCGCACGAGTGAGGCCGGTAAGCTCATCTTCGCTGGAGCGCGGCTTGGCTAAGACCGCCTGCCAGCCGAGAAAAGCTAGGTAAGCCGCCCCCAAATATTTTAGCGCCGAGAGCGTAGCCGCGGAATTTTTTAGCAACCAACCCACCCCCAGCAGACTATAGGTTATATGCACGGCAAGACCGACGCCGATGCCGAGGCTCGTCCAGAGCGCAGTGCGGCGGCCATGCAGGAGACTTTGTTTAAGTACGATGGCAAAGTCGGGCCCCGGGCTCGCCACCGCGAGGGCGTGCGTCCCCACGATGATCAAAAATTCCGGCCAGTAATTCATGCGCGCATCAACCTCACTTTAGGGCGAATCGTGGATCCCGCTGCCGGTGCGCCCGGCAACCGAGCAGGGAAATTTTTCGCGGCGCCCATCTCACGACAAGGGGGTCGACTTACTTTCGGCTGCCCCGCAATTCCATGTCCTGCGGCACCGTGCTGAGGGCCTCCGCCATCGTGCTGAGACCTTCCCGCACTTTCATCATACTATCTTGGTGCAATGTTTTCATCCCGTTCTTCATGCTAATGCGCTTGAGCTCGACGGTTTCCGCCCCGCGGTTAATGGCTTCAATTAATTCCTCATTATTGACCAATAATTCATGAATCCCCACCCGTCCTTTGTAGCCGGTATTACTACACTTGGAGCAACCCGAGGGTTGCGCCTTATAAATCTGCCCATGCCAGTCGATGGCGCGCCGCAAAAGTTCTTTTTCCCGCTCATCCGGCTCGTGCGGTTGGCGGCAGATTCGGCACACCCGACGCATCAATCGCTGGGAACAGATCGCCACCAGCGATGAGGAAATCATAAACGGCTCAATGCCCATGTCGGTGAGTCGCGCGACCGTGGAAGGGGCGTCATTCGTGTGCAGCGTACTGAGCAACATGTGGCCAGTCAGCGCGGCCTCTACCGCGATATTCGCCGTCTCTTGGTCGCGGATCTCACCCACGAGAATAATATCAGGATCCTGCCGTAGAAATGAGCGTAGCGCCGTCGCAAACGTGAGCCCGATCTGGCGATGCATCTGCATCTGATTGATCCCAGGGAGGGTGTACTCGATCGGATCCTCGGCCGTGCGAATCACCACATCGGTCGTGTTAATTTCGTTCAGGGCAGAATACAGGGTCATCGATTTACCTGAGCCCGTCGGCCCGCAATGGAGGATCATGCCGTAAGGCTGGCGGATGCACTCGCGATATTGCGCAAGATTAGCGGGACTAAAGCCCAAGGCCGACAAGGGGAGCGTTGATTTCTGTTTATCGAGAATACGCAAGACGACGCCCTCCCCGTAATTCAGCGGCGCGGTCGAAACCCGCAGGTCGATATCAATATTTTTTTTGTTATATTGCTTAAAAACAATGCGCCCATCTTGCGGCAAGCGGCGCTCGGCAATGTCAAGATTGCACATGATCTTAATCCGCGCCACGAGCGCCCCAGCGACTCGCCCCGGCAAACGGAGCTTTTCTTGAGTTAAGCCATCAATCCGGTAGCGCACGACCATTTCCTTCTCCCAAGGCTCGAGATGGATATCTGAGGTGCCCGCAAAATAGGCTTCCTCAATAATCCGATTCGCGAGCAAAATAATCGGCGCTGACTCCTCATTCGTTAAATCCTCTTCTTTGATCTCCGTTTCCTTATCTTCGAATTGTGCCCCGAGCTGATCAACGACATCAGAGAACTGCACCATATCGTGCATTTGGTCGTGTTTCAGTTTTTCGCGAATATCCCCTTCGCGGCCCAACAGGCGAATGACCCGCAATCCCGTTTTGTCCTGAATCTTAGTCGCCACCGAGGTCTCGAAGGGATTCGCAAATGCCACGAGGAGAAAATCGCCCACCTGCCCCACCGGTAAAATAATATTCCGCTGACAGAATTCGAGGTCGATTTTCTCGAAAGTCCCATTGTGCATCTTATACCGAGCCACATTGAACGGCGCGAGGCCGAGGGCGCGGCACTTGGCGAGCAGCAATTGGAAAAGCGTAATGCGGTGATCCGCCTGCAAGATCTGATCAAGCTGATCGCCCGTCGGTTCATCCGGCCGCGCCAACAAGATCACCCGCTGTTCCAAGGTCAGCTTCCCCATCTCATGCAGCTTCTCGATAATCTGTGTTTGCGTGCGACCGAGCGGCATAACTTAGGCGGGTAAAGGCGGACGCGAACCACTCGGACCACCCAGCGGCAACGACGGCACGGGACTCACGGTATCACTCATGGGAAAAGGCGCCGCGCTCATCGTCGGCAAGAGCCCGGACCCCTGACTACCCATGGCCAGCAGGCGAAGATTATTTTTTTTGGTAGCCATCTGCTCAAAGTGCGTGCGGTCGATGAAATCCGCAATGATGTCCATCGTGGTTGCTTGCCAAATAATCTGGCCGCCCAACTTTTTTTCCCAAAAAGACCGCACCGCCGAACTTAAATAATAGGCCGTCGCCACAAAGTGAAAATCTTCTTCATGGTCAAACGGGACGCTCCACGTCGCCCAGCAAGCCTCTAGATCAAGTTCTCGGCGGACATTTTCCGGCACATCATAAGTGCGCAAATCGATCACGCTCACCCCGTGGTCGTCGACTACGTGTTGCAACATCGCCTCCTCGGTCAGTACTTTTTTCTCATAGACCAACACGCTGAGCACGGAACTGCGGCGCAAATCACCGGTAGTGGCGATCTCCAGCAATCGCTCGTTAGCCGCCTCCAGGTCCTCAAATTTGACCAAATTGTGCTCGATTAAAGCCGAACCCAGGAGGCGATTCGAGCGCATCAATAATGGTCGATATTCCGACATGGCAGAACAGCAGTTTACTCAGGCCTTAGTCGCGGACGATTTCTTTGCTTTCGCGCGCATTTTCTTCACACGTTTTAGTAATTCTTTCTTCAATTTAGGGATGCCGGTTTCGGTCAAACAGGAGATCGGCACAACTTCCACTTTAGGATAGCGCTTTTTAAATTTAACCAAATTGATGACGGCGGCATCTTCATCCATTTTATTGGCGACCACCAACCGCGGCTTGTCTAATAAGGCCGGCGAATACAGTTCTAACTCTTTTAGCAGCTGCTTATAATCTAGGCGCGGATCGCGGGTATCCGTGCCAGCTAAGTCCAAAATAATCAGGAGCAATTTGCAGCGTTCGATATGCTTAAGGAAGCGATGCCCGAGCCCTTTTCCGCTGCTCGCGCCGGCAATCAGCCCCGGGACATCAGCCATAATCAGGCGTTCATATTCCGGTACATAGTCGATGATCCCAATCTGCGGATGGAGCGTTGTAAAGGGATAGGGCGCCGTCTTAGGCCGCGCATTGGTAATTAAAGTGGTGAGCGATGATTTGCCGGCGTTGGGGAAACCCACCAGCCCGATGTCGGCAATGCTCTTCAATTCCAGTCGATAATTACCCGTCGTACCCGGTTCACCGGGGCCTGTTTTCCGGGGAGCGCGGGTTACCGAGGATTTAAATTTTGTGTTACCAAACCCACCTTTGCCGCCTTGGCAGAGGACAAATTCTTGATGGTCATTAAGGATCTCCACCACGACCTCGCCCGTCACCAAATCGGTGCAGACGGTGCCGAGCGGCACACGCAAAATGGCGGGCCGGCCCTCGCGGCCGTTACAGTCTTTGCCCAAACCGTGTTCACCGCGTTCGCCGGTCCAGTGCGGTTTAAATTTAAAATCAATCAGGTTATTCTGGTCATCGTCACCCCGCAGGATGACGTCGCCCCCTTTGCCGCCGTCGCCCCCATTAGGCCCGCCCCACGGCTCATATTTTTCCCGGCGAAAACTGACGCAGCCGCGACCGCCGTCGCCCGCGCGTGCCTTGATAGTTGTTTCGTCGATAAACATGCCTCTATCAGTCTATGCCTGAGCGTCGGCGTAAAGCGCAATCGGACGATGGGCCTTAATCTGCCTAGACCGCAATTTTGATCCCCTTGCGCAGATAGGTCGGCAGATCCAGATCCTGCCCTTCGAAAAGATTCCGATCGGATTTCTCAAATGCGCCCCGACTTTCAACGGGGTCCCCCTGAAAGCCAAATTCAACCTGCTTCGGTTTTTCTCCGGGCTCAGCGCCACCCGCATTTTTAGCCGAGGCGACGGGCGACTTTGCGCCGGTGGTGATTGGGACTGACTTCTCGCTGGTCGCCCGCGGGAGCGGTGGCGCGCGGCGCACAAAATTCCGACTCCCCAAGTCAGTCGTGCCAATTACGCAAAGCTCAACACGGCCCGCGCAGCTCTCATCAATCGCCGCGCCCATCACCACGTGAGCTTCTCGTCCAAAAGACTCGGTAATAGCCGTCATCAAATCATTAACCTTCATCAAGCTGAGCTCAGCCCCGCCCGTGATGTTCACGAGCAATCGATCCGCCTTGCGCGCATATTCTGGCGTCTGCAATAAGGGGCACTGTTGCAAATTTTCGAGCGCCGCCTGCGCCGCATTGTCCCCCTCCCCTACGCCGAGCCCAAAAAGCGTCTTGCCGCCGCGGTATTGAAACACCTGTCGGAGCGCGGTAAAATCAACATTGATGAGGCCGGTGCGCGACAGCATCGACCAAATCGATTTCACGCCGCGCCCCATCCACTCATCGGCCTGCGCAAAAGAGTCCAGCACACTAGTCTGCTCCGTGCCTTCCTGCAGCAGCATGTCATTGGACAGGGGAATAACGGCATCGCACACTCGGCGTAACTCCGCGAGCGCTTCCTCCGCTTGCTTCTGGCGACGCCCCCCTTCGAAACTGAACGGCAGGGTGACAAAAGCGATCACCACCGCCCCGGCTTTAACCGCAATTTCTGCGACCACCGGAGCCGCGCCCGATCCTGTGCCGCCCCCCAGCCCAGCGATGATAAAAATCAAATCAGAGCCTTTCACGATTTCGGCAATTTTATCGCTATCTGCAACCGCCGCTTGGCGCCCCATCTCCGGATCGCCACCCGCACTTAAGCCGCGCGTCAGCGTGTGCCCAATTAAAATCTTATCCGGCACCGGCGAACTACTGAGGGCTTTTAAATCCGTGTTGATGACCGCCAGCTGCAGTCGCTCCAGATTCTGCCGCTTCAGGCGATCAACCGCATTAGCCCCACCGCCCCCCACGCCAATGAGCTTCAGATTAATGTGCCGCTCCGGCAGCGGCTCCAGCGGTAATTCATTTAAGGCAGCGTGCATGAATTAGGTGGTCGCAAAAATTCGCGCGAGACTACCCAGCCAACCCGATTTTCTCGGGGCGGGCACGGGGTGCTCATGGGCGCCACGGAGGGCGAATTCGAAAATACCCAACGCAGTGCTAAACATAGGATCACGCAATTCGTCGTTAACCCACGTCGGGGCTTCTCCGCGTCGAGCCGGTAGACTAAAAATTCGGGCGGCCGCTTCTTCCAAACCGGGCATCCGGGAAGTTCCCCCCGTCAAAATTACCCCCGCCCCACAATGCTGAGCCTCGAAGGCTGGGCCGAGTTTTTGCTTCACCACCTCAAGGATCTCCAACGTGCGCGCCGCCGTTATCGTCTCGATGGCCAATTTAGAGATTTGCCGGTCTCCGAAGGCCCCGTCCCCATTCAACCAAACCTTATCGGTTTTGTCGCGGGTCTGGACGGTGCCCCGCGCATGCCGCAGTTTGAGCATTTCTGCTTGGGCCGTGGTGATGCGTAAACCGAGGCTGAGATCATTCGTGAGGTGCTCGCCAGCCACCGCGAGCGTCCCGGTCACGAGCACATGGCCGTCACGGTACAGCACGTAATCAGTTACGCCTTTACCCATATCGATCACCAGCGCGCCCTTGGTCCGCTCCTCAGTATTCGTCAGCAACGAACCACTCGCCAAACTGGCGAGCACGAGCTCTCGCACCTCTAAATGATAACCGCCGATGACATGGATATTGTCGCTCACTTTGCTCGCCGGTCCGTGGATGATCCAATAACCCACTTCCAAGCGGCGTGCGACCAAATGCTCGGGGGCCGGCACGGTGCGACCGTCCAATCGGTAAGGTCGCCGAATTTCATGAATGCGTGAACGGCCTTCCGGCAGTTCCTTTTCTTTGGCCATCGCGCACACCGTCGCCATATCAAGCGCAGTGACGATGTTATCCGCTGATTTCACATTAACGGAGGCTTCATTGTAAAATGCATCTAAATGGCCGCCTGATTGGGCTAGCCAGACCTCTTGAATGTTGGCGCCAGCGCGCGTGGAGGCCATTTCCAAGGCCTCATGGGTGGCTTCACAAGCCGCCTTATAATCCACCACCTCGCCTTTCATAATCCCTCGAGCTGAAGCAACCCCCACCCCGATGATGTGCAGCAAGCGACTCGGCGATACTTGGCCGACCAGCACGACGATTTTATTAGTGCCGATTTCTACGGCAGCAATGATTCTGGTACGATTAGAACTCACGTTTCCCTTTGCGTTGACCCACTGGTTTTAAAATATTTCCAGACGGCTTAGACGACGCGTCAGGCAAGGCATTTTCCAGCCTAACTGGCACTTGTCCGTCAAAAGTTAAATTAACTGATTTAAGCATCGGATCCGGTAATTCATGGGCTCGATCGATAATATAGTCGAGCTGCGCCACTTGCTTAAAGAAAGGCCGTTTACGGGTAAAGATGATCTCGGGAATATCCTGCGCTTTAACCACAATTTCATCCGCCACGGCTAAACGCGCCAGCGAAACAATCAACCAACCACGATAAAGGTGCGGAGCTTGCAGTTGCACGGTGGAAAGCAAAGACGAGACCTCCGCCATCCCGGCAATGGGGGCGAAGCCCTCCGCCGATGGCACGAGCCGAACTCCATCCAGCCACGGTAGCCCAGCCAACATCTGCTGATCATAATTCCTGCCTTCATAGACCACCCCATCTTTCGCGACTAAAAGTTGCTGCGGAGCCGTCGTGCCCACTTGTGCCTGCACGCGAGCGACCGGCGTGCGCTCCTGCAGCGTGACGACCAGTGCGTCCGGAAAACTACGTGTCAGGACCGCAACCTGCACTTGCCCATGTACCATGAGTCGCTTCCGCAGAGCCGGCAAATCAAGCGCCATGAGACTGATGGCCTTCGGCAAGGCCAACACCTCACTGACCCATGCTTGCGCCAGAACGCCGTTGGTAATCAGCACGACTTCGCGCACTCGCTCACTATGCACCGCGGTGGCCAGCGATGCTCGATCGGTGGCCCAGGAGTGCGCCAGATAATAAACCGCCCCCGTGACTCCCGCCAGCAAAAGACTAATCCCAATCGCCTTCGTCCAGGCCAGAATCTGTCGCTGCCGACCGCGCCGTGACATGGCCACCGGTTGCACTTCTTGGCGAATATCACGCCAAGAACGCCCCGGAGGCAACGCAGGTTTAGCTTCCGGTTCGTTCATTGCTTAGCGACCAGCGCGAGTTGAAAGCGTTCGACCGCTGGGGCGACTAGCTCTCGACACAGTCCCATAAAATCTAAGCCCACGCAACGCGCGCTCATTGGCATGAGGCTCGTGTCCTTCATGCCCGGCAGCGTGTTAATTTCCAGTAGGTAAAGATCCCCTTCATTCGCTAACATAAAATCAATGCGCGCATAATCGCGTCCACCGCAGGCCGCAAAAGCCGTCTCGGCCGCTACGCTAATTTTCGCCGCCAACTCGTCCGAAATTTTCGCCGGAGCAATATACTCCGTCAGCCCCTTGGTGTACTTGCTGGTGTAGTCAAAGACGCCCGATTTAGGCACGATTTCAACTACCCCCATCGCCCGGCCCCGCAAAATTCCGACGGTAAATTCGCGCCCGACAATCCGCCGCTCCGCAATCCACTCGCCTTGCCGCAGCCCGGCTAAAGCGATCTCCAGTCCCACCTTCGAAGTCACAATCTGCAACCCCACGCTACTCCCCTGTCGATTCGGTTTGAGGACGACCTGTTCACCCAACTCCGCCGAGAGCGCCGCCGCCGTGGGCTTGTCTGCGGCCAAAAATCGCCGCCCCGGGGCTACTACTACGCCCATCGCGGAGACCGCTTGCCGAGTGCGCCACTTATCAAATGCCAGCTCACTGCCGCGCGCATCACAACCCGCGTAAGCAATTCCCGCCCCCTCGAGCAATCGTTGCATGCCGCCGTCCTCGCCGAAAACACCATGCAGGGTCGAACAAACAATGTGGCGCGCCGGATCTAGCCCTAGCGGTAAAGCATCCGTTTCCACTGAGAAAAACTGCGTCGGATAGGTATAGGCCATCGCCAGCGCCGCCGCCCGGCCTGAGCCGAGCGAAACTTCCCGCTCGGGCGAAGTGCCCCCGGCTAGAATTGCGATGATCGGTTTAAACATTAGGTCAGCCTCCGGTTTGATTGCTAGAGTGCAAGCCTCACGCGCGACGTGATCTGTTCAGAGCACATCTTTCCAAGCTTTTCCGTAAAGCATTACTTCCGGCTCAAGCTCGATCCCACGCGCGCGGCTTACCCGAGCCCGAATTATTTTGATCAGTTCAATGATGTCCGCACTCGTCGCAGACCCGCGATTAATAATAAAGTTGGCATGCACCGCCGAAACCTCGGCGTCGCCCACCCGCTCGCCTTTCAAACCCACTTCATCGATGAGCCGACCCGCCGAACCCGTCGACGGATTTTTAAAAATGCAGCCCGCACTCGGCTCCCGCGGCTGAGACTCTACCCGCTTTTTCTGATAAGCCTCAATTTGTCCACGTATGGCGGTGGTCGCCGCCGCCGCGGGCGCCTGCAAGTAAGCCCCAACCGCAATGGCCTCCTGCAATTCGGCACAATGCCGATAATCCACGTGCAAAACCGCTTTTTTCAGCACCTGGAGTTCACCCTGCCGTGTCACCAACTGGACTTCCTCCACGACGTCAAACATCCACCCGCCCATCGCCCCCGCATTCATGCGCAAGGCCCCCCCCACCGAACCGGGAATTCCTTCCAGAAATTCAAAGCCCGCTAAACCCGCCTTCGTCGCTAAACCACATAAATTTTTTAAACGTAACCCCGCCCCGACCCAGATCCGACCATCGGGCTGAATCGTAAATTTCTGCCAATCGGGATGCGCCAGACTGATCACCACCCCCTCCACTCCGGCATCGGGAATGATTAAATTCGACCCGCGACCCAGCATTAAAACGGGCAAGCCAAACTCCTTCGCTTGGCGCAACAAGAGACGTAAATCCTCGATGTCTACTGGCTCCGCATAAACCCGCGCGGGACCGCCCACCCGCATCGTGGTCTTAGAGCCGAGCAGTTCATACTCCAGCAATTTGGTCGCCGGACGCAGACCGCTGCGTACCGCTCGCAAAAAATCCTCCCAAGTTGGCGCGGGGTGCAGCGTATTTATTTTAGCGGTGCTCATGCGACGGCCTCCTCAGATTTTCGCCGGCGCCCGGCGGGGGAACCGCCGGCGAGCAGCTCCAGATCAGGCACCATGGTAGCGAGACTATCTTCCTGCGCCTGGCGGAGGAGCTGCGCGCGGAATTGCGCGAGCAGCGCGTCAGCCTGCAGCACGCGCAGCACTTCCGCCCGCAAAGCCGGCAGCGCCGAGTCCGCCATGACCAACCCGCCGCCCTGTTGCACAAAATAGGTGGCATTCGCCCACTGATGATTATCAGCCGCCTGGGGGTAAGGTAATAAAATCGCTGGCGCCACGCAGCGCACCAATTCCGCTAAAGTCCCCGCGCCCGCGCGGCTGACCACGAGATCAGCAGCGGAAAGCAAAACGCCCACCCGATCAGAAAAGGCCTCAAACCATGCGCGAACCACGACGCCGTTATGATTCACTTGCGACCGCACGCCCGTCTGCCCCTTACCCAACCCGGTGACACAGTACAACTGGATGCCGGCCGATGCCAGCGCCGCCCAATTATCCTCGGCCCATTGATTGAGATTACTAGAGCCCTGACTTCCTCCGAGCAGCACGAGCAATTTTTGGGTAGGATCTACGCCAAGTTGGGCCCGCGCCGCCGCTGGTGCTTGCCGCACAATATCTGCGCGCACCGGCAAACCAGTGGGGCGCACCCCCCGACCCCGCCGACCGGGCAAGGCCACGCCCGGAGGTAAATAAAGCCGTTGCGCCCCCCAAGCGAGGAGGCGGATCGCTCGACCAGGAATACGGTTAGCTTCATGCAAAGCGACCGGGATACCCCGCAGCCAACCGGCCAGCACCACGGCCGCACTGGTGAACCCCCCAAAACCAATAATGACATCCGGTTGATAGGCGCAGATGAAGCGCCGACTAAATAATAAGCCCTTCAGCTGTTCTGCATAAAAATGCAGCAACCCGCGCGGGCCCCAACTGAAAGGAGCACTCGGCACCCGCTCGACGGCCAACTGCGCGTAGTGGGCCACCAGACGCGTATCTACTTTTTTCTGGCTGATGAAAAGGGTGACGCCATGACCTCGCGACAGCAGCGCTTCCGCCAACGCAATCCCTGGCGAGAGGTGCCCGCCCGTGCCACCACAAGCGATGACAAAGCGGCGCGCATTAACTCCAACGGCACTCATGCGACGACCTCCGTCAGCGAGCGGCGGCGGACCAGTGGCGTTGGCCGTTCCCAGGTGCGGGCGGAATTAATAATCACGCCCACCAGCAAACCCATGAGCAGAAGATTAGAACCTCCCGCGCTAATAAACGGCAACGCCATCCCCTTCGAAGGCAACAGACTGGTGACCACGCCAAGATTGATGATGGCTTGCAGACAAATCAGCAGAATAGCACCCGTCACGAGGAGAAACTGGAAAAGATTAGGTGCGCGCCGCACATGCAGCAAACCGGCGACGAAAATCGTGACGAAAAGTATAACGACGATTAAGGTAAAAATCAGCCCCATCTCCTCCCCCATAATCGCGAAAATATAATCGGTATGCGCTTCGGGCAAAAATGCATTTTGTTGGCGCCCATTGCCAAGTCCGACGCCATCGATGCCGCCAGCTGCAAACGCCAACATGGCCTGCCAAGGTTGATAGCCCGTGCCTTGCCGATTGGCCTCGGGATCGAGAAAGGAAAGCACGCGTTGCAGCCGTAGCGGATTAAATAAAACCAGTAGCGCGAAAAGGACTAACAATGAGCCGATGGCGGGGAGCAGGAATTTCAAACGGGCACCCGCCAAAAAAAGGAGAACCACCCCGATCGTACCGATCAGAAAAGCCGCGCCAAAATCTGGCTCCACAATAACCAATACGGAAAATAATCCAATCCAGCCGAGCGGAATAATAAAACCCCGCAGCAAATCGTGCAGCTTGCCCTGGTTGAGCGCCAAATAATGCGCGAGGGAAAACACCATTGCTAGCTTGGCGAATTCGGAAACCTGCAAACGGATGCCCCCAAAGCCTAGCCAACGGCGGCCCCCGTTTACCTTAATCCCAATGCCGGGAATCAAAACAAACAACAAGGCCACTAACGCTACAGCGCCCACCACCCAGGCGAATTTACGCAACTGCTCAAGATCAACAATTGCCACGACCCAACCCGCCGCGATGGCCACCGCGAGAAAAATAAATTGCTTATACAAATAGGCGTAGGGCCCGCCCTTAATCGGCGAGCTCGCGCTAAAAAGCACAACGAGACCGAGCGCCACCAGCGCCACGACGCAGACGACGATGACGTCCGCGGGGGTGATCGTAAGAGGTCGGCGGGGTACAGCGCTCGGCGAACTCACCAGGAGAGTGGTTTACTTCTTCGGCGGCTGTTCAACGGCAGGTGTTTCCACCTTAATCGTTGGCACCTCAGTACCCGCCCCCTTCAAACCAGCATCGAGATCTTGTCCAGGAGCTGGGACTGTCAGTTCAAAATGAGGCGAGTTGACCGCCGGCGCGGGAGCCGCAGCGGCTGGAGCCGAGCCGGCCTTAGCGGCGGCTGTGCTCTTCGCGCCAACCGCTTTGAAGCCAGGAATAACGAGCTGTTGGCCTACGCGAACTTTTGAGGGATCGGTGATGCTATTAGCGGCGGCGAGTTCGCCAGTGGATACTTGATATTTGCGCGCAATGACGCCGAGGCTTTCACCGGGCTGCACGGTATGCTTCACCGCATCACCGCGCGGCACCACAGCGGCGGGTTTCTCTGCCGCAATTTTTGCTGGAGCCGTCGCTGCTGAGAGATCCTTAGCCGCGCCGCCTATTTTGCCGGGAATAATTAATTTTCTGCCGAGCGGGAGGGCGGTGCCACTGCTCATATTATTCGCCTTGGCGAGAGCGGCGACGGTGAGACTATTTTTCTTGGCGATTTTCGACCAGCTGTCGCCTTTCACAACCGTGTAAGTTGAAACAGGGGCAACCTCAGCTGACGATGAGACGGGAGCCAGTGCGGCGGCCGCAGGTGAGCCTGGGCGGGTGGGCGCCGCATGCCCGGCACTCAGGGCGGGCGAAAAAGTTAAAGGGGCAGCTAGGCTTGTCCCGAGATCGACCGGCTGAGCCGCCGACGGTGCTACCGGCGCGGTGGCGTCGGGCGTTGGAATATTACGCGGGCCCGACTGGCAGCCGGGACTGGCAAAAATGAAGATGAACGCGAGGAAGTGCACCGCGATAACTGCTCCGAAGATTTGGAGGATTTTCATAAGTAGAATATGTGAGGCAGGATGGTTATTTTGCTATCTAAAAATATATGTTATTCAGCGCTTTTGGACGAGGTGATGCCGCCGGCGGCCGCAGTGTTGGTTAGCGGGCACCCCTAAAACATTTAGCCGTCCGCAACAGCGGGCCTTCCGGAATGATGGCCAGCCCCAGACGCAGTCGCCGCAATTTAGTCAGCGAGCGCACGATGGGCTGGCGCAACAGCACCAAACTCGAACGAGTCAGCACCCGAAAATTAGGCGTATTTTCAAAATTATATTCGATGGGCATAAATGATGAGTTAACGAAGTTTTAGCGTGGCCAGACCGGCCAGCGCACACCCGAGGGAGAGCACCCAAAAGCGCAAAACCACCTTACTTTCCGGCCAACCCTTTTTTTGGAAATGATGATGAATGGGCGCCATCAAGAAGAGGCGTTGGCCGACGCCGGAGCGGCGCTTGGTGAGCTTAAACCAACCTACTTGCAAAATCACTGAAACGGCTTCGAGCACGAACACCCCGCCCACCAAAAGGAGGGTAACTGGCTGATGAATCATGAAGGCCATCACCCCAATCAGCCCACCGAGAGCCAGCGAACCCGTATCGCCCATGAAAACTTCCGCCGGATGAGAATTATACCAGAGAAAAGCCATGCAGGCGCCAATGAGCGCGCCACAAACGACCGTCAATTCTCCGGCTCCCGGCACATGACTAATTAATAGATAGCCGGAAAAATCTACTCGGCCAGCCACATACGCCATGATGCCAAAAACGAGGGCCACCGTGATCGTGCAACCGACGGCGAGTCCGTCCAAACCATCCGTGAGGTTGATCGCGTTGCTGAAACCAACGATCCAGAGATAAATTAACATGAGCAGTAACCACCACGGCATGTAGTGGATCACGGCGGTCTTCACAAACGGCACCCACAGTTCGCGAATTTTGCCGGCGCTGAGCGGGTGCCAGAGTAAAATTCCCAGCGCGAGGATGGTCGTGGCTGATTGCCAAGCAATTTTCTCCCAGGATTTAATCCCGTCTTTATTTTTATGCACCACCTTCAGGTAGTCATCTCGCCAACCGGGAATGGTGAGGAGTGTATAGACCAAGAGGGCGACAAACACCCAGATATTCGGTTCTGCCCAGAGCACACTGCTTAAAAATACGGAGAGAAATATAATCAACCCGCCCATGGTCGGCGTGTGGGTTTTATCGAAGTACGTGGCGCCTAACGCGCCCGTGCGCTCGTCGATGTAGCCATGACCAAATTTTAATTCCCGGAAACGACGAATCAGCCAAGGGCCAATAATAAAACCAATCACGAGCGCGGTGATCGCTGCGCCGATGGTGCGCACGCTGTTATAATGCAACAGCCGCAACGGCCCGAAGGAATCACCGTAGGTTGAAAGATAACTAAGCATAGCGCGCCTCCGTTATGATTAATCCTGCGCGATCGCCCGCGGCACGATGAACGATACTCACGCGCGGCGGCGTTAGGCATGCGCCCTCACCTGCCCCTATTTTTAATTTCTGAATAATAAATGCCATTTTAATGCGCCGCGCTGACCGCGGTATCCGCCAAGACAGTTTCCAGTTCGTACCGACGGCTGCCTTTCAAAAAAACTGCTCCGGCAAAATCGGCCAGCCGCACCCGCACGGGCTGCAAGTCAGTAATCACTGCAATCTGATCGGCCGCGTTGCCATTTTCTAATAACCCTTCCCGCAAAGCCGCCGCCGACCCACCGATCACAAATAAATGATCAGCCGGCCGCAAATGAATCTGTCGGCCGACTTGCTGGTGATACTCTGCCGCAGCTGGCCCGAGTTCCTCCATACACCCCAGCACGTACAGGCGGGGAAGATTCGGACCGACCTTGCCTTGAAACGCCTCGAGCGCATCCAGCATGGAGGCCGGATTGGCATTATAAAAATCACAGTACACTTGGGCGCGACCGAACTCCTGCAACTCTCCACGCCACTTTGAGGGCAACCAATTCGCGATCCGCTGCTGCAAGTTGCTGTCCGTCACCCCGAGTTCGCCCGCTAAAGCCAGCGCGAGGGCTGCATTCGCGGCCATCCCACTGGAAACTCGCGGTAACCGAAAGTGCCGTTGGCCACCCAACGTGACCTCCGTCGAGCTGGACCGCTGGGTCACTTTAAATTTTAAGCTCCGCCCGCTCCCCGTTGAATAATTTTCATTTTCCGGCACCAGCACGAGAGCATTAGCCAACCTGCGCAAAACTTCAAACTGACCGGCGCTGGCCGGAAATACTTTCAGCCCACCCACTCGCGTGGCGGCCAATAAAAAGGCCTTCTCCTGGGCCACCCCGGCGAGCGTACCGAGCCCAGCCAAGTGCGCCGGCGCCACGAGCGTGAGCAGACCATGATCAGGTTCGATCATTTCAGCCAATGGCGCCATCTCGCCTGGGCCACTGATCCCCGCTTCAATCACCGCGTAAGCCTGCCGCGTCGTATCGAGCTTGGTGAGCGTCAAAGGCACGCCGAGATGATTATTTAAATTTCCCTCGGTGGTCAGCACGTGGGTCGCCCCTCCCAGTAAAATCCCCAGCAAGTCTTTGGTCGAAGTCTTGCCCACACTGCCCGTGACTCCGATGACCGTTCCGTTAAATTCTCGCCGATGTTCCCGCGCGATTCGTTGCAGCGCCCGCAACGGATCCGGCACCACTAATTGTGCTAAGCTACTTCCGGACACCGCCTGACTAACGAGTGCCGCCACGGCACCGCGCGCGGCGGCGGCGGCAAGAAAGTCATGTCCGTCGCGCTGGGCTGTTTTCAAGGCGACAAACCCCTGCCCAGCAACCAGCGTCCGCGTATCGGCCGTAAAGCCGCTGAGCGGGCTCGCGGGCGAACCCACCCAGTGACCACCGGTCCAGGTCGACATTTTTTCTGCGGTAAAAGTCGGCATCGGGGTAATTAACACAGCCGCCGTGTCGTCGGCACAAGTAACTCCCGCGCCACTTGCCGATCATCAAACGGCACAATCGTGTCGGCTAATTTCTGATAAATTTCGTGGCCCTTACCCGCGATGAGCACGCAATCACCGACGCGCGCGGTGGCCAACGCCTGCCGAATCGCTTCCCGCCGATCCGGCACAAAAGCGATTCGCTCCGCCGCTATCACCCCCGCCTGCTGGTCCGCAAAAATATCGGCCAGCGGCTCCGCGCGGGGATTATCAGCGGTCACCCAAACCTGATCGGCAATCTCCTGCACAATCTTGGTGAGCGGCGCCCGTTGGGATCGGTCCCGCTGACCGCCACAACCATAGACGACCATCAGACGCCCTGGCGTCAGCGCCCGCAACAGACTTAACGAAGCCCGCATGGCGGCGGGGGTATGGGCGTAGTCGACGAAGACCTGCGCTCCTGACCCGCCGGTAATCTGCTCCAAACGACCCGGCACCACGGTAAAATTCTTTAGCCGCACGGCAATGACCGCCGGATCACGACCCAACGCATAACAAGCCGCGAATGCCGCAAGTAAATTACTGACATTATAACGACCGAGCAGCGGACTTTCTACGTCGATTTTTCCCTCGGGCCAAACTAGGCGAAAGGCGGTGCCGTGCGAACTCACCTGCACTTGCTCTGCTCGCACGAGCGCCGTCGCGGACTCCCCAAAACTGATCAGACGAACCGTGGCGGGGAGCGCTGCCGCCAATTCTCGACCGCCCGCGTCATCGATATTAACCACCGCTACTTTCGGGAGCGGCCCGTTCTCACCATTAAAAAAACGTCCCTTCGCACTAAAATAAGCCGCGTTCGTCCCGTGATAATCGAGATGGTCTGCCGTAAAATTAGTAAAAACCGCCACCCCGAAGTGCAGCCCGCCCACTCGCTGTTGATCGAGGCCCTGCGCACTGACTTCCACCACCGCTTGGCGGCAACCGGCCTCCCGCATCTGCGCCAAGAGACCATACAATTCTAAAGACTCTGGCGTCGTCTGATACGCGGGCACCACCCGATTCCCGAGATCGTAGTTGATCGTCCCCACCAAACCGACTCGCTGGGTCGTCGTCGCTGATAAATGCTTAATGAGATGCGCGACCGTGGTCTTACCATTTGTACCGGTGACCCCGAGCACCTCCAGCGACCGGTCCGGGAAATGATTAAAGCGCTGCGCTGCTTTCGCGAGGGTCCACCGGACATCCGCCACTTGGATATAAGTCACGCGCGCCGCCGTCCCGCTCGGAATTTTCTCGGCGACTATGGCCACCGCCCCGCGACTGATCGCTTGGTCGATAAAAGAATTACCATCTGCGCTATGCCCGGGCACCGCGAAAAACACATTACCAGCCAGCACTCGACGGCTATCGCTCGCGAGACCCGAAATGGGGCGATCTAAATCGCCTTGGCTCGCAAGGATTTCATCGGCCGGAAAATAGTCCGCTAAATTTGGTGCCGTCTTGAAGAGTCCAGTCGTCAGCCGATTTTTCACCCGCGTCCGGACGACAGGCTGGGACCGAAAGGCCGCCACCAGCGGATAATTAGGGGTGAGATAACCAATCATTGGAAACCCCCTTGCGCCGCGAGAAAAGTCCGATTTGTCGGTAGCACTGGCTTGATATCCAGATACTGGATGAGTTGCTCCGCAATGTGGTGGAATGCGGGCGCCGCCACCACGCGGCCGTAGGCCGTACCGCCGGCGACGACCGCGTCATCAACGATTACCGATAAAACAATCTCGGGCCGACTCGCCGGGAAAAAGCCCACGAAGGAGGCGACGTGATGATTCGTGCTGTATTTGCCGCCGATAATTTTTTGGGTCGTCCCCGTTTTACCGGCAATTTCAAAGCCAGGAATATCAAAGCCCTTCGCGGTGCCCTCGCGCACGACGCCCGTGAGGAGTTGGGCTAATTGCGCCGCCGTGCTGGGCTTGAGCACTTGCCCCCGTTTTTCGGCGGCAAAGGTGCGCACGATATTTCCATTCGGATCCTTAATTTCTTTGATAATCTGCGGGCGCAAGAGCACGCCGCCGTTCGCCACCGCGCTCATCGCCATGTGAATTTGTAGCGGGGTCGCGGCCACCGCGTGACCCATCGGCATGCGCGTGATCGTTAGGCCGTCCCATTTGGCCGGTGAAGCCAGCTGGCCCCGCACCTCGCCCCCCAGCCCAAAGCCCGTTGCTTCGCCAAAGCCATACGCGCGCACATAGTCGTAAAAACGCTGCTCACCCATGAGCATCGCCAGTTGCGCCGCTCCGCGATTACTCGAATGGGCCACAATATCAGCCACACTCAATCGCCCAAACAATTCATCTTCCCTTGGTAATTTTAAGGTGCGGCCTTTATAGTCGATCGTCGCATTGCTGCAGTCGAACGTTGTGCGTGGGGTAACCAATCCTTCATTTAAGGCCGCCCCCGCTGCGACTATTTTAAAAGTCGACCCCGGCTCGATCATATCCGTGACCGCATAATTACGCTGCGCATCGAGGGGCGCCTGATTATAATGATTTAAATCGAAGCTCGGGTAGTTCGCCAGGCCGAGAATCGCACCCGTCATCGGATCGCTGGCGATGATCGTGGCAAAATGCGGCTGAAATTTAGCGGCGATGATTTTTAATTCTTCTTCGATGATGTGCTGTACCACGGAGTCGATGGTCAGCACGACGTCGTTGCCGTTGGCGACGGGCACCTCGCGCGAGCGAAATTGGGCGAGTTCACGTCGCGCTCCATCTTTCTCTGATTCAATCCACCCATCCTGCCCCTTGAGATAGAGATTAAAATGATGTTCGGCCCCACTGACTGGCGTGCCCTCTTTATTTAAGTAACCGATCAGATGCGCCGCGAGTCCATCGCCCGGATATACCCGCCGATAAACTCGTGCATGCGTAATCCCGCGGACCGCCAATGCCTCGATTTTATCATAGACGCTTTCGGGCAAAGCTTCCCGTAGTTTCACCCAGCGATCTTTGGTCAGGCCATCAACCTTGCCGTCGCGCTGATCTTTCAGCGGATCAAGCGGTCGCATCGTTGGCACGAAAGCCTTCTCTACTTCGGCCACCGGCAGATCCAGCAAAGCGGCTAATTGCATCCGCTTGGTTTTTTCCTCTGCGCTCTTGCGGGCGCGTTTGTTCGGGTTTTTTTCTATCTCAAGGTATTCTTGCAACGACCAAGGATCGACGGCGACGGTGATTTCGGAGCGAGAGGTTGCCAGCAAGTTCCCTCGCGTATCGAGAATGGTCCCGCGGCGGGCTTGCTCGACGACGATCTGGCGGCGCGCCTTGTCCACAAAGCGCAACAACTCATCCCGATCGATCACGTGCAAAAACACCAACCGCACGCCGACGCTGACGAAGCAGGCGATGACGCCGATCGCGAGTAGGCTGAGACGATTGGAGGCGAAACCCTTCGACATAAGATTAACGCAAAGCCGCGGTTAGCACGCGAAAAGCGGGGGCCTGGCCCGTGTTGAAAGTAGCGGCAGTCAGATTAAAAATTTCGCTGTTACGCTTTTGGGCGAGGCGTAATTCAGGAGACTCCGCCACCCGCACCACCTGCACTTCCCGCGGCGACGCCAGCGTGAGCCGCATCACTTGGTTTTGATGCAAGAGCGCATCAGGATTAACGGCGGCAGCGACCTGCGCGCTCACTTCATCCAGTCGACGATCAATATCAGCTAATTTACCCACGAGTACGCGGTTGCGATTGGCCACCTGCGAAAGTCCTTGGCGCGCCCACACGGCCCCGAGGCCCAGCGAACCAGCGAAAATCAAGAGCAGTAGAATCAGTGCAAAGAAGCGATTAATGAGGCCGGGGGCCGGAGGTGGTTTCATGGCGATGGATTAAATTTTACGCAGCACGCGCAACTTAGCGGAACGGCTCCGCGGATTGGCGGCTAGTTCACGCTCGGAAGGAGTCAGCGGCTTGCGGGTGAGCGGCTCGGCAAATTTAGCCCGCAGTTGCTGGGGGGTGGCATCGTTGGCATCAACCGGTTGGCCGCAGGCCTTGCGAAAAAATTGCTTCACCGGACGGTCCTCGAGTGAATGAAAACTAATCACGGCGAGCACCCCGCCCGGCGCGAGTTTGGCGAAGGCGACGGGCAACGCTCGCTCCAGCGCGCCCAGTTCATCATTCACCGCCATCCGAATCCCCTGAAAAGTACGCGTCGCAGGATGAAGGCGACTCTCCCGCTTAACGGCCGCAGGAATCGCGGCCGCGATGAGCTCAGCTAAGGCGGCGGTCCGTGCAAGCGCCCCCGTGCCCCGCGCGCCTTCGATCGCCTCGACTACGCG
>Ga0114970_10001090_pt1 | contig 20396 bp, 13 predicted proteins | sample M_140205_XF_Meta_FD_87030 | JGI IMG/M metagenome (GOLD analysis project Ga0114970, IMG submission 87030) | Freshwater microbial communities from Lake Montjoie, Canada to study carbon cycling - M_140205_XF_MetaG | ecosystem: Environmental > Aquatic > Freshwater > Lake | place: Lake Montjoie... | reverse complement strand
GCGCTTACCTGCGTTGCCACCCTGCCCCACTCCGACCCCAAAGCGTTATAAACTAGCCTGTAATGTTGCCCAGACATCTGCTGGTCCTGAGTACCCTTGCCCTGGCCCTCTTCGCCCAGGCGCCGCCCCCGGCCCGGCCGCCGGTTGCCCCTCGCAAACCCGGTGCCGTCCCCACCCGGCCCGCCGCGAAACCCGTTGCCAAAACTGCATCCCCGGCACCCTCTACCCAAAAAGACGACGAAAAGTTCGCCCAACGCATCGCCAAACTTTGGTCCCTCCAGCCCGTCAACAAGCCCGAAGTCCCCCTGGGCACCACAACCTCCACCAACCCGATCGACGCGTTTATCGCCCTCAAGTGGAGCGAAAATGGTCTCAAACCTGTCGGTCCCGCTGACAAAGCGACCCTGCTTCGCCGCGTCACCTACTCCCTCATCGGCCTCCCGCCCACTCCTGCCGAACAGAATGCTTTCCTTTCCGACGATTCTCCCGAAGCTCTCGATAAAGTCGTAGACCGCCTCCTCGCCAGTGAACAGCACGGAGTCCGCTGGGCCCGCCACTGGCTCGATGTCCTCCGCTACACCGATGTCGACGCCGGCATGCCTGCGGCTAACGGCATCCACTACTGGCGCGACTGGGTCATCAGCGCCCTCAATAAGGACATGCCGTACGACGAATTCGTCCGCGCCCAGCTCCTTGGCAGTCGTTACAAAGAGCACACCACCGTGACGGCCACCGGCTACCGTGTCCGCGTCGGTGGCCCACAGGAAGATACCTTCGCTCTCGGCTTCCTCGCCCGCGCCGCTCTCACCGGTGACGATAAGGAACAGGAACTTGCCCTCAACACGGTCGAGACAGTTTCCACCGCTTTTATGGGCATGACCGTCGGCTGCGCCAAGTGCCACGACCACAAGTTCGATCCCATCCGCCAGCGTGACTTTTACGCCATGAAGGCCATCTTTGATCCCCTCGTCGTCAAGACTGTGCCACTCGCCACGCCTTCTGAAATTTTCGCGAATGGCAAGCTGGTGGAGGCCTACCGGAGGAAGAAGGAGCCTGTTGACGACGCCATTGAGAAAATGATCGTCGGCTATCGCACGCGCCTCTACTCGGAACGCCTCGCCGAACTTCCCACCGATGTCCAGGCCGTCATGAACAAAGCGGAGCGCCTTCGCACGGCCGCCGAGCAGAAAATCGCCGACGACTATTTTCCGATCCTCCGCATCGACCCCAGCAAGATCAAAGAGGTGATGAAGCCGGAAGAAGTGAAGGAGTATAACGCTCTCATCAAGCAGCAGAACGACCTGCCGAAGCCCCCTGGCCTCGCCGCCTTCGTTACCGTTGAAGAGGATAGCCACCGGTTGAAGCAACCGACCTACATTCTCGACACCGGTGACCCGGCACACCCCATGAAGGACAAGCCTGTGGAGCCCGGCTTCCCCTTTGCCGCCAACGTCGATTTCCGCGAAGGCCGTCGCGAAGGCTTTGCCGACTGGCTAACCGGCCACGACAACCCTCTGTTCGCCCGCGTAGCTGTCAACCGCATCTGGGCGTGGCATTTCGGCGAAGGACTCCACCGCAACACCAGTGATTTCGGTGTCCTCGGTTCTACCCCCACCAACCAGAAGCTCCTCGACTATCTCGCCGCGGAGTTTGTGGCCCACAACTACAGCATGAAGTGGCTGCACAAACTCATCATTTCCTCCAACACCTACCAGCTGTCCTCGAAGGTCGAACCTGCGCTCGCTGCCGCCAATGCCGATGCCGACGCCCGCAACTCATACCTCTGGCACTTCCGGCTTGAACGCCTCGAAGCCGAACCTATCTGGGACACCATTCTCTCGATGGCGGGCGACCTTGACGATACCGTCGGCGGCAAATCCTTCTCCATCCTGAAGCCCGATCCGAAACGCCGGGAAGTGCTTCCCTCCGAGCGGGGGAATCGCCGTGCGGCCTACATGCGCCGGGGCTATATCCCGTCCACTGACGTGATGGCCAACTTCCTCCAGGCCTGGGACGTTGATGATGGCCGAACGCCGTGCCCCATCCGCACCCAGACCGTAACCGCGCCGCAGGCACTGTTTTCCATGAACGATGAACTGGTCGAAAAAGAGACCGCGAAGTTTGCTGATCGGGTTCTGAAGGAGGCCAATGGTGACGTGAAAGCTGCCGTCACTCTCGCCTTCCGCTATGCCATTGGACGCACACCTGTCGCTTCCGAAATGGATCGAGCCCTCACTTACCTCGACAACAGCCCCGACCGAATGAAAGGCTTCTCCTGGCTGCTGGTCAACCTGGACGAATTCATATTTTTGAGATGAAGATGAAAAACCTCTACCCCTGCGGGAAAATTGATCGCCGGCGCTTCTTTCACCAGACCGCCGGAGGCTTCCTCGGCACCGCCATTTCCTCCCTGTTGGCCGCTGAAAGCGACGGTGGTGGCAAACTCCAGTCCGCCCGCCTCCCCGGCGAACCCAAAGCCAAATCCGTCATTTATCTGTTCATGTGCGGCGGCGTCAGCCACATCGACACCTTCGACCCCAAGGACAACAGACTCGCAGGCAAACTCATGGACGCTGTCGGCTTCGGTGACAACCTCGCCGAAATGAAGCGTCCCGTCATTCCATGCCTCCGGACTTTCAAACAATACGGCCAGTCCGGCATCCCCGTCTCCGACTGGTTCCCGAACATCGGAGGCGTGATTGACGATATCGCAGTCGTCCGCTCCATGTTCTGCCACCAGACCAACCACTTTCCGGCGGTTCTGGAGCACGCGACAGGAAAACCCCTGCGCCAGTTCGAACACCCGGCCCTCGGCAGCTGGGTGAACTACGCGCTCGGTACCGCCAACAAAGATCTTCCGGCGTTCGTCAACCTGGGACGCCCCTCCTCCCCCGTGCAGCTAACCGGAGGCTATCTCGGAGCCAGTTACGCGGCCACGCCCTTTCAGTCCGGCGATGTTCCTATTCCCGATTTGCTCCCGCCCTCTTCTTCCAGTCGAGCCGAACGAGACCGCCAGATGCAGTTGCTCGGCGAACTAAACCGTCAGTTCCGCGACGACTACGCCATCGAATCAGACATCGCCGCCCGAGTGAAGGCCTACGAACTCGCGGCCAACATGATGCTGAAAGCTCCGGCCATCGTCAGCTTTGACAAAGAGCCCGACCACGTGAAGGAAATGTACGGAATAGGAGAAAAGGAGACCGACGACTTCGGTCGCCAGCTTCTCCTCGCCCGTCGCCTGGTGGAAAACAACGTTCGCTTCATCCAGATCTGCCACGCAGGAGGAGGCAACGGCTCCTGGGACGCCCACGACGACATGCGTACCCACGGCCCTCTTTGTCGGGCGGTAGACAAACCTATCGCAGGCCTTATCAAAGACCTGAAACAAAGAGGCATGCTCGACAGCACCCTGGTCGTCTTTACCAGCGAATTCGGGCGAACTCCCTGGTCCCAGAACACTAAGGGGCGCGACCACAACGGCCTCGGTTTCACCTCATGGCTAGCCGGAGGAGGCGTTAAAGGCGGAGTCATCGAAGGCGCCACCGACGAGGTCGGCTACAAGGCCGTAGAAAGCCCCCACTACATCTCCGATCTGCAGTCGACAGTCCTCAACCAACTGGGCCTGAACTACAAGAAAATGGACTTCGTCCTGAACGGTCGCCCCTTCCATTTGGTGGAAGAAGGCGGCGGGCCAATCACGAAGATCCTCAGCTAACCTGCCACCCGCAGCCCGCCCGACGTGCTACGAACCGCGGGGCAAATCGCCGACCCGCAGGTGCGGCACAGCGATAGAATTGGCGTGAAGGTCGGAATGACTACCCTCGATCAGTTACGGGTTGAAAAGCGGGACGCGATACTGCGCCTTGCCACCTTGCACGGCTGTCGAAACGTCCGGGTTTTTGGTTCCCTGGCGACCGGCAAGAAAGGCCAGGCAAGCGATGTGGATTTTCTGGTCGACCTGGACGAGGGGCTCAACCTGTTCGAGCTGGGTGGACTGCTTGCCGACCGCAAAGACGAATTGCAGCGCGATGTCGACGTTGTGGAGACACGATGCATTCACCCCTACATCCGGCAACGCGTATTGCGAGAAGCCGTGGTCCTGTAGGCATGACCCTGAAAGACCCGCGACTGTACCTCATTCACATAGAGGACTGCTGTAGCAAGATCCTTACCTACACACCCGAATTGGGTGCCGACTAGCCAACGTCGCCCGTGGTGGTGGATGCGGGTTGCCGGAATATTGAGATCCTCGGAGAAGCTGCGAACCGTCTCGACGCCGAATATCGGAATGCCCATCCGGCAGTGCCTTGGCGGAGTCTGATCAATCCACGAAATCTCCTCATACATACGTACGACCAAGTGAACCCGGCAGTGCTCGGGGGGATTGTGGAGCGCGATATCCCGAGACTGGCGGAGGCAGTCAGACGTTTGCTCCACGAGAATTCGGCGGGGTCCGGATCGCCGGCCTCATCAAAGACCTGAAACTGCCCCGAAATACCCGGGGCCGCGATTACGACGGCCTCGGTTTCAGCGCCTGGTTAGCCGGAGGAGGACTGCATCCTGGGCGGCCAATCACGAAGATTCTGACATTCTGACATAGTACGTACGCTTTGACTTGCTATGTCGTACGTGTCATGGTGAAGACGTGCACCTGACCCCGTCCAAACTCCGTCAGAACATCTACAATATTCTCGACGGCATCCTGGAAACGGGGGAGCCTGTTGAGATTGAGCGCAAGGGCCGGATGCTTCGAATCGTTGCGGACGCCCCGCACGTTTCCCGCCTCGCCTGCATGAAAAAACGCCCAGGCCTGATTAACGGAAATCCGGAAGACCTGGCTGAAATTGACTGGTCTGCTACCTGGAACCCGGACGAAAACCTCTGACCTACCTCGACACTCACGTTGCCCTGTGGCTCTGCACGTGTGAAGTCCAACTCTCCGCCGGGGTCTTGCAAGAGATAGACACGGGCGTATTGCGACTGTCTCCCATGGTGCTCTTTGAGCTAAAGCTCCTTCAGGAGACTGGCAGACTAAACGCAAGTCCGGAAGATTGGCTGCCAATACTCCAGCGTGATTTCGGCGTGATTGTCTGCACGATTCCCTTCCATCGGGTCATCAGCGCTTCGTACAGCGAAGCCTGGACACGAGATCCCTTCGACCGTCTCATCGTCGCCAACGCGAAAATCGCGGGAGGCAAACTCATTTCAAAGGACCGCCGAATCCGGGACCACTTCCCGGACACTATTTGGTAAACGCGACCTTACAGATCGCCGACCCGCAATCCCGCGAACCCTCGTGGTACTCGATCCGGTCAGCCAGGATCGTCCGCGTTGTTGCACCAGTTCACGGCACTTCTGCCACCGGCGGCTCCGGCTGGCTGCGGGACCGCTAGACTAAAGTTATGCCGGTCTTCGAACGCAGCGTTTTGATTGATGCCCCGGTCGAAGAAGTGTTCGCCTTCCATGAACAGCCGGACGCACTAATTCTGCTGTCGCCGGCCTTCCCGCCCGTCCGCCTGTTGCATCGCACAGGGAAAGGTCTGGAGCCCAATTCGCGGGTGGAACTCCGGATTGGCCCTTTCCATTGGGTCGCGCTCCATACCACCTACACCCGCAACCGTCGCTTCGAAGACCATCAGGAGTCGGGTCCGTTCGACCAGTGGATTCACCGGCATGATTTTGAGTCGGTTGGCGGGCGTACCCGCCTGACGGACCGAATTGAATACCGGCTGCCTGGCGGGCCAATTTTCAATGTCCTTCTGGGCTGGGTTGTTAATTTGGGCCTACGCAACATGTTCCGACACCGCCACAACGTCACCAGGCAACTTTGCGAAAAAGCCTGAATAAGACCTGTCTTATCGTTGGTGCCGGGATGGCGGGCCTCACGGCTGCTGCGGAACTCAGTGCCTGCGGCTGGGAAGTCACCATTCTCGACAAAGGCCGGAGTGTCGGGGGGCGCCTGGCCACTCGTCGGCTTGGCAGCAGCCGCCTTGACCATGGGGCCCAGTTCTTCACGACCCGGAGCGAGGAATTCATCCGCGCAGTGGCTGGCTGGGTAGAACCCTGGTACAGCGACGAAGGCCACATCCGCTACAAGGGTGTCGGCGGGATGAATGCATTGGCAAAGCACCTGGCCAGCCCCTTTCTGGTTCGAACGGAGACCAGGGTGCAGACTCTCGCAGCCATCTGCGATCGCTGGCAGGCCACCACAGAATCGGGCGAGGTCTTTGATGCCGATGCGCTCATCCTGACACCACCCGCGCCCCAGGCCGCATCGTTATTGGCCGGCCTCGCTCCCGATGTGTCCGCCACTCTCGCCCGGATCAACTTTGACCCCTGCTTCGCACTGTTGTTGACCCTCGAAGGCCCCAGTCTGATCCCCGCTCCCGGTTACGCTCGTCCCGCCGACGGCATGATCGAGTGGTTGGCCGACAATACACAAAAGGGTGTGTCTGAGGGGCCTGCGGCTATCACTGTTCACGCCACCGGCGCGTTCACGAGGGCGAACCTTGACGCGCCAGGGGACGAGGTGACTCGCCTTTTGCTGGCTGCCGCCGAGCCCCTTCTCGGCAGTGCCGTTACAGCCTCACAACTCCACCGCTGGCTCTATGCAAAGCCTCCCGCGGATAACTACTCCATGTGCCTGTTCAGTGATCACACCGCACCTGTGGCGGTCGCCGGAGACGCCTTCGCAGGGGCCCGGGTGGAAGGGGCCTGGCTCTCAGGCCAGGCAGCCGCACACCGGATCGACCGCAGTCAGTGACGTCTTGATAAATCCCTGACGGAGCCAACTATGGCAGTGCCCCCACTGCTCCGTTTGGCGATACCTGGCCGACATTCAGGCCGACATTCAGCTGGGACGTGCGCCGTCGGGGCTCCAAAAGTCAGGCCTCCGGGTTTGTGGCTCAATAGAGGACGGGTCCGTCGGCAGTGCCTCCCAGCGGCACGTGAAGGCTCTATCATGGCGCGCAACAAAAACCCGGCAACTACAGTCTCGCCGAATCACCGGCTTGCCGGGGTTGGAGGAGGCCAACTGTCGTATTTGGGATCACTCGATTTGCTTCTTCCCCGCCTGTTCGGCTGCTATCCATCACTCCGTGCGGGTTGTGTTACGGTTTATCGCTGTCCAGTTGGCCTTGGTCCAGACCTGGAATGGCCGCTTTTATATGGATCCTGACGGCACTGCCTACGCTGACATTGCCAGAGCCTGGCTGCGCGGCGACTGGGGGCTTGCCCTCAATGGCTGCTGGAGTCCCCTCTATTCGTAGCTTCTGGCGCTCATCTATGGTGTTGTTCAGCCCTGCCCTGCAGGGCAAATCACCGCGACTTTGACGGGTTTCCTGTTCCTCCTGGTCGCGTGGGAGTGGCTGCTTGCGGAGTGGCTGCTTGCGGAGTGGGAAGGTGCCGCCGGGCCGGGCACCCATCCCTGCCTGGTTGTGCTGGCTGGCTGTTGTGGCCTGATTTGGGTCGGCCTGCGGCTGAATGACATGATCTTCATGTCGGCCGATATTCTGGTCACTGCGATCACCATTACCTGTTGTGCCTTTCTGCTCCGAATTCAACGGGGACATGTGCCGTTCTGGTTTTTCGCCAGCTTCGGCTCCCTGCTGGCACGAACTGGTCCCGGTACCATTGATCCGGCGGGGTGACCTACCCTTTATCTACTACCGCAAGCTGGATGGTGGGCAGTAACCGCGTCTACATCAGAGGAAGCGGTGCCGTTCGGCCGGTGTGGGGAGTCGACAGGTGATCGGCTTGCTGAACCAGCGCTGGCGATTGCGGGAGAATGCATCGTAGGCGGGGTCTCGCCAGCTTGCGGGGACGATTCGAAACAGGCCAAGTGCGGAGAACGGCGCGCCGAGCAGGGTGAAGATTCGCAGGACGGCATCGGAGCGGAGCAACACCTTTTCGGCTTCCACCACGATGATGGAACCAACTCCGCCAGGAGGGATTCCGTGTTGTGCTGCAAACCGCGCACCTGTCACTGACTGGCGCGCGGTAAAGCGAAAGACCTCCCGCTTGTCAAAACGCAGCAGAAAATCGATCCACCGGCTGCAAACGCTGCATTCTCCATCAAAAACGATGACTGCGTGCTGTTTCACTGTTTCTCCGCCCTTAGAGACCTTTGGAAGCGGCCAGTTCCAGTCGGGTGCCGGAGGCGTCGCTGATGATGATCTTTCCACCTTCCAGCTTCACGTCGTCCACGCGGTGCAGATTGGCAGGCACCGCTGCGTAGAACATGAGGAAATGGGATTCGATTTTGCCTTTGGCCGGCAGCCAGCGATAGGTGGGTGTTCCAAACAGCGAACCCATGGAAATGGCCTCGCGGCGGGGAACGTCATAGGGTTGCGTGCCGAATTCAAGGCCACGGACCAGTTCGGTCGGAGAAGGGTAGTTGCCCCAATGCTGCATCCAGGGATAGTCGTCGCGGCGAAATACGTAGCCGTAGATCAGGTGCTTGTCTGTGTTCAGAATGACGGCCCATTCGAGTTGGCGGTTCGGATCCATCTGGGTGGCCGAGTGGTCCAGAAAGTGGGGATTGGCAGGCATCTCGCTCAGGTCCACGGTGGTGCCATCGAGGCCGGGGGCGAGGGGCCACGTGAAGTCGATCCCGGGCTTGAGGCGGCGCTGGGTTCTGGCCGGGCCGGGACCCCGGCCGGGTTGGTTGATCACGTACGGCCGGGTCTGGGAACGGGTGCCCGAGAGATAGACGGCGGCTTTGCCAGCTTCGAGGAAGGGGGCACCTGCGGTGGCGTGTTCCGCCCAGGCGACCGGACGGTCGAAGGCCAGCAGGTTCTCCAGAATGCTATCCACATAGATCACGCTTTCGCCTTCCACTATGCGGAAGGTTCGGGTGAAATTTTCCTGAAGCAGGGGGAGGGTACCCTTCATGCTGACGGAGTCTTTGGCGCGAGTGACGGCCAGGTTCAGAAGGTGCGCTTCTCCATGCCCGGGGAGGCCGGCAGTGCGCTCCTCGGCGGAGGGTTGGCCGAAGCCATCCACGCAGACGAAATGCCCGAATGAGGCACCAAAGGTGGCCGGGCGACCGGCATCGCGGGCCAGTTTCACGGGATTCCAGAGGGGGCTCAGTTTTGCGGCGTCGTTCGTCATGACGAGGTTCGCCATGATTGCTCCCTGGGGGAACAGGGTCATCTTCAGGTTGCTGTTTGCGAGTTCGAGGGCCGGTTGGCCTTCGAAGGTGGTGTCCTGACCGAGGGCTGCGGTGAGGAACAGTGTAAGGAACAGAAGTTTGGGCATGCGTGTCGGCTACTATTGTTTCGCACCCTGATGTTTCGCAACCGCTGTGGCGGGTGCCGGAGGGCCTGGCCGGGGTATGCCATGTTTTCCCGACGAGACATTTTGAAACAGGCGCCGGTTGTTGCCGCCATGGCCTGGCTGGCTGGTTTTCAGGCTCTGGCCTCTCCTTATGCAGGCTGGTCAAGATCAAGGCGATCAAAGCGATGGGCCTGCACAGTGGCACCTGTTCGCTGATCCGCTTCTACGCCTCCATGCCCCTCGTCGCGGTGATCCAGAAGTTCTTTCAGGTGGATAACGCTCTGGGCGCGTGGCGCGGCAACCAGGAAAAGATGGCGCATGAGCCGGAACCGGCGGTTCGCAAGACCGTATTTCCGGTTCCGGAAGGCCCCGGCCCTGGTCTGGACCTGAATAGTTAGCCCTGCCCGTTCGCAACCGGCATGACGCTGGTTTGTGATGACGGCGGTGCTGTCGCGGCGGGGCAAACACCGGTAATTCCGACCTTGTAGATTAAGCTAGTTCGTGGAGTCAGATATAACTACAAGATTCGTGAAAAACATCGTCCGCAGTCTTGTTCAGGGGGGGCTGGGGCTGGTTTTACTGCTGGCAACGCCCCTTTCCGGCCAGCAGCCGACCACTCCTTTTGAGACGCCTGGCGCTGCGGTACCCAAGCCTGCGACCCCTGCTGCGACAGCCCCGGACAAGGGCAGCACGCCCGGTGAAGCGGAGGTTGTCCCGTCGGCGACACCTGCGACTGCCAGGCCGTCTTCTGATCGCACGACGCTGAATCTGCTGGGCCAGGAAGACAGTTCAAAAGGTGAGGCGAAGCGCAACGAAAACGTCTCCCTGACGCTGATTGACAATAATGTCCTCAAAGAACTGAATCAGCGGATGGGCACCACCGCCACTGTGATCGCTGAATTTACCGCAGACCGGAACTACTTTGGGACGGAATACGGCGGGGCCCCCGGGTCGCCTCTCCACCTGACTTCTTCGGCAGGCCGGAGCTTCAAAGGCGAGTTGAACTGGGGCCACAACAACAGCATTGTGAATGCGAGGTCATTCTTTCAGGTGGGTGGGGTTCGCCCTTCCCGCGCCAATGACTACGGGTTTCTGTTTTCCACCCGCATCTGGAAAGGCGGGTATTTGTCGATGTCCGGCAGCCAGCGCAAGTCTCGGGGCCAGGTGAACGGCAATGTTCTGGTGCCGGGGGCGAATGAACGGATTCCCACCGTCACGGATCCGGCTACCAGGGCGTTCGTGCTGCGGATTCTTCAGGCGTACCCTTTGCAGTTGCCCAACCGGACAGATATCAACCCGCGCGCCCTCAACACAAATGCTGCGCAGAATATTGACAACGAGCAGCTTTCCGCCACCCTCGATCAGAACCTGGGAAAGCGGGATCGGCTTACACTTCGGCATAACTTCACCCTGCAAAATGTGGATGGTTTCGAGTTGGTGGTGGGCCAGAATCCGAATACCACGACCCGCAATCACGATGCCCGGGCTACCTGGTCACACACGGTCAGCCCGGCCACGACCATGGATGTTTCTGCCGCATTCGGGCGGACCGGGTCACTGATTCTTCCCAAGGGTTCGGCCCTGCCGAATGATTTTCAGTTCCAGCGGCTCATCGAAACGATCGGCCCCGGCGGGAACATTCCCCTGGATCGGACGCAGAACGTCTACCGCGTCGCGGCGCGGGTCCGCCACGTGAGGGGCAATCATTCCGTGTCGGCAGGGTTTGAGTTCAATCGGAAGCAGATTAACGGCTCTGAGAGCAATGACAATCGCGGCGTCTTCCAGTTCCGGCGCGATTTTGGCCGCGACATGATTGGAAATCTGCTGGCCGGGACGCCAAGCGCGTATCATCGGGCAATCGGGGAAACGCATCGTGGGTACCGGGCCACCACGCCGGTTGCTTACGGAAGTGACTCGTGGAAAGCGACGAAGCGCCTGACGTTACACCTGGGCCTTCGTTATGAGCCGACGCCGCGCCCGAGCGAGGTCAATCGACTCAGCATCATACCCTATTCGTGCGACTGCAACAATCTGGCGCCGTCCTTCGCATTCGCCTACCGACCGGGTCGGAGTCTGGGCGTCCTGCGAGGAGCGTACAGCATTCAGTACGGCGAAATCTTCTCTGTCACCTATATGCAGACCCGCTACAACGCTCCCGGGGTGCAGAGTGTGAACGTTCCGGCACCGGATCTGGTGAATCCTCTCAAAGGGTATTCGTTAAGCCAGAATGCCGAGACCCGGACGGATTTGTTTAAGATTGACCCTCGGCTGGTGGTGCCCTACTCCCATGAGTACAACCTCAGCTGGGAGTTCCGCACGACGAAGGGCTGGCTCCTCGATCTGGGGTACGCCGGCAGCCGGTCGCACAAACTTCTCAGCGCCTGGTATACAAACCGGGCGCGTCTGGTGCCAGGTATTGAGCCGACCACGCAGAATCTAAATGAGCGCCGCCCGGACTCCCGTTATACCGATGTTTACTACACTTTCAACGCTTCCAGGGCTTACTACGACGCAGCCAAAGTGACCTTGCGGGTGCCTCGGCTGGGGGGGCTGAACGTGGAGACTTCCTACTGGCTGAGCAAGTCCATTGACATCGGCGCGGACTATACCAACACCGCATTTGGCCGTGACGTCCGCCAGAATCGAGCCCCTTCAGAGTTTGGTGTCAATGCCCGCATGAAGGGACTGAGCAACTTCGACCAGCCGCATGCTTTCATGCTCAATGCGATTTACTCGGCTCCGAAGCGCGGGCCCATGGGCAAAGGGGGAAAGCTGTTCGGTTCGTGGCAGCTGGCTGCAGTCATGCTGGCAAAGACGGGAACGCCGTTTAATATCGATACTGGTTCCGATGCCCCGGGTTTCGGCAACGCGGACGGTGTTCTGGACGACCGGCCCAATCTCCTCGACCCCAGAGTTTTAGGGGCGCACGTGGACCACCCGGATAAGTCGGTGGCGCAACTTCCTGCCTCGGCGTTTAGTTTTCCCACCCTGCAGCAGATCACCGGGAATCTGGGACGCAATACATTCCGCAAGGACGGCATTGCCAACGTGAATGCCAGCCTGTCCCGAAGTTTTCAGTTGGGCAACAGTGACAAGACGATGTATCTCAGGGCCGAAGCCCTGAACTTTACCAATCACCCCCAGTTTGAGGTTCCCGGAAACCGGTTGAGTGAAGGGAATTTTGGTCAGATCACCAACACGCTGAATGACGGGCGGGCGTTCCGCCTTCTGCTGCGCCTCACTTTTTGAAGTCGTCGTCGGCAAGTCGAAAAGGCGGCAGTGTTCAGTTCAGCGCTTGAGATACTGTCGAAACCAGCTATCTGCGGTGAGATCTATTCGAGCGCAGCCCTCATCGACAGCTGGAATCACGACTGTGGTCTGGCCTCTCCGAGGGTGGGTTGTACCTGTCCACCTGGGACGGCAGGGTCTATGGGTGCGGCCTGCCCGGTCGAAAGTGATTTAAGTATTATTCTTAACGTATTAGGGCGCGTCCGAGTACGGCATTGGACAGCTCTATGCCTTGACTTCTCTTCGTATCGTTGATAGCATTCTGCTTAAGTTGCTGCCCCGATTGGCCTGAGCACAGGCTTCAGGTCCCGGAAGGGCGTGAAAAGTCAGCCCTACAGAGTGGGAGAAATATCCAGTGAGAGTCGGTACGTTGCGTCTGAATGCATGTGTTTTGCTGTTGGCGTCGATTGCCGCAGCCCAAAGTGACCGTGGAACGATCACGGGAACTGTTAGCGACCCGGCGAGCGCCGTAGTCCCTAATGCTGCCGTCGTGGCTACAAACACGGAAACCGGGTCGCTTTATCAGACGGTTACTACCGCCACCGGAAACTTTACGGTGCTTTCGCTCCCGGCAGGGGCTTACACGGTGACCGTTGAGGCGCCCGGGTTCCGCAAATACATCGCGCAAAACGTTCGGGTGGCAGTGGCTCAGGTGACGCGACTCGATGTCTCGTTGGACGTCGGTGCCACTACGGAGTCGATCACGGTGGAAGGCACAGCACCGCAGCTCAAATCAGAGAGTGTTGAACAGAGTATTAACGTGACGGGAGACCGAATTAATGCGTTGCCTCTGAATTTTGGCGGGGGCGGCGGCAATATCGGTGGCCTTCGGGCACCGCTTACTTTCATGACGCTTTCTCCGGGTGTCTCAGGCAACGGAACAGCCGGACGGGTCAACGGTCAGGCTGCGAATACCTTCCGCGTCTTCGTGGACGGCCAGGACACTACGAATAACAACGACACGTCATCGACGGCAGGTCAGCCGTCCGTCGAAATGATTGAAGAATTCTCCCTGCAGACGAGCAATTTCTCGGCTGAGTTCGGGCAGGTGGCGGGCGGCATGTTCACGTTCGCGACGCGCAGCGGCACGAATAATTTGCACGGTACCCTTTACGAGTACTTCAACAACGAAGCTCTGGATGCGCGGAAGCCGTTTGTGAACACCAAGCCGATCAGCCGCAAACACGATTTTGGGTTTTCGCTCAGCGGACCGATCTGGATCCCCAAGGTTTACAACGGTCGCAACAAGACGTTCTTCTTCATCAACTGGGAAGAGTTCCGCAATGACATTTCGGCGCTGGGGGCCGTCAACACGGTCCCGACCGACGCCTATCGTAACGGCGATTTCAGCGGTGCCCTGACCGGGCGCGTCCTGAATGGCACAGACCCGCTCGGTCGCCAGATGTTTGAGAACGTGATCTACGATCCGAAGTCGAACCAGACGGTAAATGGCCGTGTGGTTCGGAATCCCTTTACAGGCAACAGAATCCCGCTGTCGCAGATCGATCCGGTAGCCCTGAAAATGCAGGCCCTGATTCCGCGGGCGCAGTTCGCGGGCAACATCAATAACTGGAGCCAGGCCCCGAAGTACAACAAGATCTCGGCGACGCCTGCAATCAAGATTGACCACAGTATCAATCCGTCGCACAAGCTTTCGTTCTATCTCAACAAGAACTGGAATCACACAGTCCAGAACGGTCAGGACGGGCTGCCGATTCCGCTCACTGCCTTCCGGGATCAACGGACGTACACGTATACGACCCGGCTGAATTATGACGCGACCCTCTCGCCGACACTGATTTTGCATGCCGGAGCGGGCTTCCTCCGATTCCTGAACCCGGACAGTTCCCCGTCGCAGGTACTGGAGTACGACTCCGCCGGCCTGCTGGGGTTCAAGGGCAGTGCGGTGGGCGGCGGCTTCCCCCCCAACACCGGCTTAACCTCGAACCAGGGCGGCATGTTCGGCATGGGCCCGACCAACGCCAACTACTACTGGTATGGCAAGCTGACCGCGCCTGTGAGTGTTACCTGGGTAAACGGCAATCACACTTACAAGATTGGTGGCGAGTACCGGCTGGAAAGCTACACGGACCGCAATACGCGCGGGGCCAGCGGCGTGCTGAACTTCACAGCAAACGAGTCGGGTCTCCCTTCCACACAGGGTCAAAATCTGGGTGGAGGAAGCGTCGGCTTCCCGTACGCCAGCTTCCTGCTGGGTTCCGTGAACAACGGTACAGTCAACGCGCCGCAGGATCCGCAGTGGCGCAATTCGCGCTGGGGCCTGTTCCTTCAGGACACCTGGAAGTTCACGCGTAAGATCACTTTCGACTACGGCCTGCGCTGGGATCTGATGGACCAGGGCCACGAGATCTGGAACCGCAACAGCATGTTCGGACCCTCGATTTCGAATCCTTCCGCAGGCGGCTTGAAGGGCGGTATGGTCTACGAAGGGAATGGCCCGGGGCGCTGCAACTGCAAGTTTATTCCGCGTTACCCCTACGCTATCGGACCCCGTTTGGGCGTGGCGTGGCAGGCGACCCCCAAGACTGTGGTCAGGGCCGGCTGGGGCGTAGTTTACGCCAATCTGGCTACTTACCAGTACTTCACCAACTCAGCCATTCTCGGCGTGGGTATCGACCAGCTTGCCTTCCAGAATCCGAACTTCGGCGAACCCTCGATTGTGCTTCAACAAGGCATGGTCTACAACAAGGCCGATCTCACCAGGGTCACGCTCGATCCGGGCGGGCGTCCCACGCCGGGAACGGTGACATCGCCCAACTACTACCTGGACCCCAATGCGGGCAGGCCGGGCCGCATCCACCAGTGGAATATCAGTGTGCAGCGCGAACTGATGAAGAACCTGGTGGTAGAAGCTGCTTACGTTGGCAATCGCGGCGCGTGGCTGACGGGAGCGAACGGTCTCTCGAATATGAATGCACTGTCGGACTCCCGCTTGGCGCAGTTTGGCCTGAGCAGGACGAATCCGGCGGACATCCAGCTACTGACCTCCACCATCAACTCACCGCTGGCGGTGAGCCGCGGGTTCAAGGCACCCTACGCCGGCTTCCCCACAGGGCAGACGGTGGCGCAGAGCCTTCGCCCGTTCCCGCAGTTCAGCAGTTCACTGAATCCGACGTGGGCACCCTTGGGCAATAACTGGTACGACTCACTACAGGCGAAGGTCACGAAGCGGTATTCTCACGGTCTCGACTTCACGACGGCGTTCACGTGGTCAAAGGAACAGACAACCGGGCAGGCCATCAACGATGCGTTCAACCGTCCCAACCAGAAGTCGCTGGTCGGCACATCGCAGCCGCTGATGCTGGTGACTGCTTTCAACTACGAGACCCCGAAACTGACGGCAAACAAGCTTGTCCGGCAGGTGGCAGGCGGCTGGACGGTGGGTGGAGTTTTCCGGTATTTGAGCGGACTTCCGATCCCCGTTCCTGCATCGCAGGCCAACATGAATGCTGTGGCCTTCCAGAATACCCGGATGAACCGTGTGGCGGGCGAACCTTTGTACACGAAGGATCTGAACTGCCACTGCATCGACCCGAACAAGGACTTCGTTTTGAATTCGAAGGCCTGGACGGACGTGCCGCAGGGTCAGTGGGGAGTTTCGGCACCCTTCTATAACGACTTCCGCTACGCGAGATTTCCGAGTGAACAGATCAGCCTGGGGCGCACGTTCCGAATCCGGGAACGGTACAGCCTGGTGATGCGCGCCGAGTTCTTCAACTTGTTCAATCGCACCGTGATGCCGAATCCTTCCCCTGCAAATCCGGCACAGACACAGACGAGGAATGCCGCAGGCGTGCCAACTGCCGGCTTCGGACGGATTGACGCCACCACAGTCAGCGGGCAGCGCAACGGGCAGATTGTGGCGCGGATCGAGTTTTAGCTGGGGGGCGGCGGGGATGACTTTGGCAGGACGCCTGGCGGGGCGCTCCCCTGTCGCACTTGTCTCTGTCCCTGTCTGCGCCCCCTTGACTTCCATATCAGAGCCTGATACTATCCCTGCGTATTCGGCAACGTGTCTTGCGCCATAAGCAATCGAGTGTTTTCGGCTTGCGGGAAAGTGCAGGACCAGCCGATCAGGGTCCGTTGTCCGCGCTCACGGGCAATGTGAAGAGGAGAGATTGAATGAAGAAAAAGCGTCCATTAACGCTTCAGTTACTGATTTTGATGGTGTGCACCGCCTTGTTTGCCGTGCCCGCTATGGCTCAAAATATATACGGTTCCATTGTCGGCACCGTGACCGACGCAACCGGTGCGCCGATGGAAGGTGCTGCCGTCAGCGTAAGCAATACCGGCACTGGCGCACGCCAGGCGGCTCAGACCAACAACTCGGGCGAGTATCGCCTGGTGAACCTGGTTCCCGGTACCTACAAGCTGGAAATCGAAAAGACCGGCTTCAAACGCCTGACTCGTGACAATATCGGCGTTCAGGTGGAATCGGTGATTCGTCTCGATTCCGCCATGCAAATCGGTGATGTAAGCCAGTCGATTGAGGTGGAAGCCTCGGCCCCCCTCCTGCAGACAGAAAATGCATCGTTGAGCCAGGTGGTCAGCGCTCGTGCGGTGGAACAGCTTCCGATGAATGGCCGCAACGTAATGAACCTGGTCGGCCTGGTTCCCGGTGTGGTGCCGCAGGGGTCTTCCGAAGGCAGCCTGACGGGCAAGAACGTATTTGCTGCGGGTAACTACCAGATTGGTGGTGGCTCCGCGAACCAGAGTTCCACGCTGTTCGACGGTATTCCCGTCAACATCACTTATGGCAACGTGACAGCTCTGACGCCGAGTCCGGACGCAGTGTCTGAATTCCGCGTACAGACCAACAACAACACCGCTGAGTACGGACGTTACACGGGCGGCGTTATCAACATGTCTTCCAAGGGCGGCACGAACCAGTTCCACGGGACGGCATATGAGTTCCTGCGGAACAAGGTTCTGAATGCAACGGACTTCTTCGCGAATAAGACAGGCGCTGGTCGCCCGGCGTTTGTACAGAACCAGTTTGGCGGCGCCGTGGGTGGCCCGATCCGCAAAGACAAGACTTTCTTCTTCTTCAACTATGAAGGGTTCCGAGCCCGGCAGGGTGCGTTCTTCTCGCGCTCCGTGCCGCTGCCGGAACAGATTACCGGTAACTTCACGAACTGGAAGGGTGCCAACGGCGTGACGATCCCGATTTATGATCCGAACACGCAGACCTGCAACACGCCGACGACGCCAACCTGCGCGTCGATCGGGAATCCCACAATCCAGCGGACACAGTTCCCTGGTAACACGATTCCCGCCAGCCGGATCAACCCGGTGGCAGCAAAGTTCCTGGCGTTTCCGATCTATGCGCGGCCGAACACTGCCGGCACTCCGAACACGAACGCGTTCAATTTCGGTAAGAATGCCAGCACCGGTGGCGACAACGACCAGATCAACCTTCGCGGCGATCACCAGTTGAGCGACAAACAACGCTTGTTGGGACGGTTCACCAAGTGGACTTCCTCGAACCTGCCCGTTGATGTGTACGGCAATGGGATGCGCAATGGCGATCCCTATTCGCCCGAGCACTTCGTGACGAAGCAGGCGGTGTTAGCCGATACCTACGTAATCAACCCGAACCTGATTTTCGACATTCGCGGTGGTTACACTTCGTGGGACTATACCCGCATACCGGGCACCCTCGGCTTTGACGGGACGTCCCTTGGCTTCCCCTCCTACTACAAGCAGATTGACGGCCTTCGGGGCTTGACCGGGTCGACAACAATTCCGAACGTGAGTGTTGGCATCCCCACCCTGAATACCATCAATACGGGACTTCTGTTGGGTAAGGACTACACGTATACGCTGACACCGACAATGACCTACATTAAGGGTCGCCACTCCATCAAGTTCGGCGGCGAATTCCACCGCAGCAATTTGAACTACTTCCAGGACAACAGCCCCGGTGGCGTGTACAACTTTGACCAGATCGCCACTTCGCAGAACGCCCTCAACGTGGGTTCCAGCGGCAGCGGTCTGGCCTCAATGCTGCTCGGTTACACCAGCGCCAACAACAGCAGTCTGGTCTCCACTTCCACCTTCACCTATGCGAAGCTCTTCTACCACGGGTATTTTGTTTCCGATACGTGGCAGGCGACCAGCAAACTGACGGTGACCGCAGGCGTGCGTTGGGAAATTCCCGGCAAATACGGCGAAATGTACGACCGTATGGCCAGCTTCAACCCCACCCAGGAGAACGCTTCGCTAAAGGGCACACTGGTGAATGGCAAGCCGGTATTGGGTAACTTCAACCTCCTCAAAACACCGAACCATCCGGAATCGACCATCAACCCGGAACACTACGGCCTGATTGCTCCACGCCTCGGTCTGGCATATCGCTGGAGCGACAAGACGGTGATCCGTGCCGGCGCGGGTACCTTCTTCATCCCTTCCAACGTTTCCTTCACCCAGGGACCGTACGCCAGCCCGGTGAACTTTTTCAACAACAACCAGAACTCCACGGTGGATAGCGGCGTAACCTTCGCTACCACGCTCAGCAATCCCTTCCCGAACGGCCTGATTGCTCCTGCCGGACGTAATGCGGATTTCAACGAGCGGCTTCTGGGCGCTGGTCTTGGTGGCCGCGCTCCGCTGCGCGCTGAAAAGGCTGGCTACACCAACCAGTGGAATTTAAGTGTCCAACACCAGTTCAAGAATGACCTGTCGCTGGAAATCGCGTACTCCGGTCTTCGCGGTATGCGTCTGCCTCTTGGCGTGCAGTTCAATCAACTGGATCCCCAGTACCTCTCGCAGGGTGCGGCTCTTCGGACTCAGGTCGCGAATCCGCTCTTCGGCAAGATTGCCCTGGGCACTCTGGCTGCACGCACCGTGCAGGCCGGACAATTGCTGCTGCCGTTCCCGGAATACACCACGGTTTCACCTCCGGTTACCTACGTTGGTGACAGCAGCTACCACTCGCTGCAGGCCAAGGCCGAAAAGCGCTTCGGCTCTGCCGGCGGCGTCCTGCTGGGTTCCTATACCTTCTCCAAGTTGCTTGCCAACGTGGAATCGCTGACGACCTGGCTTGACGGCCCCATCGGCGGTGCAGCCGGCTACCAGAACGTCTACAACCTGCGCAATGAGAAGGCTCTTTCCAGCTTCGACTCGCGCCAGCGGCTCACTGTCAGCTATGTCTACGATCTGCCGTTCGGTAAGGGCAAGATGTTCTTTTCCGGCGTCAGCGGCATCGCTTCCAAAGTTGTTTCCGGCTGGGGCGTCAACGGTGTGACCACCTTCCAGAAGGGCTTCCCGCTCGGCTTTGGTGTGGTGGGTAACGCCAATCAGGTCAGCGGGTTCAATGTGGGTCTTCGACCGAATGAAGTTGCCGGCTGTAAGAAACAGATTGACGGCTCAGCGCAGTCGAAGACAGGTGGCTGGTTCAACACGGCCTGCTACGCCATCCCGGCTGCTTACACGCTTGGGAACATGAGCCGCACGGACGCTTCGCTGCGCGGTCCCGGCATCGCCAACTATGACTTCTCGATCTTCAAGATTACCGAGATCACCGAGAGCGTCAAGCTGGAATTCCGGGCCGAAGCGTTCAACGTCATGAACCGGGTGCAGTTTAGCCCTCCGGACAGGACAGTGAACTTCGCTGCCGGCAACACGTTTGGCGTCATCAACTCTCAGCTGAATACGCCGAGACTGATGCAGCTGGCGATGCGCCTGCGGTTCTGATATGGAGCGACTTGTCAAGCCACGGATAGAATTCATGGTCTGACGGGTTTTGAAATGGTTGTTTTTTTTCGGGCTGGAGATTCCTCGACAGAGGGAGCTCCAGCCCGTCTTCTTTG